>ERZ1048872.712-NODE-712-length-33766-cov-6.197146_pt1 | contig 33766 bp, 26 predicted proteins | sample MGYA00383100_ERZ1048872 | MGnify/ENA primary metagenome ERZ1048872 (study PRJEB29581, sample SAMEA5548370) | metagenome | biome: marine; feature: coastal; material: water | depth 50 m | study: Short-term variability in the microbial, nano- and picoplankton...
TTCAACCGTGATGTTCAAACCAGAGGCATCTAGTCCCAGATCGGACACTTCTTGCATCAGCACATCTTCTGCTGGTGCTTCTGATGCTTCGGCGGATCCGACCAGTGATTTACCTGCATTTTTAACAAAGTTCCAAAGTCCCATTTTTAACTCCTAAAGTTGGCATAATTGCTGTCAGGTATTTCCTTTAATTTGTAGCTAAAGGTTAGGGGGAAAAACTGGGCAATCTTTTCCTTTGTTTTGATAGGATTTGTCACTAACGTGTTAACAGGCGCCTTTGGCGACTTGATTATGAATGAAATTGGCCAACGCTGGCCCAAATTTAGGGATGACGAAAATGGGTAAACGAGACGATTTGATCGCGAAATATGCGGATGATTTGAAGAACAAATGCGGCATGACACCAGACATGGACCTGTTGACCAAGGTTACCATTGGTTGTGGCCCATCAATCTATAACGCAGATGCGTCAACAGTTGCTGGCAGCCAGCCAAGTGAATTGGAAACAGTTAAAGAAAACTTCTTGATGAAAAAATTGGGTTTGCCAGATGGTGATAACCTTATGGAAGCCATCAACACAGCGATTGAAACATACGGAAAATCCGAGCGTAACAAATATCGCGCTGTGATCTATTACATGCTGACTAAGCACTTTGGTAAAGAAGCTGTTTACGGCTAAAATCCTAAAAATATGGTTTTTAACGGCATCCCAGTGGGGTGCCGTTTTTCGTTAATCAATTGATTTAGCTCAATTTATAACTACTCAATTGTTGAAATCGAACGGGTTGCTGTGTGAATATAGCAGCCTGAAATAAGAAACCCAGGTGCGAGGTGGCATGGGGTTTAAGGGCCCCGTTTGATCAATGAAATTCGATCAAGAATAACGGGGCCCTTTGAATTAGAACAATACCAACACAATGCCCATGACCGTCGAACCGAGCGTTGCATATCCGCCGTCAATCAACATTAGCTTGGCCTTGTTGCCAGCAAAGACATAATGCGTGATGATCCAAGGCATAACGATGAACAATCCCAATCCGATGCCACCCATTATTCCAAGTGTGATTGTGTCAATTCCAGACAGCGCGAAAATGTGGCGCATCATACCAGCGACGATGATCATGCAAACAAAGCTGATGACGAATGGTTTTTTGTCAGATGGGTCAACGTCTTCAGGTTTTTTTCCTGTCGCATCCATCCAATGCTTTCCAAGCATGCCGTACCACAGCGCGCCAAAAACCCAAGCGGCGACTGCGGCCGCCAAAATGTTTATAAGTTCCATCTTGCCCTCTTTTTATTGTGTTTCACAAATTGACTATGCCGATTACGGATATCAAAGCCAACAAATTGTGTAGCAGGCCTAGGGTGTAACGCCGCCCATTTCACAAATCATGGCCCATTCATCATCGCGCACTGGTTGAACCGACAGGCGGGAATTTCGCACAAGAAACATTTCGGCCAAACGCGGATCATCTTTCACCATTTGCAATGTCACGGGTTTTGGCACGGCTTTCACGGCTTTGATATCCACACATTCCCAACGCTCATCATCTGTTGTGCTGTCTGGATGTGCCGTCGCAATCACCTCGACAATGCCAACGACGGCTTTGTCTTTTTGGGAATGATAGAAGAAACCCAAATCACCAATTGCCATTTGGCGCATGAAATTGCGCGCTTGGTAATTTCGAACGCCATCCCATTCTTCGCCAGCATCACCTTTGGCGACCTGTTTACCCCAAGACCAAGCGTCGGGTTCGGATTTGAATAACCAATAGGCCATCTATTCTTCCTTTAAGGGCCGCGACAACAAAGCCGAGATTGCATCGGCAAGCGGCATCTTTCCGTCAGTGACAGCATACACCAATTGTGTGATCGGTAAATCCAGCCCTTCGGCCACGGATAATCCAGCAACGGCCTTGGCTGTGGCAACGCCTTCGACCGTTTTACCCAATGTATCGGTTTCACCCTTTGCCAAGCCAACGCCAAACGCAAAATTACGCGATTGCATCGAGGTGCAGGTAAGCGCCAAATCACCAAATCCAGATAATCCTGCCAAGGTTTGCATCTGTGCGCCACGTGATTGGGCAAATCGGTTCATTTCCGCAAATCCGCGGGTCATTAGGGCCGCGCGTGCGCTTTCGCCCAGACCTGCCCCAATTGCCAAACCACAGGCAATCGCCATGACGTTTTTCAAGGCACCACCAAGTTGGGCGCCCTTTACGTCGGTGCTGCGATAAAGACGAACAGTGTCTGTGGCCAAGGCGCCCTGTAAATCTGTTCCAACCGCGTCATCCGTGCATGCCAACGTCAGGGCCGTGGGCAATCCCTTTGCGATGTCCGCCGCAAAGCTGGGCCCAGTAAGAACCGCGGGGGTCGCGTTGGAAAATTGCGCAATCAAATCGGCAGGACCAAGCCCTGTTTCGATATCAATCCCTTTGCAACAGGCAACCATTGTAGTCGCTGAAAGAAGTCGCGCGTTGGCTCGCAGAAAGGGGCCGATGGCTTGTGCAGGCATTGCCAACAAAACGACATCGCCAAGTTCCGTAAGATCGCTGGTAATTTTCAAGTTATCTGGCAAGGTAACGCCTGGCAAACGATCGGCATTCGCGCGCGTATTTGCCAGTGTTAGAGCCTTATTGGCGTCGCGTGCGCATAAAGCAACCTCATGTCCAAAGCGGGAAAACTGTACCGCCAACGCTGTGCCAAATGCACCGGCACCAATGACTGAAATCTGACTCATGCTTTGGCTCCTTTTTTGCCGGATCCCAACATGGCGGGGCTGATTTTATCAAGAGGCCAACGTGGGCGGGCAATCAGGTTATCGGGGTCGGTTAGACCCGCTTGGAATTGTTCCAATCCGGCCCATGCAATCATCGCGGCATTGTCAGTGCAAAATCTTAATGGTGGTGCCACGAAGCTGTCGCTGACCAAATTCAAAGCCGTTCTAATTTCGGTGTTTGCGGCAACGCCGCCTGCCACAGCCAAGGGTACTGTATGACCGGTAATTTCCGCAGCTTTCGCTAATGCGCGTTTTGTCTTTTCTTTCAAAACGTCAGCCACGGCCGCCTGAAATGAGGCACAAAGATCGGCGCGTTTTGCTTTTGGTAAACCACCGTCTTGGGCGATAATTTGATCTCGCGCGCGCAGCACAGCAGTTTTCAAACCCGAAAACGACATGTCACATCCGGGGCGGTTCAAAAGCGGCCTTGGCAAGGAAATTGCTTTGGGATCGCCATCATGTGCTGTTATCTCAACCGCGGGACCGCCAGGTTGGGGCAGCGCCAAAAGACGGGCAATTTTGTCAAAAGCCTCGCCTGGGGCATCATCAATCGTGCCACCCAAACGGGTGAACTTGTCTACCGCTTGCACCAACAAAAATTGACAGTGTCCGCCAGACACCAACAGCATCAAATAGGGGAACGGTAAGTCGTCGGTCATTCGTGGTGTCAGGGCGTGACCTGCCAGATGATTAACGCCAATAAGTGGAATCTTCTGACCCGCGGCCAAACCGCGTGCACACATGACACCAGCCAAAACGCCGCCAATCAACCCGGGGCCCGATGTAACCGCGATTGCATCGATATCAGACAAGCGTACATTGGCTTCGGCCAATGCCGCCTCGACGCAATGGTCTAGGTTTTCGGCATGCGCGCGGGCGGCGATTTCTGGAACGACACCCCCAAAATCAGCATGAATATCGGTTTGTGTGTAAACAACTGATGACATCACCCGATGGCCTTGGTTGGATACCACGGCTGCGGCGGTGTCATCACAGCTGCTTTCTAGTCCTAAAATCTTTAGCGTCTTTGTCATCTATCAGCCAACCTTGCCTGAAACCTTCTTGGCAGGTACCACTTGGGTTCGTTTAGGACAATCCCGAGCCCAATATGCACCGCAGTCAAAATCAATTCCTGTTAACCAGACCACTCGAAGGTTCCACGCGTTTAGCGCGGGCTTTGATGGAAGAGAATGTACCCGCAGATAGCATTAAAATCGCCCCATTGATGCGCGTCGAGTTTGACGCTCAAACCCAAAGTCCGGAGTTTGATATTGCGATCTTTACGTCACCATCCGGTGTGATTGCGTTTAACGGGGTTGGGGGCGGACGGTTAGCTTATTGCGTTGGGGATCGAACGGCTAAGGTTGCAAGGGATGCAGGTTTTACGCCGGTTTCGGCCAATGGTGGCGCGTCTAATTTGGTGGCGTTGTTAATACATGATCACCCAAAGGGGCGGATTTGTCATTTTAGGGGCGTTAAAGTTCATCAAAATATTGCAGAACCCCTTTCTGAAAACGGCATGCACGTGATTGAACAAATAGTTTATCAGCAAATTCCACAAAACTTCGACGAATCAACCCTGCAAATGGTGTCCAATGCGGATGGGTTGAAAATTCCTCTGTTCTCTACAGAAACAGCGCGGCAATTTGAAAAACAGACAATTAACGGCTTAAACTGCGACATATTCTGCATAAGCAAAGATGTGCGGCGCGTGCTGAGTGCTGGAAAGTACCGTAAAATAACGGTAATCTCAGAACCAACACAAATTTCGATGGTTCAATCACTGCTTGCGGGGAATTAAAAGAATTCCTTCTCCTGTACAGTCGGGCATCGGCAACCTATTTTTAAAGTATACCCCAAAATTCATTGGGATCACGACTGGAGCGCGTTTTGGCTAAGAAACCGAAAAAAGATCAGCCCATGCCCGAAGATGCGGTTGAAATCGTTTCTGAAGAAATTGAAGTGCCTACGGAAATTGTTGAAGAAGTTGTTGAAGAAACTGTTGAGGAAGCCTCGGCACCAGAGCTTGAGATTGCCCCAGTTTCCGAACCCAACCAACGTTCTGGCATCTTTGTGCCGATGGTTATTGGTGGGGTAATTTCGGCGGCCATTGGTTTTGGTGCCGCGCATTACTTTATTCCTGGCGGCGTGTTTTTCCCTGGCGAAAATCAAGAGCTGGTGGAAATTCGTGCAGAAATTGCCGACCTTAAAGAAGGTTCTGCAAGTAATTTAACGGGTCTTAATGCGGCAAATGAATTGGTACGTGCGCAATCAGACGAATTCACCAGCCAGCAATCCAAACTTAGCGATGCTCTAACGCAATCTAATGCAGACGTAACGGCGCGGCTTGTTGAGATTGAAAACCGACCCATTGCGGATGCAAGTGCCGAGGTTCAAGTGGCACTAAAATCTTATGTCGCTGAACTTGCCCGATTGAATGAAGTTGTGGCGACGCAAGGCAGTGAAATTGCGGGCTTTCAATCGCGCGTTGCTGAACTTGAGAATCAATTGGCGGATAAACTGGCGACAGTATCGGCCCAAAGAGGCGAGGCAGAAACAGCCGCAAAGATTGCGCGCCTGCGCAGCCTGTTTAACGGGTTAAAGGGTGAATTGGATACAGGCCGTGCCTTCGGCGAAACGTTGGCCGCAATCAATGACGCATCAGGCAATGTGGCCCCTACAAGCCTGTCAGAAAATAGTGCAGGGGTTGCCAGCCTTTCGTCGCTGCAAGCAGATTTCCCTGACGTTGCGCGCGCTACTTTGGCTGTCGCTATTGCGGAAACGGCGGATCCGTCTGCAATGGGCAGATTCAGCGCGTTTCTAAAATCCCAAACCGGTGCACGGTCGTTAACGGCTAAAGAGGGTGACGATCCAGACGCCATACTTTCCCGCGCCGAGGCTGCCTTGAAAAATGGCGAAGTTCAAACTTCTATAAGTGAACTTGCTGGTTTGCCCGAAGGTGGTGCCAACACAATTTCACCTTGGGTCGCCAAGGCCCAAGCGTATGCCAATGCCCAAGCTGGGTTTGAGTCGTATTCCAACACCACACTTTCAAACTAAGGAAACATTATGCTTTGGTCCCTTATCAAGATACTGTTTTTCGTAGTTGCGATTATCGCGCTGGCTTTTGGTGTGAATTATCTCACATCAATGAGTGGCGGCATTCAGATCGCATTTGGTAACACGGAATACACTCTTGGTCCGCTGCAATCGATCGTTGCACTGATCCTTTTGGTTTTAACCCTGTATCTTATCCTGAAATTGTTCGGTTTTGTTTTGGCGTTCGTTCGGTTTTTGAACGGCGATGAAACGGCGATTTCACGCTATTTTTCTGCGAACCGTGAACGCAAAGGATATCAAGCTTTGGCGGATGGCCTAATGGCATTGGCATCGGGCGAGGGTCGTGTTGCCCTTTCTCAAGCGGATCGCGCACGTCGATTGCTGAACAAGCCTGAATTGACGAACCTCATTTCTGCCCAAGCAGCAGAAATGGAGGGCGACAAAAAGAAGGCCAAAGATATTTATGTTGAATTGTTAAAAGATGACCGCACACGGTTCGTTGGTGTGCGGGGCATCATGAAACAAAAACTGGCCGAGGGCGATACAGAGACAGCCAAAAAATTGGCCGAGAAAGCGTTTGATCTAAAACCCAAGCACAATGAAACCGGCGATGTTCTTTTGCAATTGCAGGCCGAAAATGAAGATTGGGCAGGTGCGCGAAAAACGTTGAACACTAAGGTTTCCAATGGTGTTTTGCCCCGTGATGTTCACAAACGACGCGATGCGGTTTTGGCATTGTCCGAGGCCCGCGATATTTTTGCAAACGCTGGTGCCGTTGAGGCCCAAGTCGCCGCAATTGAGGCGAACCGCCTTTCACCAGATCTGATTCCAGCGGCAGTTATGGCGGCCAAGGCTTACATGGAACAAGAAAAACCACGTTATGCGACACGGGTTTTGGTTGCTGCGTGGAAAAGTCAGCCACACCCTGATTTGGCGGCTGGTTTTGCAGACATTGTACCAACTGAGACCACCAAAGCCCGGATAAAGCGATTTGCTGGATTAATCAAAAGCGACCCCGAGCATCCAGAAGCGCGGCTTTTGATGGCCGAATTGCACATTGCCGATGAGGATTTCGCCGGCGCGCGCAAGGCATTGGGTGGCTTGAATGAAGATCATCCAACTTCGCGTTCCTTAACAATCATGGCGGCGATTGAACGCGGCGAGGGTTCAGATGACGCCATCGTTCGTGGTTGGTTGACCAAGGCGCTGGGCGCATCGCGCGGCCCGCAGTGGACCTGTGATAAATGTAATCACGTACATTCAAGCTGGACCGCAATTTGCGACAGATGCTCGGGTTTTGATACACTGGCCTGGAAAACACCAGCTGAGGGCGCGATTGCCATGCATGGATCGTCACAAATGTTGCCGTTGATTGTGGGGCAGGAAAAAGTGGTCGAACCTGAACAAGAGGTTGTGGATGCCGAAGAGGTAATCACAGGTGAGATTGTTTCAGATGATGTGAAACCCTAGGTCTTGTGGTGAATAAAACGGGGCGAGAACACTAAAGTGACGCCCCGTTAGTGACCTTAGAAGATGAAGTTGGACTCGTCTAACTCATCTAAATCCACCGATTTCAAAATCAGTTTGTCACCTGCTGATCCGCCGGTAAGGCCGCTTAGATCAATTTCGGTGGCCCATCCAACGTCTGACATCAGCGGCTTTAGATCGGCAAATTCCAACCCGAATGATGACAAGTCAATCTGGTCATGATCGATTTCAAAATCGTGAATCATGTCTTTGCCGCTGGCTGTTGATATGACAAAAGTGTCGTTTTCATTGTCGCCGGTCCAATTTCCGCCCCACATATGGTCGTCACCTTCGCCGCCATTAATTGTATCAGCGCCCTTGCCGCCAACCAATTTGTCGTTGCCTGCACCACCCGATATGTTGTCATGTCCGCCGCCAGCGTTGATGTAATCATTGCCTTCACCGCCAAATGCGGTGTCGCCGCCGCTGCCGCCAAGGATTTTGTCATCACCTAATCCACCATAGATTTCATCGTTTCCAGTTCCACCCCTGATTTGATCAGACCCTTCATCACCATAAAGTTCGTCGTTGTCTGCACCACCGATGACCTTGTCATCACCAGCGCCACCATAGATTTCATCGTTTCCTTCACCGCCGCGCAAAATGTCATTGCCACCTTCGGTGCTTGAAAAAATTGGATCACGAATGAGGAATGGCGCCGTGTCATCCACCTCGGCAAAGGCATCAGATGAACGCGGATCAATTGCCCCATCATTAGACCCTGTCGCCGGTGCCTCTGACACAAATTCAGCAAATGCCGAACCATTGTCCCAATCAAGATTAACCTTAAAAATACCACCGTCAGCACCGGTAGATCCATCAAGATCGTGATCGCCTTTGTTTAGGCCATAGTATAGGTTTCCATCACCGTCTAAAAAGACCGCACCATAAGCACCTTTTGACATGCCAGCAGACATTTCATCATCGTACAAAGTTCCGGTAATTGGGATGGACGTTATGACCGGTTGCCCGCCATCAGCCAGACCAGAAATATCTATTTTATGTACGGTGCCATTGCCGCCATTTTCACCGGGTGCCTCGACCGCATAAAACGCATTTTCTTCGGCATTATAGGCGATATCATAGGCGCGACCCTCGAATAGGTTATTTGGAAGGTTATAGTCCGTGACAACCGGGTTTCCATTTGCATCTAAATTGTCGACATCAATGGCTGACACACGATTAAGCGAGCTGTCAAATGTCCAAAGATTTCCTTCGCTATCAAAATCACCGACATAATCGCCGTGGCCTGTTTCACCAATACAATAGGCGTTACCCTCAGCATCCATCATAACCAAATCTTGTTTTGATACGGGATTACCAAGGTGATCAAAGCCGTCTTTTTTGGCGATGCCATAGATCATGTCATCTTCGACGTTGAAACCAATTGCATTGATCTTAATGCCCGTTGGATCGCCGGCATCCTCGTAATTTTTGGTTTCGGGATCAAATACCTTTAGTTGCCCGTCTATGACCTGATAAAGCTTGGCTTGACCTGGCGCAAAGGCGGCCACATCAATTTCTTGACCGTCAATTTCCATTGTTTTTTCATACGAAAAAATGGGGCCATCCATGTTGATGACAACGCCACTTTCGTCTTGGCCAGAAACTGTGTTGAACGTCAAAACACCTTCACTGCCGTCCCCGACCACGTCAATCGAGTGGGTTTCATAAACGCCAGATTCAGCTGTAATCGTGCCAACAACCTCGCCATTCCACATAACCTCGACCGTGCCGCTGGTCAGACCACCCGCAAGGTTTGCAGCCAAATCAAATTGGATCGTATAGGTGCCGCCCTCTTCGGTATCAACATTTTGGGACATTGAGGTTTGCCCCTCAATTGTTTCAATGTTCCACCCGCCAGAGGCCGCATATTGATCAAAACTGGTGGGGTTTGAGCCATCGGCGTTGGTGTTCAATAAATTGTCACCCTGACCATCGCCGTAAACCAGATCCTCGCCATCACCGGCGTTGATGATGTCGTTGCCCGCACCACCAACACCAAGATCATCGCCATCTTCCAAATTTAGAATGTCATTGCCGTCGCCGCCATAGGCATCGTCGTTTCCTGATCCAGCGTTGACCAGATCGTTTCCGGCGCCACCATAGATTTCATCATGGCCGCCATTTCCAAGAAGAACGTCATTGCCGTCACCGCCATAAAGCGTGTCATCATAACTGTTCAAGGGGGCGCCAGTTGTATTAATCACGTCGGGGTCATAGACCCATTTTCCGTTAATAAATGACCACTCTTCGCCGACCATATCGCCAGCAAGCAGATCATCGCCACCACCGGTTCCGATTTCATCGCTGCCCGCGTTACCGTTGATTTTGTCAACGCCACCATTGTCATCGCCGACTGCGCCTTCGTTGGGATCAACATAGCCTTGGCCAAGGTGATCATCACCGGTCGTGCCCACTACGGATGTCACATTTGGGTCGTTTGAGTTTACCATTGAATTTCCCTCTTGAAAACTTTTCTGGCCAAAAAGTAACAAGGGGCGGCTTTCAATCCGTTAAGCGAAAACCACTAAGAGCGTAAAAATTTAGGAAAACCTTAGGGTATGATCCTCTGAAAAATGATCAGGTGGGGCCAGATTTTGCCGCCAACTCAAAAGCGGTTTTCAAGCTGTCATGATCGCCAATGTGATTGCACAAAATCAGCACAAGCCGCGCATTAAGAGCGTGGCTTTCCTCATCACTTAACCCAGCATGCAGATCAATAAGATCTGAGTAAAACCCATCTGGATCGGTGATATTTGCATTCATTTCTAACGGCATATCAGCATCCCATCGCTTTAATTAGTGCGGCTTTGATCGCATCGGCGTCAACATGCGACCAACGCGCAGCGACATGTTGATCCGGACGAATTAGATAGACAGCTTGATCTGCCTGCCCAAGGTATCGTTCAGCCAACAACGTGCCACCGGTTGCGTCCAAAGATGTTACCGTGGCTGTTACGCCATTCGCACTGATCCCATCCAACGTACAATTCAGCGCCAAAATCTGAAAACCTTTGCCAAATTGGGACAGCAGCCACGCGTCCTGAACGGGCGCATCGCACATTGGTTTTCCAACCGCGGTTCTGTCAGGTAATTCGGCACTATCAGGGCCGTTTAGTTTCGAGTTTTGATAAGTACACGGCACAGACAGACGCCCTGAATTCACCAAGGGGCGCGCAAAGGGTGCGTGTTCAACCAAATCTAAAACGGCCTCGCGGAACATCTTAGTCACATCGGTTTTTGGCGTCATGAAATCCGTGGTGCGAGACGAATTTAGGATGTTTTCCTCGGCACCATGTTTGCGTTCGGTGTGATAGGTATCCAACAGGCTTTCGGGTGCTTGGCCGTTAATCACCAAGGCCAGCTTCCAGCCTAAATTATCGACGTCTTGGATACCGCCGTTACAGCCGCGTGCGCCAAAGGGGCTGACCTGATGGGCACTGTCACCTGCAAACAAAACCCGCCCATGGCGATAGTTTTCCATGCTGGCACATTGGAATGTGTAAACGCTGACCCATTCAGGTGTGAAGGTTACATCGGGTCCTAACATGGCCTGTACTTTGGGCATGTAATATTCGGGTTGAACAACGGCTTGTCGATCAATGTCCCAGCCCAACTGAAAATCAATGCGCCAAACGTCATCAGGTTGTTTATGCAGCAGTACTGATTGGCCCGGGTTAAAGGGCGGATCGAACCAAAACCATCGCTCTGTTGGAAATGGCGCATCCATTTTGACGTCGCAGATAAGGAAGTTATCCTCAAAAACACGACCTTCAAATGATAGGTCCATCATTTGACGCACAGGGGAACGCGCGCCATCACAAGCAATCACCCAGTCCGCCTCTATTTGATAGGGCCCATCGTCATTTTCCAGATCAAGGGTGGAATAACGGTCGTGATTGGTGATGCCTTTGATGGCCGTCTTGCCACGGATTTCGATCGGCACGCCCTTGGCCTGCTGCCGGCGAATTTCCTCGACCAGAAAGCGTTCAAAATAGGGTTGTTGCAGGTTGATAAAGGCGGGGCGATTGTGCCCTTCTTCTGGCAACAGATTAAAAACGTAAATTTGACGGGTTTGGCGGAATACTTTGCCGACATTCCAAACGACGCCTTTGTCCACCATGGGATCACCTGCGCCTAAACGGTCACAAATTTCCAGCGTGCGTTTGGCAAAACAAATTGCCCGACTGCCGACACCAACACCGTCGTGATCATCCAACACAAGGCAGGAAACGCCCTTTAGTCCCAGATCAAGGGCCATGGCCATACCGACAGGCCCGCCACCAATGATCACAACGCTGTGGCGTACCGGTTTTTCGACGTTCTGATCCGGAGTCGGCTGAAAAGGATAAAGGCGAAATGCGGTTTCGTAACGAACATCGACCATAGTTTAGCTCCAATAAGGTTTCACAGAAGGGATACGCCCGTTTTCAAGGAAAAATTCGTCCAACTGGGGCGGCTCAATTCCCGCATGAGACAACATCGCGTGGATTTGGCCGCGATGATGAATTTGGTGCTGAAACAAGTGCAGCAACACCCAATCCACACGCTCATCAACAAGGCCATTTTTGCGTTCTATCTGACAATTTGATACCAAGACGTCAGGCTGGATATCCTTGCAAAACATCGCAAGCTCGAGGTCAACGTCGGCTTGTAATGCACCCAAGGCAGCGACACTTTTTACATCATTACGTTGAAATATTTGCCGACCTTTTCCTGCCGCCGTCAGGGCGTCGGCATAATACAAGTCAACTTCATAAATATGATTCAACGTGCGAATGATCGACCCAAAAAAGGATGGACGGTTGGCGGCAACATCTTCATCCGACATCGGCAATATAGCCTTATATAGTGTCGAATTAGCCCAAGCATTATTTAATGCCTGCATCATAAAATGATTTAATGTTGCCGTCATTTTTTACCCCTGTAACGCTGCCCACATATCCAGATCGCGCTGGGCGGTCCAAATGCGAGGGTGAAGGATGCCGCGGGCCTCGTCATAGGCGCGCGCTACGTTAAACGGCAAGCAATGCTCATAGATGGCGAAGTCTTTGAACTTTGGATCGCACACATCGCGAACGGCGTCCCATGCATCCTTTAGCGTGCCACCTTTGGCGGCAACCTGTGCGGCGGGGCGGTAGGTGCTTTCGACAAAATCGCGCGTGGCGGCAATGGCGGCATCGACCATATCAACGCCGACCAGCGCATCACCACGACCGGGGGCAATGGATTGTGGGTTATAGGCTTTCACCGCATCAAGAGTGTTGCCCCAATCAGCAAAGTGACCATCGCCGCAATAACAAGCGGAATGATATTCAACGATATCGCCGGTGAACATTACCTCCTCATCAGGTACCCAAACAACGGCGTCACCGGCTGTATGCGCGCGACCGATTTGTTTAATTTCCACGCGACGGTTGCCAAGGAAAACGGTCATGCTGTCGCTGAAAGTCGTGGTTGGATAGGTCAAACCCGGAATGCTTTCGTGGCCTTCAAACAAACGTGGGAAGCGTTGGAATTCGCTGTCCCAATCTTCTTGGCCGCGTTCCATGACCATGCCACGTGCCACGTCTGACATGATGATTTGCTGCGCACCAAAGGCGGATGCACCCAAAACGCGGACGGCGTGATAGTGCGTTAGCACAACATGGGTGATTGGCTTGTCAGTGATTGAGCGAACTTTTTCAATCACCATGTTGGCCAAACGGGGTGTCGCTTGCGCCTCGACGATCATCACGGAATCATCGCCAATAATGACGCCAGAATTTGGGTCCCCCTCGGCGGTAAAGGCCCAGATGTCTTTGCCCACCTCTGTAAAGGTGATTTTCTTTTCGCCCATGTCCCCTTGGGATGCGAATGCTTTAGCCATAATATTTCTCCTTCGCTGACCCTTAGGTCCAGTCTGATTTTTTGATAGCGGGTAGGATTGTACCGATACAGTCACCAAAACCAACGCGGTAGCCATCGCCGATGGCAGCACCCGTTAGGTTAATCGTATCGCCATCCTCTAGGAATGTGCGGGTCTCACCTGTTTCCAGTGTGATGGGTTCTTTGCCACCCCAACTGATTTCCAACATTGATCCGAGCGTTGATTTTTCGGGGCCAGAAATTGTACCAGAACCCAAAAGATCACCTACATTCATCGGGGACCCCGCTGTTGTGTGATGGGCCAGTTGCTGTGCGGATGAATAGTACATGTAGTTATAATTCGTCTTACACAAAACCGATGGTTTGTCGGCGCCTTCGGGTTGGATCGTTGCCATCAGATCAATGTTATAAAGCATTGGACCTGTGTCTTTCAGATGATCCAACAACTCAAACTCACGCTCTGGCGTGTCACACTTAAAGGGTTCAAGTGCGGCTGTTGTTACGATCCAAGGTGAAATGGTGTTGGCGGTTGCTTTGGCCTGAAACGGACCAAGGGGTTGATATTCCCATGCTTGGATGTCGCGCGCTGACCAATCATTCAAAATGACATAGCCAAAAATCATTTCATTCGCGGTATCAACACTGACGGGACCATCAGAGAAACTGCCAACGATTGCGCCCATTTCAAGTTCGATATCAAATCGCTTGCACGGCTCAAACCGTGGAACTGTATCATCTGGACCCTTAAGTTGACCCCAGGGACGACGGACATCAGTACCAGAAACCACCACAGACGAAGCGCGACCATTGTAACCGATTGGGATGTGCAGCCAATTTGGCGGCAAGGCGTTTTCTGCGCCACGGAACATGGTGCCAACGTTAATCGCGTGATGTTTGCCAGCATAAAAATCTGTGTACTCGGCCACTGCAAATGGCAAATACATGGTGGCGTCTTTCATTGATACCAGATGCGGCTCAATACGTGCTTGATCGCTAGAACCCTCGGCCAGCATTGCGGTCAATGTGCTGCGAAAGCTGGCCCAAACGGCGGGGCCTTCTTCCATGAAATCATTCCAAAATGGTACGTCAAACACGTCTTGTTCAGCGGCTTGCAAAATACCTTCGGCCTCTAGTGTTGTCACATCGACGATCATATCCCCGATGGCCACACCACAACGAGGTTCATTTTCATCAGTTGAGAACACGCCGTAAGGCAGGTTGTTCAAGGGGAAATCGGTGTCAGGCGAATTTGCACTGCTCACCCAAGAATTAAGAATTGGCATTTGTCGTCTTTCTGTAGCTTATCCCGCGTCGGGTTGGTTTTCTGGTCGCGCTGCATCAAAGGCGGGCAGGGCGAGGCAATTTTTCTCAATGTCGGTCAGTCGCACAAAAGGCGCAAGGTCTAACCCCCACCGATGTGCATTATAAAGTTGCGGGATCAGGCAAAGATCGGCTTGCGTTAACGTATCGCCAAAGCAGAACTTGCCAGTCGCATCAATCTGTTCCTGAAAAGCAGTGAACCCACGATGCATCCATTCACACATCCAGCGGATCACATCATCTTGGGTTTGTCCCATGTCGGATTTCAAAAAACCACCGACCTTGAGGTTATTGATGGGATGAATTTCCATGGCAATTGTTTGCGCGGCGGCACGTACTTTGGCGCGTTCGATAGGATCATTTGGCAAAAGTGGCATGTCTGGATAAACCGCATCTAGATAATCCAAAATCGCCATGGATTGCGTCAATGCAGTGCCATCATCCAAAACAAGCGTGGGAACACCGGCTAATGGGTTAAGTGCCGTGTAATCATCACGTTTTTGATCGCCCTTGACCAGATCAACAGGTACGGTTTCAAAATCCAAACCCTTAAGATGTAGGGCAACGCGTACGCGGTACGACGTGGTCGAGCGCCAATAGGAATACAGTTTCATCTAAGTATCACCTATCGTTCCGTCGAATTTCTTTTCCAAATCCGACCAGCAATCAATGTAGTCATCCTGTAATGGTGCCTCGTTTGCGGCGAATTCAGTCAGGTGTTGTGGGAAGCGGGTTTCGAACATGAAAGACATGGTGTTCGCCAAATATTGTGGCTTTAGCTCGGTTGTTGACGCGCCCTCAAAAGCATTGCGATCGGGGCCGTGGGGCAGCATCATGTTGTGAAGCGACATGCCGCCTGGAATAAACCCCTCTGGCTTGGCGTCATAAATTCCATAAATATTGCCCATCAATTCAGACATGATGTTTTTGTGATACCAAGGGGGGCGGAATGTGTTTTCGGCCACGTTCCATCTGTCCCTAAACAGCACAAAATCAATGTTCGCGGTGCCTTCAACACCAGAAGGTGCTGTTAGAACGGTAAAGATGGATGGGTCTGGGTGATCAAACAAGATCGCGCCAACAGGACTGAAAGTTTTTAGATCGTATTTGAACGGTGCGTAATTGCCGTGCCATGCAACCACATCAAGCGGTGAATGATCGATGAATGTTTCATGAAATTGCCCACACCATTTAATCACCACGCGGCTGTCGGCCTGTCGATCCTCAAATGCGGCAACGGGTGTTTTGAAATCACGCGGATTGGCCAAGCAATTGGCACCAATGGGGCCGCGGTTGGGTAAGGTGAACACTTGTCCATAGTTTTCGCAAACAAAACCGCGCGCTGGGCCGTCCAAAACCTCGACCCTGAACACCATGCCACGGGGGATAATTGCAATTTCTTGCGGATCCAAATCGATGACGCCCATTTCTGTACAAAACCGCAAACGGCCTTCTTGGGGAACGATCAATAATTCGCTGTCGGCAGAATAGAAATACTCGTCCACCATCGATGCCGTAATCAGATAGATATGCGCCGCCATGCCCACTTGGGTGTTTACATCGCCCGCCGTTGTCATCGTACGCATGCCAGTCAAGAACGTTAGATTTTCTTGGCCGTGTTCAACCGGGCTCCAGCGATATTGGCCAAGGGATAAAACGTCCTCAATAATATGTGGTGCAGATTTCCAATAGGGCACATCCAGCTTTTTGAATCGGCCCGTATGTTTCACAGACGGTTGAATGCGATAACACCACGTGCGTTCATTTTCACCGCGCGGTGCGGTGAATGCGGTGCCAGACAATTGTTCAGCATAAAGGTTATAAGGACAAACTTGCGGTGAGTTTTGCCCTTGTGGCAACGCACCTGGTAAAGCCTCAGTTTCAAAATCATTCCCAAAACCCGGCATATAACCCGCGCTGGTTCCTATGGTTGAGGGGGCTTGCGTCATGCCACTTGGGTTCGCATTATTTGTCATAGAATTGGTCCTACTTTTTCTGGGCGTCATTATCGTTGCATTTGCAACGGTGTCAAGATTGGCAGTGTTGACGCATAAGAAAAATTGGCTATGACTTAGGCATGAGCCAACCAAATTCCCCCGACGATGATTTTGTTCTAGATGAATTTCTGCCTTATCAATTGGCTGTTCTAGCGGGGCGTGTAAGCCGTGAATTTTCCGCAATCTATCGCGAAAAATTTGGCTTTGGGGTTTCGGAATGGCGTGTCCTTGCACATTTGTCCCAAACGGGTTCTGTTTCTGTGCGTGAAATCCACGAAAAGGTGGATATGGATAAATCCAAAGTTTCCCGTGCGGCTACGCGGCTTGAAAAATCTGGTTATCTCACCAAACAAACGAATGCCGAAGATCGCCGGTTGATAGAATTAGCCCTAACGACCAAGGGCTGTGATGTGGTGAAACAGTTGACGCCGCTGGCCCAAGAATTTGAGCGTAAGGTTTTGGCGCAACTTGGCGTTTTCAGCGGCGATTTTCGCAAAAGTGTCGATGCGTTGTTGGCCGATGAAACGACGCAGCGTTAAGCGCGCAACCTAATTCAAAAATTGCTATGATCAAAAAAACCAAAAGGAAATAACATGTCTGATATATTCATCCTTAGTGGCGCACGCACTGCCATCGGTACTTTCGGCGGATCATTGTCCGCAACCGCGCCGATAGCGTTAGGCGCCGAAGTTTCCAAAGCAGCGATTGCCCGTGCTGGCGTTGATGCCAAACAAATTGGCGATGTTGCTTTTGGCCATATCATCAACACCGAACCGCGTGACATGTATCTTTCACGCGCCGCCGCGATTGAGGCGGGCGTGCCTGACACGACACCGGCTATGAATGTTAATCGGTTGTGCGGTTCAGGGGCGCAAGCGATCGTTTCAGTGATGCAATCAATGATGAACGGGGATGCGGAATTCGGTCTGGCCGGTGGTGCCGAATGCATGAGCCGCTCGCCCTACATTCTAGAAGGGGCGCGTTGGGGGCAAAAGATGGGCAACGCAGGCGTCACGGATATGATGCTGGGTGCATTAAACTGCCCATTTGGTACGGGTCACATGGGTGTCACAGCAGAAAATGTTGCCAAAGAAAATGATATCACTCGTGAAGATCAGGATGCCTTTGCTTTGGCTTCACAAAACCGCGCCAAAGCGGCAATTGAGGGCGGCCTGTTCGCCGATCAAATTGTACCGATAGAAATCAAAGTTAAACGTCAGCTTGTTGAATTCACAACGGATGAACATCCCAAAGCATCCACCGCCGAAAGCCTTGCGGGATTGCGGCCTGCTTTCCAAAAGGAAGGCACGGTTACTGCAGGCAATGCATCAGGTATCAACGATGGGGCCGCGGCTATTGTGATGGCCAATGGGTCGGCCGTTGAAAAAGGAAATTTGAAACCTCGTGCACGTATTTTAGGATACGCGCACGCAGGCGTACGACCCGAGGTTATGGGTATTGGGCCAATTCCAGCGGTGAAAAAACTGTTGGCCAAAACTGGCTTAAAGGCATCTGATTTTGACGTTATCGAAAGCAACGAAGCCTTCGCCGCACAGGCGATTGCGGTGAACCGCGCGCTTGATCTAGATCCCGCCAAAGTGAACCCAAATGGGGGTGCCATTGCCCTTGGTCATCCAGTTGGCGCAACGGGCGCAATCCTTATGGTAAAGTTGATGGCGGAACTTGAACGCACGAACGGCAAACTTGGCTTGATCACGATGTGCATCGGTGGCGGTCAGGGAATTGCGATCGCGATAGAACGGGTCTAAAGGCTAAAAAGCGGCTCTATTTAAGGCGAAACTGCGCTTTTGCCGACATGCCGTTGCGATCAATAACTGACAGGGAAACGAACCCTTCTTCGGGCGCGGTTACTTGAATTTGGCGGCCATTTGCATTGCTTACGATGGGTGAACCATTGATTAGCCATGTGAATGGCGCTTGTCCGTCGCGTACCTTGGCGATCAATTCACCGCCCGCCAAATCCAACAATGACCCATCTGGTGGAAAGGCAATTGCAGGGCCAATCAATGCGTTCTGATCCAATGATTTCCCGTCCCTGAACCATTGCAAAGGCGGGGGTAGATCTGCATTTGCCACAATGAGTGTTTCTGCTGGCGGTGGAGGCATTGACGCAACCTTTAGGTGATCGAAAACCTGAAACAGAACAGGTGCCGCCAATTCACCGCCAAAGGCGCCTGGAACGGGGGTACCGTCGGGTCGGCCCATCCAAACGCCGACGACATGTTGCCCATCATAACCCAACGACCACGCATCACGGTGCCCATATGACGTACCAGTTTTGTAGGCGATTTGCCGATCAGTGGCACTGGCAGGTCTTGCCGCACCAGCCAAAATATCCCCGACTTGCCACGCAGCTGATGCCGCCAAAACGCGTGTGGTTTCTGATGTTGGTTCATCGCCAAAGTACTGTAATCCCATGGCCGTACCACCACGCGCCAAGGTACCATACACCCGCATCAAATCAGCAAGTGACATACCAAGACCGCCCAAACCCACGGCCAATCCTGCTTGTCCACCAGGTACAACCGGTTTGCCGCCTGTACGCCTGATCGATTGCATCAATCGTGCTGGGCCAAGTCGATCCAAAATCGAGACAACAGGAATGTTCAGCGAAAGTTGCAAGGCGTTACGCACACGAACTGTGCCGCGAAATTGATTGTCAAAATTCTGCGGCAGATAGGTGCCAAAGGCAGTTGGGCGATCTTCAATCAATGTTTCGGGATGGGCCAATCCACGATCAAACGCCAATCCGTAAATCAGCGGTTTTAGCGTCGAGCCGGGCGATCGAAGCGCTTGCGTCATATCAATAAATCCACGCGCCTTGCCTTGTTGATAGGCCGGTGATCCGATTGAGGCGAGAACCTCACCTGTTTCATGATCCGCAACCATTAACGCCAAAGAGGTGGCTGGATCCTTGTTCACCATTGCATCCCTTGCCAATTTTTCCAGATCCCTTTGCAAATCTGCCTCGATGGTCAAATTCACTTTCTGGCGTAAGGGGAACAGATTTATCGCACGATCAGCCAAATGTGGCGCAATGGCGGGAAAGATGGCGCGTTGATGGGGCAGGGCGTCACTTTGGGCCGCGATCGCCTCGTCCTTTGGTAAAATACCTTTCGCAACCATCCGCGCAAGAACGCGATCACGCCCCTCACCCGCCGCATCCAAGTGACGATCAGGACGTCTGCGTTCGGGTGCTTGAGGCAGTGCCACCAACAAGGCAGCCTCGGCTGGTGTAAGGCGGCGCGGCGGCTTGTTGAAATACGCAAGGCTGGCGGCGCGAACACCCTCAAGATTGCCGCCATAAGGGGCAGTTTGAAGATAGAGTTTTAGAATTTCGCGTTTACTTAACTGTTGTTCCATGGCCAAAGCCACGCGAATTTGGCGGATTTTTCCGGCCCATTTCCCCGTGGTACCATCCTCAAGCAGCCGCGCGACTTGCATGGTCAGGGTTGATCCACCGGAAACCACGCGACCATTCCATGCCGCCTGAAATGCGGCGCGCGACATGGCCCAAAAATCCACACCTTGATGACGATAAAAACGCTTGTCCTCAAATGCGATCAGCATTGAAATGAAACGTGGATCAACTTCGGCCACATTGACGGCCAATCGCCATCGCCCGTCGGCCACCTGATAGGCGCGCAATAGCTTGCCGTTTCTGTCCACCACCTCGGTGCCAGTCGCAACAATAAGCGGGGGCAGTTCGGTATCAGCCACCCAATGGCGAAGTCTGTCCATGCCGCCGGCAAAAATCCCAGCGGCCAATACGCCGCCGATCAACAATCGATGAAGAGTGCGGGACTTCAAAGCGATCTATTGGCTGATGTAAACACGGCCAGCGTCACTGTTTGCGCGATATTGCGGTCGGTACATATCCTCGACAGAAGCCGCGGGATGATGGAACGCGCCTTGGGTTACTGCGCGAACAATATAGGCCAACGAAAAGTCACTTTCCGATTGCCAATCCACCGCGGCCAAAAAGCGATCTTGCCTAAACTCTGTGTTTTTGGGCGTTGCATTCAATTCTAACCAACCCAGATCGGATATATCACCGGCACGCAAAAGGTTCGGATTGTCGATTTCAAAACCAGCTGGCAGGGGATCGTTTATCATAAGCCGTGCTTCGGCACGTTCCCATGGCATTACCCGCAATACCACAACCAGACGGTCGCCTTGTTGAACGTTTTTCAAATCAACCAAGCCGCCCTCAACTGTGTAATATTCGCGTTTGATTGCGTAACCATTGCCGCCAGCAGGGACCGAAACTTGGGGCACACCAAAGGTTGTTAGCGTCAAAAGCTCTGATTTAGAGCCTATATTTTGGATATCAACTGGTGCATCGGACTGGTTTTCCAACATGCGAATTAACGGTCCATCCGCTGGTGATCCGTTGATGGCAAGCGGCTGACTTACGCCACCAGATCGAGAAAGAGCATTGGCGGCCATCAACGACCACAGCGATTCTTGGGTGGATCGGTTGCGCCCAGCGCCTTGCGCCACAAGTTGCGCCAGCGTTACTTGGTCGATGACTTGGCTTCCGGCTTCGCTTGCCAATGTCAAAACGGCGGCGGCATCGCGTAAGTTCGTGCCGTAATCCGCACGCCAAACGGCGGCTTCTTTGCGGGTGATACCAATGGCCAGATTTTTCCCAGCCAAGGCAAACATCTTATCCGCGCGACGTTGATCGCCATACATCGCCAAAGCGGCACCCATTTGCGCTTGGGCCAAGGGGGTTGCAAAGGCGTCGCCTTTTACGTCAGCGTAATATCGCAAATCCCCAACCGAGGCGGCACCTTCGCGTGCGAGCACCATCAACGCATAGGCAAGGTTTTCACCACCGCGATCAAAGTCGCCGGCGTAATTCACAGAATTTCTGAGGTTATCTAATGCCATTCTGAAGGCGCGATCAGGCACGTTGTGCCCTTCGGCGCGAGCACGTGAAAGGAAATCGGTGACATAGGCGTTCAACCATCCATCGCCACTGGCCGGACGCCACAAACCAAACGCGCCGTTGCTAGATTGATTTGCAAGGATGGCCGTTATGGCTTGTGAAATTCGGGTATCCACATTTTCGCGCTGATCCAGTCCCATTACACGGGCAACTTGGTCAAAATACAGCAGTGGCATCGCCTTGGATGTCAGTTGTTCGGTACAGCCATAAGGATAACGATCAAGCGTTTGAAGCAAGCCAGGCGCATCAAATCGACCCAAAGGACCGGCGGTTAAAATGGCATGACCTGATCCCGCGTGCATGTCGGCAAAAACATCATTTGAAAAGCTAAAGCTGTCGCCTGCGGCCAGATTAAACTGACGGGTTGTTGAAACCTCGGGGTCGTTTAGTTGAACAGGCAACATCAACGTCTTGGTCAGGTTTTTACCGTTGGGCAATGTCATGGATATTTTGACGTTTTGCAGGCCAATATTCAGCGCATCTAAATCAAGGCTAAACTGTTTTGTGCCAGAAACCGCAAGATCAAAACCAGAGGGCACAGCGGCAAGGCTTAAACCGTTACTTGTGGTGACATCCAAACCAATGCGTCCTGCCGGACCGCTGGCATGAACGATATCCATCCGTAATGTTGCGGTATCACCCGGCGCCATAAAGCGGGGCAGGCTGGCGGTCAAAACAACAGGATCACGCACAAGTACATCCTGTTCAGCCTGACCAATACCGGTGTCAGACCAAACTACTGCCATTAGGCGCACGGTGCCGTTAAATTCAGGCAAATCAAATTGCGCAATAGCCCGCCCGCGTTCATCCACGGTGATTGGACCGCTGAAATAAGAAACCAGTTCTTCTGTTGGGGGCGGTGCTTGGCGTTTCATACCACCCGCGGCATCACCACCCGAACGGATCGTTCCAGCCGTGCCATTCATGCCATCAATCAAACGTCCGTAAACATCACGGATACCCATGCCAAGGCGACGCTGACCAAAGTAATGATCAAGGGGATCGGGGCTGTCAAAACTGGTCAGGTTCAAAATACCCAAATCTATAGCAGCGATCGTGGCATAGGCGGTTTCCCCTGCTTGGATGCCGTCAACATTCAGGACAACATTCATGGGGCTGCGTGGGCTGGCCTCGGCCATTTCTTCAAAGGCGACTGTTAACGCCTTGTGGGCAGGATCAACCTTGCCATAGGCCAAACCAAGTGCACGTGTTGGGTTTTGGCCCTTGGTCTCATCAAGCGGTGTCACGACACTGGCCGTAACATAGGCACCTGCACCCCACTCATCCGTAACAGGCAGGCTGATAAGGTTTTCACCCTCATCCACCGCCACGGCCTGCATTGAGATGAGGCGATTAGACATGACGTTAATCAAGGCAATGCCAGCCTGTCTTGGGACAATGCGCAAAGTGGCGACATCACCAGCGCCGTAGGCCGGTTTGTCCAAACTCAGTTCAAGGGTATCGGGCGTATCAGATGCATCAGCTGGCGCATACCAACCAGCGTCAAATCCATAAGAGCTGGCAATGAATCCACCACTGATAGACTCAACCTTGATTTCATAACTGCCCCATTCAACGGGGCTGGAAACCGAAACAGTTTGATCGGACAGTAAATCGACCGTGCCACTTTGAATGCGTTCGCGTGTTGTAATTGGTTCCCAATTCCAGTCGCCATATTGTTGATACCATTGGTAACGACGTTTGATGCGGTTGATGGTGTATTTAACTGGCATCGCTTGTTGGATTAGGTTTTTGTTCAAGGCAATCAGGTTAAATGTGGCTTCGCTGCCTTCGGGAACCATACCGTCAAACAAGGGTTTGATGCCGATAAGGGCCGTACTTGGGGCAAGGGTTTTGACGATGTTTCGTTCAACTGGACGCCCAGAACCTTCGGTTACGCGTACGGTAAAATCGGCCTCAAGTGGGGGCGGGTTACCGGACAATGTTGGCAGTTTGGCCGCAACGATTGCATGGCCGTCTGCATCGGTTCGCTCACTGGTTTCAAATGATGTCAGAATGGATCTAAATGGTTCATCATGTCGCCCAAACAGGTAACCCTTGAAGCCATCTATTTCACGACGTTCCCGCAAACGTACCTCGCCCTCAATTGGTAAATCTGCGGCAGGGGCACCAAACAAATATCGTGCAGCAACCGTAAGGGCGGCGGCATCACCTACTCGGTAATTTACGTCTGGCACAGACAAACCAAAATCGATGCGTTCGGGTAAAAAATCTTCGACCAAAAACTGTGTTCGCCAAATAGCGGCCGACTTTGGATCAACATAGGCTGCCAGTTGCCAAGTTCCGCGCTGGGCTGATCCGGCAATGGGCAGGCTGAATACATGACCACCATTTGTATCGGCGTTTGACAGGTTTCGGCTATATTCGACCCCGTCTGGGCGCGTAAGTACCACGGTAAACGGAAGGTTGGGCAAGGCCGCTGCGTCAGCATCGCGCAAAAGGGCTGTGACGTTCACCACTTCACCCGCACGATACGCGCCGCGATCGGTGGTAAGGAAAACGTCAATTGGTGGGGCGGGTGGATTGCCCTCTACACCCCGATCAGAAAGATCGAATTCAGGATCAGAAAGGCTCATGAAACCCAAATCATTTTCACCATCTCGCATGACCAACATTGCAGGGCGCGCGCTGCCTGTTCCCCGCGACAATCCAGGTGCAAAACGAACATACCCATTGGCGTCTGAGGTGGCATTTGCCAAAACAGTGTTGGAATTTGACAAAAGTTCAACGTCTATTCCAACTTTGGCTGAAGCATCCGCAAGACTGCGCACAAAGACGTGCAGACCATCGACGCCAGATAGGCTTGTTGCCCCCAGATCACTAATCACAAACCATTGGGTTGCCGGTGGGTTGTCATAGGTATCCGCGCCGGCAATGGCGGCCTGCAATGCGTAGATGCCCGGTTCTAAATCACGCACAACATCGCCCATGGGCAGACGCGTCGTGACCTCTTGATTGATATCCTGTTGAACTTGTCCGGTGCCTGTCCAAATTTCTTCAGCAACCTCTGAACGAAACTCGTCATCTTGGTAAACGCTGATCGGGCGCGAGATAAGGCCACTTTGGATCGAGCGCACCAAATTGCGGTCGCTAACGCGGCGCAGTTTTAAGGCCACTTCTGTTAGGTTGACCGTCGTAATCGGAATGCCAGCATCGGGTGTTTTGGGCAAAATATACGCCCGCCCCGGAAAGCGAACAACAGGCCCACGGTCACGTACATATTGGGTCAAAGACACAGATTTTACCAAGGCCTCACCGCTGGCCGAGGGCAATCCTTGGCGCAATGTAAATCGGTATCTTTCACCATGCTGCAAGCCCTGAACACAAAGTTGACTGCCGCTTGCAGTAACCGTCAGACCGGTGTCGGAAAATTGGACGAAATTTTCGTAATCTACGCCGTTTTTGGCCAAAGGATCGCTGAAATTGGCACAAATGCGGGGATCGGCACTGTCACTTTCAACGGAGGTTTCTGTAACGCGGAAGCCATATTTTGCGATGGCGGCGTTTAACGCCGTGTCCGTGTCGTCACGTGGCGCAAGGTCATAAGAAAGGCGTAACGCAGGGATCATTGTTTTGCCACGACGGCCCGCCTGAAGGGCGTCTGCCATAACCGAAAGAATAGACGCGCGTTGAGCGGGGTTATCAGATCGCAAGTAGGCATTGATGGATGCACGAAGCGCTGTTTGACGATAGCGGCGCGTTTTACTGCTGCTTTCGCTTTTAACCGTCATGTTTAACCACGCATAATCCAACCAATGATCAGCCCGATCACTTAAAACCAGGGCCGCTGCTGTCCAGCCAATCGCGTTTTCAAAATTGCCTTCTTGTTCAGCATTCTGAGCCGCAGAAATAAGGGCAGAAATGGACCATTCATCGGGGTAGAATTTTTCGGGTAATTCATCAGCCATGCGATAGGCGGCACCAAAATCCTCTTCTGTCAAAAACACCAACTCGTCACGGCGTTGATTTGCCAAGATTTCGCTGTTGCGGGCCGTTTCATAGATGCGCCCACTTAGTGCGCCCTCATAAGGTTCGGTTTTTGAAATTTCGGACTTAGGAAAGCACGAGTTGGAACGCGAATTAAAGGTGAAAGCGACACACCGATCATCTGTTAAACAGGCTTGGCGACAGGCAGATAGGTTTGTGTCGAATATTGCCTGAAGGTCAGAACCATAGAAATCCAAGTCACGTGTAATCGCAGCACGTCGATCCGGAATGAGATCGTTTTGCGCCAACGCGGCCGTGTGCCAAAAACTGATTAAAATGCTTACAAAAAATGCAACGCGGATCATCTGCCGACTCCCTTAGTTATAAGGGGATCGTGCCATTCTACCCTCGGTTTTGCAACATGCCGTGTTTACGCAACCTTCATCAGTTCCGTGGAAACAGGCGGTAACAATGAAAAAAGTTTGGTGTCGAATGAAAAATCCAGAAATCAAATCACCTGTTTCGCCGTCGTTGCGTTTGGTGGATCAGTTAAGTCAGCAAGACAAGGAACGTTTGATTTCTGAAACGGTCACTGACTTGCCCATGGGTATTGCGATATTTGATGCGAAGGGCAAATTATTGCACCTGAATAGTGAATTTGCGAATATATTGCCAAGTGACAGCGATTTTTCTGAAATTAGACAGCCAGAATTTTTGGCGTCTCTTCTGTCGTGTATAGATGGTTCCTCGACCGTTGTGGCCGAAAGATGGTTTGAGAAACTGTTGGATCAGTCGGATAAAGCACCAATTGAGGTTGCGAATTGCACACTGGCTGATAGGGCGACCTATTGTTTTGATTTTGCAGAAACCAAATTTGGTGGATCCTGCATTTTCGCTACGGATATTTCTGCGTTGAATAAGGAACTAATCGTTGCCAATGCCGCCCGTGTTCGAGCCGAAAGTGAAATCGTGGCAAAGGGTGACTATCTGGCCATGATGACGCACGAGCTGCGAACGCCGATGAACGGGGTTGTTGGCATGGCCAACTTGTTGTTGGAATCCAATCTAGACAGCGAACAACGTCTTTTTGCTGAAACGATCTTGTCGTCTGGAAATTCATTGCTGGGCATCATCAACAAAATCCTAAATTCCAGCAAGGAACATTCACTTTTTTCGATTGTCGAGAACGAGGCATTTGATTTAGAGCGTAGCATTCACGAGGTGATCTTGTTGTTGCAAACAAAGGCGGCAGATCAAGGGCTGGAACTGGTGGTTGATTATGACATGTTCTTACCCACCGCATTTCTTGGTGATAAGGGGCGCATCCGTCAAATATTGTTGAACCTGATTGGCAACGCAATCAAGTTTACTGAACAAGGCCATATCTTGGTGCGGGTCGTCGGCGTGCCAGAAACTGAAAAGGCCCAGAATATCCATGTAACGGTCGAAGACACCGGAATGGGCATCCCCAAGGATCAATTAGGCGGTGTATTTGATAAATACACTCAAGTTGAATCATCGCAGACAGATGGCATCGAAGGTACCGGTCTTGGTCTGGCGATTACCAAAGAACTGGTCGAAAATATGGGGGGGCAAATCTGGGCGGATTCCGAAGTGGGCCAAGGTTCCAGTTTTGGATTTTCCCTTGAAATGAACGCGAATGAAACGATCCCTGATCCAGTACAGGCAGAGGTTGAAATGCCAAAACAGGCGGCAATCATTTCAGATTTGGCCATAAGCCGGCAAGTGATGCAAAAACAATTAAAGGCACAGGGTATTGCCGGTGTTTCTTTTGCATCGGCCCGTGGAGCGCGGGAATTTTTCCAAACGAATTCGCCACCCGATTTCGTTTTCATTGAACACAGACCGCCTGCACTAAACGGATTGCGGCTGGCGCTTTTGCTTAGAAAGGTTGGCTTGTCCGTACCTATTGTTTTGATGGCAAATCGAACGGAAATTCCGGACTTGCGCAATTCACAACCGATAAACAGCAAACTGCTTGTGACACCTGCACGACGTGCTGACATCGTTCAGGTATTGGGGCAATTGACGGGAAAGAATTCTGATGAAAACCTGAATAAGCCATCGGCACCAGTACCTGTACACAATGGAAAATTACGGGTTCTTGTCGCTGAGGATAACGCGACGAACCAGTTGGTTTTCCAAAAGTTTGTGAAGGATTTAGAAATCGATCTTAGATTTGTAGATGATGGCGAGGCGGCAATTAAGTCTTTTGCCGAGTTTAAGCCAGCATTGATATTTATGGATATATCTATGCCTAATATGGATGGCCGCGAAGCGACGCGTATTATACGGGCAACCGAAGATTCCGAAGGATTAGCAAGAACGCCAATCATTGCGTTGACTGCCTTTGTGGATATGGGTGATCTAAATTCCTTCACCGAGGCGGGGTTCGATGAATTTATGACCAAACCTCTGAACAAAGCTGAATTGTGCAAGGCAATTGAAAGCAATCAAAAACCAGCGACAAAGGAAGATTGAATACAGATGGGTTTTACTTGGGTGGTTGATAATCGCGGCTGAATACCAACCGATTATCGCTGGATTGATTCGGTTGAAATTCATACCCGCCGCTGTCAAAATCCTTTAGCCCTTCTGCAGAATTCAAACGGCGTTCCACAGCAAACCTTGCCATTGCACCACGGGCCTTTTTCGCAAAAAAGCTGACAATTTTTTCGCCGCCATCTTTGCGTTCTAAAAACACAGGCTCAATCAGTTGCAACTTTAGCGCAGATTGATCCACCGCGCCGAAATATTCCTGACTTGCGCAATTGAGCAATGTATCAACGCCACGTTCTTTGGCCTCGGCATTCAGTGCACGGGCCAATCGTTTGCCCCAATAATCGTATAGGTTTTTGCCATTTTTATTTGCCAAACGGCTGCCCATTTCCAACCTGTAAGGCTGAATCATATCTAAAGGGCGCAACAAGCCGTATAGCCCCGACAAAATGCGCAAATGATCCTGGGCAAAACGAACATCGTCTTCATCCAAAGTTGATGCCTCAAGCCCCAAATACGTGTCGCCCGCGAAAGCAAAGGCCGCTGGTTTCACGTGTTCCACCGTCGGGCGCGCGCGAAATGTTTTGAAACGATCGACATTCAACTGGGCCAAACCGGGACTGATCGACATCAGTTTTTGCAAATCCTCAGCCGATAATTCACGCGCCACGCGGACCAATGCATTCGCATCAGTTTTAAACTTGGGCTCGGTAGCTGCGGACATGTCCATTGGCGACCAATCAAGGCGTTTTGCGGGGGAAATTACTGTCAGCATATCAAGCCCTTTTCACATTTTGGCCACTGTACCATTGCATGCGCGAAGGTCCAGCCATGGATTATTGGTTTAGAAGAATTTCCAAGAACGCGGGTCCAAACCGAAGGCAATGTCGTTCCCCTAAAACACGTTCTATTCCATCTAAATCTGTAGGGTTTTGTTTCGCCAATCGCGCCAGAACTTGCGAAGAACAACTCATCGGTTTTTCGGTACCTGTCTCGCCATTCATCAACATCACTTGTGCTGCCTGTAAGCGATCAAAAACCAGCCCCGATGTTTGCCCCGCCAATTTTTGGCGGGCAGGGTGAGGTTTTTCACCAGCACCTGTTATAACCTTTAAGAAAATCGAACCAAATTTATCTAACTTGGTCGCACCAATGCCCGAAATGCCCATCATCTCGTCCAAGTTTTGCGGCCTTTTTTCCGCCAACTCAATCAGGGTTTTATCGGTGAAAACTACATAGGCCGGAACGCGCGCGGCCTCGGCCAATGCACGGCGCTGGGCCTTTAATGCTGACAAAAGTGGTGCATCATCCTCGGAAACCATCATGCGAACAGCAGGGCGACGCGCGCTTCGTTTCATAACATCGCGTCGAAAGGTAACACCCTCTTCGCCCTTTAGAACGGGCCGCGCGCGTTCTGTCATTCGAAGGGCACCAAATCGGCTGCTGTCGGGGCGTAAAAAATCCTGACCCATCATTTGGCGAAATACCGACTGCCAACCGTTTTTATCAAGCTCGGTGCCGACGCCAAATGTTGGCAAATTGTGATGCCCCCGTTGGGTTACTTTGTCGGTTTCATTGCCAAGCAATACGTCGACCAAATGGCCGGTGCCAAAATATTCACCTGTACGAAGAACAGCAGACAACGCCTTGCGTGCGGCGTCTGTCGCGTCAAATAATTCGGGTGGCTCTTCGCAAAGATCACAATTTCCACAGGGTTCAGATTCCTCGCCGAAATATCCTAACAGCAATTGCCGACGACACCCCAGTGCATCGGCCAACCCCAAAAGCGCGTTCAATCGTCCGTGATCTGCAAATTTACGATCATCTGGCGCCATGCCTTCGTCAATCTGGCTGCGACGTAGACGAATATCGTCAGCACCATAAAGCGTCAAAGTATCGGCTGCGGCCCCATCGCGACCGCCACGCCCGATTTCCTGATAATACGCCTCGATTGATTTGGGCAAATCTGCGTGCGCGACCCAACGAATGTCTGGCTTATCAACCCCCATGCCAAAGGCCACGGTCGCCACAACGATAAGGCCGTCTTCGCGTTGAAAGTGTTCCTCAACGTTGCGGCGGTCTTCGCGTTCCATGCCGCCATGATATGAACATGTGGTGTGGCGTTCTTCGGCCAATGCCTTTGCAAGCGTTTCGGTTTTGGCACGTGTGCCACAATACACAATGCCAGATTGACCCCGTCGCGCAGCCGCGAAATCTAGGATTTGTTTTCGCGGGTTGTTTTTAGGTTGAAAGGCCAGTCGGATATTCGGTCGATCAAAGCCGTGCAAAAACGTTTTTGGTTCAGTTTCAGCAAACAAACGCGCCATTATTTCGGCGCGGGTTTCTTCATCAGCGGTGGCGGTGAATGCTGACAAAGAAACGCCCAGCGCGCGGCGCAATTCGCCAATGCGCAAATAATCTGGGCGGAAATCGTGGCCCCATTGGCTGACGCAGTGCGCCTCGTCTACGGCGATATGAGTGACATTTAAACGACGCAAAAGTGCGACGGTTCCAGACCCCGCCAATCGTTCTGGTGCCATATATAACAGTTGAATTTCACCGGCGTTCAGGCGTTCAAAAACCGCGCCATTTTCCGCCTCGGTATTGCCAGAAGTTAAGGATCCTGCGCCAACACCCGCTGCCGTCAAGCTGGCAACCTGATCGCGCATCAGGGCGATCAATGGCGATATCACAAGCGTAAGACCAGACCGACAAAGGGCAGGAATTTGAAAACACAAAGATTTTCCCGCACCCGTTGGCAAAATGGCCAGCGTGTCATCGCCCGCCAAAATCGTATCAATGATTTCTGCTTGTCCTGGTCGAAACTCTGTAAAGCCAAAAACAGTGGCCAGCCGTTCGCCCGGATCAAACATGTAAATTCCTGCCTTATGCGACCGTTTAGAAGCTGGCGAAATTATTGACCAAAATGATGCGGATCGCATAGATGCCGACCAATGCGATCAAGGGCGCCAAATCTAGCCCACCCATTGGCGGAATAAAACGACGGATGGTGTCGTACATTGGGGCCAATATTCTATTCAACCCATACCAAATTTGCGCAACTAAAGGCTGGCGCAGGTTTAGAACTTGGAATTGAACGAGCCAACTCATGATCACGTGGGCAATGATAAAGAACCAGACGATATCAAGGATGAGCATCAAAATTTGAAACAAAGAGGTCATGGGTTTCCTGTTGTTTGTTAAGCTGCATTTTTAGCGTTGTAACCGAGGTAAGCAATCGTTTCATTAAGGGCAAGGGGGCTTTCGGCGACATTTAATGAACAATGTGGACTGAAGGCTTGCAAAAAGCTGTTTTGTTGCCATAGCTTACTTGTGGGAATAACAAAAATGTTAAAGGGGTGAAGCGTGTCCGACAGGGTGTTAAAACGTCGTATTGCTGGCTGGATGCTATTTGATTGGGCAAGTCAGCCTTTTTATACCAGTCTTTGGACATTCATTTTTGCCCCATTTTTCGCGATAACCGCCACGCAAATGTTTATGGCGCAGGGCATGACTGAAAATGCGGCTGATGCGCAAGCTCAATCACTTTGGTCCGCCGGACAAATGATTACTGGCTTAATTATCGCATTTAGCGCACCATTTCTGGGCGCAATCGCTGATAGTTCTGGTCGACGTCGTCCATGGATTGCACTGTTTTCAATTCTGCTTTTTGTGGGTGCATGGGGGACTTGGTTCACTGTGCCGGATGGTTCAACCATCATGCTTGGTCTGGTGATGTTTTCCATCGGATTTATCGGTGCTGAATTTGCAACGATTTTCACCAATTCTTATTTGCCGTCGCTTGGTAATCACACACAAATTGGCAAAATTTCCGGCAATGGATTTGCGATTGGTTACGCAGGTGGGTTTGTGGCGTTGGCTGTAAGCCTTGCAGTGTTTGCACAAACCGCAGCGGGAACAACCTTTGCAGGATTGCAAATTCCATTTGGATTGAACCCTGATGCCATGGAAGGCACGCGTGCAGTGGGGCCATTTGTGGCGATTTGGTTTGCTATATTTATGGTGCCATTCTTTCTGTGGGTTCATGACGAGAAAACGAATGGTAAGTCGCAGGAAAAGACGTCGGTTGTTGCTGATTTAAAGGCCTCACTGGCCAAGGTAATAAAAAGCCGCAGCACATCGGCCTATTTGTTGTCGGCGATGTTCTATCGTGATGCGCTGAATGCTTTGTACGCATTTGGCGGGACATATGCCGCCTTGGTTCTCAATTGGTCCGTGCCACAGATCGGGGCGTTTGGTGTTATTGCTGTCATTACGGCGGCCATTTTCACCTGGCTTGGGGGGAAATTGGACACCCGCTTTGGTCCGAAACCGGTCATCGTGGTTTGTGTTTTGTTGTTAATCGGTGTTTCCGCGATCATCGTGGGTATGTCGCGTGAACAATTGTTTGGCATTACTTTCGCCGAAGGTTCCAGCATGCCGGATAATATCTTTTATCTATGTGGTGCGATTAACGGCGCCGTTGGAGGTATTTTGCAATCGGCCAGCCGTACAATGATGGTGCGTCACGCCGATCCTGACCGCCCAACCGAGGCGTTTGGTCTTTATGCTTTGTCGGGCAAGGGCACCGCATTTTTGGCACCTGCATTGATCACGGCATTTACCCTGATGAGCGGATCTGTGCGACATGGCTTCTTACCAGTAATTGCGCTGTTTCTTATTGGGCTGGTTCTGCTAATCTGGGTAAAACCAGAAGGAGATCGCGCAGCATGGTCAAAATCCTCGTAAAAGCGGGCCTAATTCTAAGCCTAACGTTTGGTTTAGGTCAGCCGATCTATGCCGCAGAACCGATTGCCAAAAAACAATTTGGCGCAATGTCCAAGGGATCAAATCAACGTGCGCGGCCCTTTGGCGGCTATGCAATGGGTTGTTTGGCGGGTGGTGCACAACTTGCAGAAACTGGCCCTACTTGGCAGGCGATGCGCCTAAGCCGTAATCGCAATTGGGGTCACCCAGAATTGGTTGATTTTGTTCAAGACCTTTCCAAAAACGCGAAAAAAATTGGATGGAATGGGATCTATGTTGGGGATATGTCGCAACCGCGTGGCGGCCCGATGCTTAGTGGGCATCGTTCGCATCAAGTTGGCCTTGATGCTGACATCTGGATGTTGCCACCCAAAAGTTTGAAATTATCCCGTAATGCGCGTGAAAACCTATCATCGATTTCGATGCGTCGTGCGGGCGGTGCCTTCGTGAACAGCAGCTGGACCAGTGAGCATCATCAAGTTTTGCGTGTGGCGGCGTCTGATCCACGTGTGGCACGTATATTTGTTTTCCCGGGGGCCAAGGTTCAGATGTGCAAAGATGAAAAAGGGGATCGAGCGTGGTTGAACAAAATTCGCCCATGGTTCGGTCACCACTATCATTTTCATGTTCGTTTGGCGTGCCCTAACAGGGCGCGTGGCTGTATAAATCAAGCCCCACCACCCAAAGGTGACGGTTGTGCTGATGCGCAAAAATGGGTGGATGACATTCTTAATCCACCTGCCCCAAAGCCGCGCGATCCAAACGCGCCCAAGCCAAAACCACGGCGTGAGTTGACCGTGGCGGATTTGCCGACCCAATGCGCGCGCGTTTTACGTTCGCGCTAGTTCTTGCCCTATTGGGGCAAGCGGCGTTGGCACAATCTGAATACCTGCAAACCTTTGTTTGGCGCATGGATGACGATACCTTTGGCGGGTTGTCATCCATGAAGTTGAATTCCAATGGTTTGGTTTTCACGACACTTAGCGATCGTGGGCAAGGGTT
>ERZ1048872.714-NODE-714-length-33691-cov-11.756005_pt1 | contig 33691 bp, 30 predicted proteins | sample MGYA00383100_ERZ1048872 | MGnify/ENA primary metagenome ERZ1048872 (study PRJEB29581, sample SAMEA5548370) | metagenome | biome: marine; feature: coastal; material: water | depth 50 m | study: Short-term variability in the microbial, nano- and picoplankton...
CATCTAATATTTATCAGGGCATTGGTCACAAGATTATAAGAAAAAGATGTTCTTTTAATGAAAACAGAGTATATCTAAGTAAATTTGAAAAGCTTAACTTAACATTTAAAACAGTGCTTAAACGCTCAAAATTCATTGACAGGCCTTTGCATGAAAAAAATTTACATACTTCACTTCATAACCTTCCGGATACAGATTTTCAATGAAAGTTGAATATGACTTCATCGTCATTGGCGCTGGGCTGTCAAGTCTTATGTTCTTATCAAAGATGATTAGCAATAAATCTAAATTATCGATTCTTGTTTTAGAGCAAAAAAGGTCAATTGCTCGCAATCAAACCTTCTGTGTCTGGGAGGGACCCGGTCTAATTAATATTGAAAAAGAATTCAAACTGAAAGCAAAACATCGATGGAATAAAATCTTAATTGAGAATAATAGAAAAAAAATTAAAAAAGATATTCATCCCTATCACTACGTTTGTCATGATGGTCACTCAACCTTAAAAAAACTTTCAAGACAGATAAAAGGAAAGGTCAAAATTTTATACGCTACAAAGGTGACAGGCGTACATGAGATGGATAAAAAAATTCAAGTGAATAGTTCGGAGGGAAATTTCTACTCTAAATACATTGTTGATAGCAGGCCTAAGATAGAAAAAAATGAAATTAAATCTGCTTATATACAACAGGCATTTATTGGTAGTGAAATTGAGGTTAAATCCAATTATTTTAATAAATATGAAGCAACCATAATGTCCTTTTCAAAAAATAAAAAAGAAACAGAATTTATTTATCAACTCCCTTTCACTAAAAAAAGAGCTCTTGTTGAAACGACTTTATTTTCTAAAAGTCCAGATTTAAAAAAACTTCAACAGAAGCATACAAGAAATTTAAAAAAATATGGAGACTATAAAATACTTAAGGGTGAAAGAGGTATTATTCCTATGGCGCTAATAGAAGCCAAAAAAAACAAAAGAATAATGAAGGTAGGAATGGCTGCTGGCATGGTAAGGGCTTCATCTGGGTACTCTATGAGAAAAATTGCAAATTGGGTTTTAGGGCATAAAGGTAAAACTTTAAAGAAAAATAATTTATTATCATTCAGCTATTCACCAAATCCGTTGCTTGATTTTTTTGATAAGATTTTTTTAGCTGTGCTTAAAAATCATCCTAATAAAAGTCCTAATTTATTTATTAATCTTTTTGAAAAATCAAGTCACAAATCGCTTATAAAATTTCTATCTGATACACCGTCATGGAAGGACAACCTAAACGTTGTTCTAAGTATGCCAAAAAAATTAATGTTAAAGACTGTCTTTAAACAAAGATGAGTAAGGTTACTAATCATCAAATATTTATCATAGTAAGTGGCTTTATCCTTTCAACTTTGTCCATATTTTTTATTCCATCTGGATATACAACCGCAAATGCTAACTTTGAAATACTATCAAAAATAAATCCCATAATTTTGTTCTCGTTTCTATTAATAAGTACTTTGGGTATTAGTCACGGTGCACTTGATGGAAAAATTATCTGGATGAGTGGAAATAAAGCAGATGCTTTCAAACTTTATTCTCTGTATATTATAATTTCTCTTGCTGGTTTATTACTGTGGTATCTTCTACCCAGCCTTGGTTTGTTGACATTATTAATTATGTCAATTATCCACTTCGGCCAATCAGATCTATTGTTTTTGAAGAAAAATTATAAGTATGTAAAATGCAGTTGGGGCTTGGTCATGACCTTACTTCCAATCTTATTTCACCCGACCATTGTTGGTGAGATATTTTATTTATTAACTAATAACGAGAGAATTTTTTCTTTATTCGGATTCGTTCAAATTTTAATTCTTATAAACATAGTTTTCCTAACAAGTAATTTTCTATTAAATTTCATGAGACAAAAAAAGGGGGTTTATATCCTATTGATTGGGGAACTTATGATTATGACTGTATCGGCTTATCTCCTTCACCCATTAGTTTGGTTTGCATTCTATTTCTGTTTTCTGCATGGAATTAGGGCGCTTGTGAACTATAACTTTAAATTGATCCCTGATGTTTTTTGGTTATTTATTTTTACTTTGCCAATAATCATTCTTATTTTATCTTTTAATCTCGAGCGTGATAATGTAAATCTATTGCTAATATTTCCAGTTATTGCAGGACTAACAATTTCTCATATGTTATTACCAAGGTTAATTAAACCTATAAAAATGAATAAAAAAAAGAGTACTCAGATCGACAGCTGAGCACTCTTTTCCCCAGCTACAAAAAATGCCTAGGAGGAGACTTTTTTTAAGCTGAAACTAGAACCGCATACCAACTCCAAGACTCACTATCCACGGATTAATATCTAGCTCATCAATTAAGGCATCACCAGTTTTTACATCCGCCTTGATCCATGATCTTTTTAAATCTAAATTAAATAAATATGTATCATCAAAATTAAAATCAAACCCAGCTTGTATCGTAGGTCCAAAATTATTTCTTTCAACATGAATTGGTAAGTTGTTTGTGCAACATAGATCAAGTCGGTTATCCATTACTCTTGCATAAGTAGCTCCAACACCAAAATATGGATCAAATGATTCATCGGGATTAAAATGCCACTGAAAAGTCAATGTAGGAGGAAGAATATTTATACTTCCTAGGTCTGAATTATTTGAGCTGGTGATTGGCTTTATCTTAACATCATGCTTTGTACCAAGAGCTAATACAAGCTCTGCGGCAATATTATTTGTTATGTAATATGAAAAATCTATTTCTGGTATTACATTTGAGTTGATATCCAACTTAGCATCTGGAGTTCCGTATAAAGCATTAGCTAACCCCGTTGATTTTTCAGTTTGTTCATATAAATTACTTTGTTCATCAGCAATAACAGCAGTTGCTCTTAGCCTGATCACAATATCACCTTTCGCAGCGCTGGCAATGTCTGCAAAAAATAAAATAATTATCAATGACCCAAAAAAAGATAAAAATATTTTTTTCATAATAACTTTCATTAAATAAATAAATACAATTTAAATTATTTATTTTTTTGTCTTATGAAGTCTTGATTTAAATCAAGTAACTAAGAATTTTATTCTTTAAGAATTCTTCGTGCCTCGTTGTCTAATTTTTCGAATTGATTTGAATAAATAGCCCACCTTAAAAAAATCAAGACTGCAAAATTAAAAATGATTGAAATTGGAATTAAGATAAATAAAATTTCCATATTAACCTCATTGATTTAATCTGTAGGAGTTTGCTGCTACGATTAAGGAGCTGAATGTCATGCCTAATCCAGCTAACCAAGGTTCTATATATCCTAAAAAGGCGAATGGAACCATAATAAAATTATAAAGAATTGCCCAATAAATATTTTGCTTAATAACTGATAATGTTTTTTTACTTAAATTGATTAAGAAATTTATCAAAAAAATGTCATTTGAAATAATAATAAAATCAGACTTAGTCTGAATGATTGATGGGGAATCACCCATAGTTATAGATACATCAGCCTGTGCTAATGCTGGACCATCATTAAAACCATCTCCAACCATCAGCACTCTCGCTTTATTTTTTTGAGCATTCATAACTTTTAGATATTTATTTTTTGGGGTCATTCCCCAAAAGTATTTATTAATTCCTACCTTTTTTGCAACATCATGAACCGCCTTTTTTTGGTCTCCTGATAGTATTAACGACTCAACATTCCTTCTTTTGAAGCTTGCAATGATTTCTTTAACTTTATCTTTAATATTCTCTTTAAAGCTAAATGAAGCTATCCATTTACCATCAAATGTCATATGAACTTGACATGATGCGAGATGTCTTGGAAGGTCATTTGGATTAATTCCACAAAATATTTTTGATCCTAGCTTAATTATTCCATGAGTTTTAGACTTGGCTTCGATACCTTTTCCAGTAATTTCTTTCATCTCATTCAATTCAATTTTATAATTTTTTACACTATAATTTTCTTTTATGGATCTCGCGAATGGGTGCATTGAATTTTTTGTAAGGCCATATAAAACTTTTTTTAAATACTTTTGATCATGCAAATTAGTGAAATATGAGTTGTCTATTTTAGGTTTACCGTCTGTTAATGTTCCCGTTTTATCAAAAAATAGTAAATTTATTTTCGCTAATGTTTCAAATGCTTCAAGATTTTTTATATAGATCCCTTTTCTAGCAAGTTTATTTGCCGCGGCACACATAGCAATAGGTGTTGATAAATATAATGCACAAGGACAAGTAACGATTAAAACAGAAATCATCGCGTTAATAGCCATTTGATGGCTAATAGACCACCAAATTAAACATGAGCTAATCGATAAAAGAATAATTGAAATTAAAAAAGGCTGTGCAATCTTATCAACCATTCTAACGAATGCTGGTTTCGTATATTGACTGTCTTCTATTATTTTCTTGATTTTACTTATATAAGAGGTGTTACGTAATCTCTCTACCTTATAATAAATTAATCCATCAATATTAATTGCACCTGCAAAAATTTTATTACCTTCCCCTACAGCTTCGGGAAATGATTCACCGGTCATGAACATATTATTTAAATTTGAAGATCCATCAATTATTACACCATCAAAGTTGATCGTTTCGCCAGGAAGTGCTTGTAAGAAATCTCCTTTTCTTATTTGGTTTGAACTTACAATTGTAATACGTGGATTTCTAAAATCTTTTCTCTCAACTTTTCTTGATGACTCAGGAAGTTTTTTAAAAAAATTTGTAAATGTGGCCCATGATTTTATTTTTATTTTATGTTCTAAATAGCGACTTGATAAAAGTAAAAAAATGAACATACTTATAGAGTCATAGTACACTTTTCCACTAAAAAGATTTGATGGGTTTACTGTTCCCATCACGCTAAATAAAAACATTAGGATAATCCCAAGTGAAATAGGTAAATCCATATTTATCACTTTATTTTTAAGTCCATTTAAAGCATTCTGAAAAAAAACTTTTCCTGAAAAAATAATCACTGGAATAATTAAAATAAATGAGCCCCAATCAAATAAGCTCTTTAAGTTGGAGTCTAATCCATTATTACCGCTTAAGTATGATGGCATTGAAAACATCATAATCTGAAAGAAACATATTAGTGAAATAGACCAATTCCATAAAACTTCTTTAGATTTAAGCTGTTTACTTGCCAACCCCGTATCTTCGGAAGATAAAAAAACATTAAAGCCTAATTTTTTAATCAAACTAACTAACCTTGGCAGTTTTACTAAGCTATTGTTCCATTCAATAATTGCATGATTTGATGTTAGATGGACATTAATTTTTCTAAGACCTTTAATTTTTTTTAATGTATTTTCAATCTTTGAAACACATGCCATACAGTGAATTCCATCAATAATAAGCTCAACTCTCCAATTATTGTCATTAATATTTTCACAAAACTCTGACAGATCTGAAGTATTTTTAACGAAATTCCAATTCATATGTAGAAAATTATCAATATCTAGAATTTTTAATTTTAAAGCTTCTTATTATTTCTATTATTGATTTAGGTCAATAGTCAATTTTTTGAAATCCTGAAGCTTTGATCTAAGTCAAAAAAAAATTTCCAAAATTAAGCCATTATAAAACCATTAAATTTTAAGAAAATAAAATGCATATTTATACAGATGATGCTGTAAAAAATTTTTCAATAATGGCAGTTTTCTGGGCTGTTGTTGGGCTACTCGTAGGGGTGATAATTTCTTCTCAACTAATTTGGCCAGAACTCAATTTAGGTTTACCTTGGACGAGCTTTGGAAGACTTAGGCCTCTTCATACAAATGCGGTAATTTTTGCATTTGGTGGATCGACATTATTTGCAACTTCTTATTATGTAGTCCAAAGGACTTGTCAAACTAAATTGTTTGCTCCTTTTTTGGCAAATTTTACTTTTTGGGGTTGGCAGTTGGTAATTGTTTTAGCTGCTATCACACTACCTATGGGTTATACATCTGGAAAGGAATATGCAGAATTAGAATGGCCTATTGATATTTTAATCGCGATTATCTGGATCTGCTATGCAATTGTTTTCTTTGGCACAATTTCTAAAAGAAAAATAAAACATATCTATGTTGCCAATTGGTTTTTTGGTGCTTTTATAATTGCAGTTGCTCTTCTTCATATAGTAAACAGTGCGGCTATTCCTGCTGGGTTTTTTAAATCTTATTCTGTTTATGCAGGAGTTCAGGATGCAATGGTTCAATGGTGGTATGGCCACAATGCAGTTGGTTTCTTTTTAACGGCTGGATTCTTAGGAATTATGTACTACTTTGTACCCAAACAAGCTAACAGACCTATTTACTCTTATAGTTTATCAATAGTCCATTTCTGGGCCCTTATCTTTACCTATATGTGGGCAGGCCCACACCATTTACATTACACTGCCCTCCCTGATTGGACGCAATCTTTAGGTATGGTTTTTTCATTAATTTTGCTAGCACCAAGCTGGGGGGGAATGATTAATGGTGTTATGACATTATCTGGTGCATGGGACAAATTAAAAACTGATCCTATTTTAAGGTTTTTGATAGTCTCTTTATCTTTCTATGGAATGAGTACCTTTGAGGGGCCGATGATGTCTATTAAGACAGTTAACGCCCTTTCACATTATACAGAATGGACTATAGGGCATGTCCACTCAGGAGCTTTGGGTTGGGTGGGATTGATATCAATGGGTGCTTTGTATTGTTTAATTCCAAAACTCTACGGCCAAAAAAATATGTATAGCACCAAACTTATAGAAATCCATTTTTGGATGGCTACGATAGGTATTGTATTTTACATTGCCGCTCTTTGGATTGCGGGTGTAATGGAGGGATTAATGTGGAGAGAAATTGATCCATCTGACGGCACCCTTGCATATACATTTGCTGAGAGTGTTAAAGCTAAAACACCCTTCTACATTGCAAGACTATTTGGAGGAGTACTTTACCTTGGGGGAATGTTAATTATGTTTTGGAACGTTATTAAAACAATACAAAATAAAAGGCTTATAGAATCAAAGATACCAGAATTAAATTAAAAAAATTAAAGGGCTAGCATGTCAGACAAAAAAAAATTTACACATGAAAAAATTGAAACAAATAATTTTTTAATGATTATTTTAATTTTTATCGTAATCCTATTTGCTGGTATTGTAGAAATTATCCCCCTTTATTTTCAAAAAAATATGCTTCAACCGGTAAAAGGTTTAAAGCCATATAAGCCACTCGCATTAATTGGAAGAAGTATTTATGTTAGAGAGGGTTGTTATACGTGTCACTCTCAAATGATTAGGCCATTTAGAGCGGAGACACTTAGGTATGGTCATTACTCATTGGCAGGTGAATTTGTTTATGACCATCCATTCCAATGGGGCAGTAAAAGAACAGGGCCAGATCTTGCGAGGGTTGGGAAAAAATATAGTAATAATTGGCATCAAATTCACTTAACAAACCCAAGAGACGTCGTTCCAGAATCTATAATGCCAGCCTATCCATGGTTGAATGACACTTCTGCCTCAGACGGATCAATTAAAAATAAAATGAAAGCTTTAAAGATGATTGGTGTTCCCTATTCTGAAGAAGAAATACAAAATTCTCCAGATGCACTTATTGATAAAACAGAGATGGATGCGCTTATTAGTTATCTTCAATCTCTTGGGATTCATGTGAGGTAAATCTTTATGGAAATAAATAATTTAAGATCATATTTAACGGTAATATTTCTTATTATTTTTTTACTAATTATTTTTTATGCATGGCGAAAAAGGAAAAGTAAGGATTTTAAAAATGCATCTAAATTACCACTAAAGGACTGATAAATGCTTAGTGAATTTAATAATTACTTTTGGCCAGTTTTGGTGGCATCCATAACCATTCTGGGAATTGTTGGTTGCTATATCCTCCTTAAGTTAACTGGGAAAAAAAATAACGCAAATGATACTAATTCGACAAGTGGACATATTTGGGATGAAGACTTAGAAGAAAAAAACAATCCCCTCCCCCGCTGGTGGGTTGGATTGTTTGTAATTACCATAATTTGGGGACTTATATACTTGTGGCTATATCCAGGAATAATACTAACAGATGGTTATCTCAAATGGACACAATTAAAACAATATCAAAATGAGTTGGATACAGCAGATAAAAAATATGCTGCCATGTATAGAGATTATGGCCAATTAGATTTAGATAGTTTTATCAACAATCGCAAGGCAATAAAAATTGGTAAAAAGATTTTTTTAAATAATTGTGCTCAGTGTCATGGCTCTGATGCAAGGGGGACTACGAGCTTCCCAAATTTAACAGACCATGATTGGCTGTATGGTGGAGAAATTAAAGATATAAAAACTACCATTATAAATGGACGAAATGGCTTAATGCCACCCCTAGGTTCTATTGGTACGAAAAATGATTTATGGGATGTTGCTCATTATGTAAAGAGTTTATCAGGAAGTAAACATCATCCAATGAAAGCTATAAGAGGAAAAGAAAAGTTTGGTATATGTGCTTCATGCCACGGTCTAGATGGTAAAGGGAATCAAACTATTGGGGCACCAAACCTTACAGACCAAATTTGGCTCCATGGGGAGAGCCTTGAAGGAATTGTCCATAGAATAACGTATGGCATTAAAAATGAGATGCCTGCATGGAAAGATAGGTTAACGCCTGATCAAATTCATCTAGTCTCACTATATACCAGGATGCTATCAAGAGAAGATCAATAAGCATGCAAGAAAAAGTAGTATCTCTTTATCAATCAGAGAAAAAAATATACCCTCGCGAAATACTTGGTTTTTATGCAAAATGGCGGTGGTTTTTTGTCTGGATAACTCAAATTATTTTTTACTTTACGCCATGGATTGAATGGGGTGGACGTCAAGCTGTATTATTTGAAATAACTAGCAGAAAATTCTATATTTTTAAATACGTTTTCTACCCACAAGACCTAATATATTTAAGTGGCATATTAATAATTTCTGCTTTAGGGTTATTCTTATTTACAACTTTAGCAGGAAGAATTTGGTGCGGCTTATCTTGCCCTCAAACCGTTTATACAGAAATATTTTTATGGATTGAAGCAAAAATTGAGGGCAATTTTATAAAAAGGGAGAGAAGAGACAAATCTAATTGGAACATAAATAAAATTTTCATCAAGCTTCAAAAGCATATGGTTTGGATTATTTTTTCTATCTGGACTGGATTTACATTTGTTGGATTTTTTACTCCAATAAAACCATTACTTAATGAGTCAATTGAATTCTCAGTCACTGGATGGTCCCTCTTCTGGATAATTTTTTATGGTTTTTTGACCTACTTTAACGCAGGATTTATGCGTGAACAAGTTTGCAAGTACATGTGTCCATATGCACGATTTCAGAGCTCTATGTTTGATCAAAATACTCTTACAATGATCTACGATAAAGATAGAGGTGAGCCTAGAAAAGGGAAAAGCGATGGTAAACAAGGTGACTGTATAGACTGTAATATTTGTGTGCAAGTATGTCCTAATGGAATTGATATTCGAAATGGTCTTCAATATGAATGTATTTTTTGTGGCCTTTGTGCGGATGCTTGTGACAGTGTAATGAAGAAAGTTAATAAGCCTGGAAATTTAATCTCCTACACTACCCCCATAATATTAAAAAATAATTTATCTTTTTCAAAAAAAATGAAAATATTTTTACGCCCAAGAATAACCATATACAGCCTTATTTTAATATCCATAATAGGTTTATTTTTTTATAAACTGGAAAATAGATATGATTTTAAGTTTAATGTTATTCGAGATCGAGGCATTCTTTCTCGGGTTGATAAGAACGATATGCTCCAAAATGTTTACCGTTTGAAGATTATGAATGTCGGCCTAAGTAATGATAGATATAACCTAGCGGTTGATGGATTACCAAGGATAAGGATTGATAAAAAAACAATTAAAAATCTAAGAATTGAGCTTGATCCGGTTGAGTCCGATACATATGTGGTAACTGTTGAAATTCCAAATAAATCAAAGCAGCCAGGGAATTATCCTATAAACTTTCTTTTAAGGAAGCTAGGGAGCGATAACGTGCTTTTTGAAAAATCTATTTTTGTGGTACCCAAAGATGAAGACAAAAAAAAATAATATATATTTATGGATCATTATTGGAGGGCCAATTGTTGTTATTATTGCTTGCATAGCGACGATATATATTGCTGTCAAAAACCCTAACATTGTCATTGAAGGCTATCAAAATGACGGGAGTGATCGTCAAGTAGACATAAAAACTGAAATTAAAAAGTGATTAAGCCTGGCAGGACACAAGAACTTCTTTAAGTTTGCTAATGTCTTTGATTTTAATAAGTTTATTGTCAACCTTGATAATGCCCATTGATTCTAATTTGCCAAGAGTTCTGCTGACAGTTTCTATTGTTAGATCCACATAAGAACCAATTTCATCTCTGGACATTCTAAGTAAAAATTGATTTTCAGACTGATGTCGCATCTTGAATCTCTGTCCTAAATTCAACAAAAACGTTGAAATCTTCTGTTCAGCATTCATTGAACTCATTGAAATTAGAAGGTTATTGTTTCTCACAATCTCCGTGCTTAGGACTTTCTGAAGATAATTCTGCAATGGGTGAAAGGTTTGTGAAAGTTCATCAATTTTTTTGTCGTCAATGATACAAACTTCTGAGTCATCAAGAGCAATCACACTTGATTCATGCTTATTGCTTGCAAAACCATCAAGCCCTACTAGCTCACCAGACATATTAAAGCCTAGTATTTTTTCCTCGCCTTGGGGGCTTGTGATTATAGATTTAAAAAAACCTACACGAATTGCATAAAACGACTTAAATTCATCACCTTGCCTAAAAAGATATTCTTTTTTTCTTACTTTTTGCCTCTTCTTGACCAATGAATCAAGCTGAGTCATATCTTCTTCAGACATTGCCATGGGAAAACATAGATCTCTTATGGAGCATGTGGAACAGTTTGTCTGTCTATTTAAATCTTCAACCATACAAACATTTTAAATTAGTCTTGATATAAGTCAAAACCTTTATGTATCAAGTTTGCATAATAAAATCATACTTATTAAGAAAATTGGTTAATCATTACATTAGATGAGAATTGAAAAAAAACTATTAAATAAATATGAGCTAAAAGGGCCTAGGTATACCTCTTATCCGACCATTAATAACTTTAATGATGTTGATGATAATGATAAAAAATCATTAATTAATATGTTCACATTCTTTAGTCGAATCAAAACCCAACAACCTATATCACTATACGTGCATATTCCCTTTTGTAGCTCTCTTTGCTACTACTGTGCTTGTAATAAAATAATTACACAAGATAATAACCAAGCAGACATATACCTTGAATATATTCAGAAAGAATGGGACTTATATAAAAATATGTTTCGTAGTGAAATTGAAATCAATAGCCTACATTTTGGAGGTGGATCACCTACATTTTTAACAGATAAACAATTAAAAAAATTAATTTCAATATTTGATGATCATTCAACATCAAAGGATATGGAGAGATCTATTGAAATTGATCCACGAACTATTGATAAAGATAGGTTACGGCTCATAAGAAGGCTAGGGTTTAATCGCATAAGCTTTGGAGTTCAAGACACAGATATTTCTGTTCAAAAGGCTGTCAACAGAGAGCAGAGTTACGAAGAAATTTTTAATTTAGTAGCATCCGCAAAAAGGGAAAAATTTCGCTCTATCAATGTAGACTTAATTTATGGTCTTCCACTTCAAACTAAGGAAACTTTCTCTATCACCCTGAAAAAAATTATAGAATTAAGGCCAGACAGAATCGCTCTTTATTCTTATGCACACCTTCCTAAAATATTTAAATCCCAACGAAGTATTGAGTCAAGCGGCATACCTTCATCAAAAGAAAAAATTAGTATGCTAGAGAGTGCAATTGATTCTTTTAGCCTTGCAGGATATGAATATATTGGGATGGATCATTTTGCGCTTCCCCATGATGCAATTTCAATGGCCAAAAAGCAAGGAAGGCTGTATCGAAATTTTCAAGGTTATACCTTGCATAATGACAATATAGTTGGCTTAGGAGTTTCTTCAATAAGCCAATATGACCGGTATTATTATCAAAATGCCAAAAAAATTAAAAGCTATTATGCATCTATTGATGACAATAAATTACCAATAAAAAAGTTGTTTTCACTTTCAAAGGATGATCTTTTACGGCGAGTGGTGATCATGAAATTAATGTGTCAAGGCTTTATAGACATCAAAGACTTAGAGAATATTTATAACATTTATTTTTATCAATATTTTAATTATGAACTGAAATTACTTAGTGAGCTTGAAAAGGATGGATTAGTAATTGTTCTTAAGTGCTCTATTTTCGTGACACAAAAGGGATGGTATTTCGTTCGTTCGATTGCAATGGTATTTGATTCATACCTAAGATCCCCGCAAGGTCTTGGCTCTTTCTCTAAAGTTTTTTAAGTTATGGAAACATTTTTTGGTTCTATATTATTTAGTAGTTTATTAATGGGTTTTTTTGGGGGTCCACACTGTATCGCTATGTGCGGTGGAGTTTGTAATTTTTTTGCCAATCAATCTAAATCCATGTTCTTTTTATTTCAGCTAGGTAGATTGCTTGGCTATGGGTTATTAGGAATTGCTGCTGCAATACTACTCACAGGTATTTATAATTTTTTTCAATATTCAATTTACCTTCAGCCGATAAGAGTTCTTTTTCATATATTCTTTATTTTATGGGGTGGCTATTTGATTATTTATCTTAAACAACCGCCTTTCCTAAACGCAGTGACAAGAAAAATAAATCAATTCCTGTCTTCATTAAGGCTTAATAACATCAATCCCTTTTTTTTAGGAATTCTTTGGTCCTTGATGCCGTGTGCTCTTTTGTATACAGCCCTGATTTTAACGACAATGGCTGTCTCGATTACTCAGGGTTTTTTAATCATGATATCTTTTGGTATAGGTACATTATTTTCTCTTGTAAGTCTTTCACTCATTTGGGTTACATTAAAAGATAAAATCAAATCTTATGAAAGTACATGCATTCGAATTGCTGGTTTTATATTGGTGGTATGTTCGATATGGGGGATGATGCTCACATTTAAGGGGATTAGAGAATTAATCTGCTAAAAAATTGAATACTTTAAAGCCAATATTTCTCGTATATCTCTCGTGGATCGTACATTAATTTCTGCTTCATTAAATTGAAATGCCGCCCACCACGTGGATCTGTTCCGTGACCTGCAATATAAGCCCAATTACAATGATTGCTAAAAACATCGTAGTCAATAAGCTGAGATTCAAACCAGGCGGCACCTGCCCTCCAGTCACATGATAATTCGTTAACTAAAAAGCTAGCTACAATCTGACGCATTCTGTTGGAAAGAAAACCTGTCTCCTTTAGCTCCGTCATCCCTGCGTTAATGAAATCACTATGAGTCCTTCCTTCCTTCCATAACTCGAAATTTTCAGGAGAATGCCCAACCTTTTCTTCAGAGAAGCCAAGTCCATGCTTATGAAATATTTTTTTTCCATACTTTTTAAAAATAAGCCTGAAGTATTCCCTCCACAGTAATTCAAAAAATATCCAATAGGTGCTCTCATTTTTTATTACATTTGATTCGTAGCTCAATAAAAAATCATAAACTTGTCTTGCTGAAATATAACCGGTTGCTAACCATGGTGAAAATTTTGTTGAAAAGCCTGTTCCCATTAATTCATTTCTTGTCTTTTTGTAAGTAGCAGGTTTATTTGAGCTAAAATAGTATTCAAGGTATTTAAAACCTTTATCCTCACCACCAAAAAATCTATTTTCGGAGATAGGAAAGGAGCTCTTTGAGTAGTCCTTTTGCTGCAGATTAAATGTAATCGATTCCTCATCAACAATTGATATAATTGCATTTATTTTTTCATTAACTAGTGAGGGCTTAATAGGGTTTATATTTCGTAATTCAATATCTTTTCTGAATTTTGTAAATACATCAGGAAGATCATTTAAGTGAAAGGGGATTTGGTCATTTAAAAATAAACCTGATTGATAAAGAGAATATAAATCAATTTTATGGTCTCTCAATCTTTTTTCTTCATCAAGCTCCTCATGGGAATCAATAGACTCACAGTAAATACGATCGATTTGGAATTTTTTTACAAGATTATTTAATCCACCCACCGTGTCACCTAAATAATAATTCAAAGAGTGTCCGTAACTACCCAGCCTCTCTTGTAAAGCATTTAGACCTTGAGATATATATAACTTCCTGTGTGAATCCATACGAGTGAATTTCCATTCAGTATCGTTGAGGTTCTTCACATCTTGTATATACACAAATAATATCTCATCAGAAGATTCAATAGCTTCATTCAGTGAAAGGTTATCATCCACCCTCAGATCGTTTCTAAACCAATATATTGACTTCATATGAACTTAATACTCTAAAATTTATTTTTATGGGGTTAATTATACGATGGAATATAACTTCAAAAAAATGTGGGGAGGAAGGTCAACATCAAATTAATATTTCGGATATCTATTAAATTTAAAATGTTGACCTCATATGAACCTAAATAAACTTTTTTAAATACAAATATATTTATTTTATTTGAGAAAAGTAATCTGAAAACCTGCCCTTACCCGCAGCAAATTTACCCTCAATTTTTTTACCTTCAGTAGAGGCTTCGCTCAAGTTTGAACTTGGATTACCCACTACAACCAAACCTACCATGCCGAACATTTCATGGGGGGTGCATTTGTAGCCGTAGACGCCCTCTGTCTCAAACTTTACTGAGATTGAAACCTCTCCAGCCTCTTTCGTCAGTTTTCCCTCCCATGGCGTCGCGCCCTTGGGAAGCATATCGTTAATAGATGCAGAGTTGTGCATTGCATCACCAGACCAAGTAACTGTGTCTCCTTTTTGAATCTCAATCACAGCAGGCTCAAAAACAAACATATCCGGTGCCTTACCGTTTAACATTTTAACCTGATGATCTTTTGCCATAACCGATCCAATAGAAAAAGTTAAAATCAACGCAACTATATTTTTAAAAAACATTTCGCATTCTCCAATTTATATTTTATGAAAATTAACTAAATTAACTTTTAAATGACTATTAGCAATTAAAAAGGTTCTTTTCTTTAAAAAAAACTAACGGCTATAAAATTCAACAACTGAACCAGGGCTCATCATCGTTGGATATGGTATTTCATCTGAAGATGGGTACCTAACGTAGGTCGCCTTTAATTCCTTAACATCAAGGTTTATGTATTCTGGAAGACCCCTCTCTATTTTTTGAACTGAATCAATCACAAAGGAGAATGATCTGCTCTTTTCTTTAACTTGAATCTCATCCCCTGGTTTGCATTTATATGAAGATATATTAACAACATCTCCATTGACCCTTACATGCTTATGATTGATAAATTGCCTGGCTGCAAAGACGGTGGGTACAAAATTAGAGCGATAGACAATGGAATCTAATCTTGATTCTAGAAGGATAAGAAGGTTTTCACTTGTATCACCCTTACTCGCCGTAGCCTCTTTAAAGATATTTCTAAATTGTTTTTCCCCAATATTTCCATAGTAGCCCTTAAGCTTCTGTTTTTCTCTTAACTGAACACCATAATCGCTTCTCCTCCTTACTCCTTTGGGTCCATGTTGCCCTGGTCCATACGTCCTTACATTTGTTGGACAATTTTCTCTACCCCAGATATTTTCACCCATCTGTCTGGATAATTTATTTTTTGGTTGATTTCTTCTATTTCTGCTTAGCATAATTATTCTCATTTAATGCGTTATAAGATTATTTCTATATTGAGCTCGTGGTGGAATTATTAGATTTGATTGGTCTAAGAATGCTGATAATGCATTTAAACACTTTAGTACCTTTCTTCCCTGATATTTCTTGAGCCAACTAAACAATGAATTCATAGCACTCTCGTACATATCATTTTGTAACATACATAACGCTTCGAGTATCTTAAATTCTCCATAATGGATATGGTCACAAAGCTCACCCCCGATTGGTCCCTTTTCATCTGTTCCCTCGGCTATCCCATACACTACCTCTTCAATTAGCACTGAAACATCAGGAAGTTGGTGTTGCTCTCTGCATATAGTAAATAAATCATTAGGGTCTTCACCCGTTATTGAGCATGTTGCCCAATGCCTTAAGGACCAGATAACCATAATCTCTGATGTGTCTAGATCTAATATATTTAATACACTTTTTTTTAAAAAATCTTTAGCTTTTGAATTTGTATTTATGTTTGTATTTGATTCCAATTTAATCTCGCAATCTCAAAAATAAATCTAATTGTAAATGAGAATCATTCGCATTACAAGAATTAATTGAATTACTTTTTTAAAATTGGACTGGACTAGGAATTAGCGAAGTTTAGAAGTTTATTGGCGCTCTGATCGCCTACTACAGGAAGATTTTTTGGGTCAAGAAGCCCCACCTGAACTAGAACGCTAGCCTGATCCCAGTGAATATGTTCATGCGTCAATTTTTTATCTTTTATACCTGCAATGACAACCACACACATTTTTACTTTTTTGTTGGTTGGTTCTATATTTGGTAAACACCAGTCAATCTTTTGGGTATGTGTGAAACAAATTACAAGCTCCTCTACAATCTGGTCTTTTCCTATGGTTAATGAAATTCTATTAAATTCGACATCTTGTGGGAAAAACTTACCTACTAAATGATCCTTGTAAAAGGTTTTAACCCCCTCATAGTTATCTCCTCCCATCATATTAGGGATATTTAATAAATGTGGATCCTCTGTCATTGTTGCCATCGTAAGTTCTAGGTCACCCCTCATTTCGGCATCCACATGTTTCTCAAGTAGGTTTAGCATTCCTTCTTCAAAATCATTCATATTACTTATTATTCCTTTTAAGTTTTTTTATCATACTGATTCTACATTTTAATACTTAAATTGCATTTGATAGCATTAAATAAAAGGATTTTTCTTTCTAAATGTAGCAACTCCCAAGGCTACCGTTAATAAGATTAAGGAATTAAAAAATATTGGTGTAATTACGAACATATAACCTAGTTTATTTATAGCCTCACCGCCAATCACAGCAGTAATAGCTGTGGCACCCCCTGGAGGATGCATGCATCTCCCATAGTGCATTGCCATCATTGCAAGAGGAATTGAGAGGGCCGCGGCTAGTAATTCACCAGGAATAAACTGATAACAACTCACTCCAACAATAGCAGAAAATGTATGGCCGCCAACTAAATTCCAAGGCCTAGAAACCGGACTGTCAGGCACCCCTAAGACAACCATTGCAGAGGCACCCGTTGAAGCAATGATTATTGGGGTACCGCTATTATTTAACATTGTTAATTCAGAAAAGAATCCAGCAGCAAGTACAGTTAAGAAAGCACCAATTGTAGCAATTAAAAATTCAAAATTTTTACTATTCATTTCCTCTTATATCCTATTTAAAATATAAATAGAAAATTTATAAAAATTTTCTTTTGCTTCTTACAACCTGATAAGGTCTATTGATATAGGTAACTGGAGCACTCCAGACATGTATTAATCTAGTAAAAGGAAAAACGAGAAAAACAGTTAACCCAAAGAACATGTGCACCTTAAAAACAGTATCCACATTTGCAAGCAATTCAGGTTGTGGGTTAAATGTAACAATACTTTTCACCCAATCTGATAATGCAATCATCACGCTCGCATCACCGTGATTAGAATGTCCAATGGAAACTGGAATAGTGGAGAGTCCAATCATTAATGTGATTAAAAGCCAACTTAAGATAAATTTATCAGATTTACGGCTTGCTTTAGAGACTCTTTTATTGAACATTCTTCTAAACCAAAGAATAAGACCACCCAAAAGGGCAATAACACCAAAAATAGAACCTGCTACTATTGCAACTAGTTGGTGGGTCATGTCTGAGACACCCAATGCTATGAATACGGCATGGGGTGTCAGGAGGCCTACAAAATGACCTGCAAATATTGCTAATATTCCAATATGGAATAAGTTACTTCCCAGCCTAAGATATTTTTTTGAGAGCAACTGACTTGAGTCACTTTTCCAACTATATTGGTCCCTATCAAACCTGATAAGACTTCCTAGAAAAAAAATACTCAAAGCTATATATGGGTATACACCAAATAAGAAATTTTCAATATTCATTAAGATTCTCCTAATTTTATAAGTCTTGATCTTTTCTCAATAATTGAAACTAAACCAGAATAATATGTTGAAACTTTTTTTAGATTTTCTTCTAGCACCTTTAATACTTTATTCGTATGTGATAGAAAGGCATTCGATTCATTTCCCTCTAACGAGTTAGCAAATTCCAGTATAAGTGGGAGATAATCAGGAAGTTCGTTTGAGGTTTTACTAAATCCATATTCCTCGTATAGATGCTCAAGGTCTATTAGAGCTGGTCCACGATTTTTATCATCGCCAAATAAATGGTGTGTCAAATACAAGCTATGCTCAGCATTCATGTCAAAAATCTTCACGTATTCTTCTTGTAATTCCAATAATGATTTGCTTTTAATATTTTCTAAATAATTAAGCATGATTCTCTTTTCATCTTTTTTTATGGATGTTGACTGATCAATATAGCTGTAAAAATCAGGTATGCTCTCCTTAAAGTCTTTACTGGGATAATCTAAAAATTCGGATAGCAGCTTATAGTCATTCATTTTCAATCTCCCTTTTTACTTGAAATTGGAGCTAGCTTTTTTGATTCAACTGTATCTTTCCTGCGTCTTGGAAAGAAAGTAACCTCAGAAATTCCTTCAGAGCTATTATTTCCAAAGGAAAACCCTTCCTGCCCTTGGTTACCATAAGGATCATCTAAAACTTCCTCTTCATGACCAGTCGGAATAACAAACCTATCTTCGTAATTAGCAATTGCTAAATATCGATACATCTCCTTGACCTGATCTTCAGACAAACCTACTGATTTAATAGCCTTAAGGTTCTTTTCTTTTTCAACATTGATTGAGCGCATATAAGATCGCATTGCAAGTAATTTTTTTAATGCGGTTGATATGATGGTTGTTTCACCAGCTGTAAATAAGTTTGCTAAATATTCAATCGGGATTCGAAGTGAATCTGCTTCTGGTATCACGCCATCTGGCCCAGTAGGCAATTTCCCCTGATCAATTTTGGATTGAACAGGAGATAATGGAGGCACGTACCATACCATCGGTAGAGTTCTAAATTCAGGATGCATCGGAAAGGCAATTTTCCAATCCATGGCCATCTTCCATATCGGTGATCTTTGTGCTGCATCGATCATATCCTCGTTAATACCATCCTTCCGTGCAGCAGCAATTACATCAGGATCATTTGGGTCAAGGAAAATATTGCATTGCGCTTCATACAGTTTTGATTCGTCCTCTATGCTAGCCAATTCCTCGATTCGATCGGCATCATAGAGCATGATTCCGTTGTAACGAATTCTACCGACACATGACTCAGAACAAACAGTAGGTAACCCTGATTCAACCCTTGGATAGCAACCTGTACATTTTTCTGCTTTACCCGATTCCCAGTTATAAAAAACTTTTTTATAAGGGCATGCAGATACACACATTCTCCAGCCTCGACATTTATCTTGGTCTACTAAAACAATGCCATCTTCCTCTCTCTTGTAAATTGATCCAGAGGGGCATGCTGCTATGCATGATGCATTTAAACAATGATTGCATATCCTAGGTAAATACATATGAAATGTATTTTCAAATTCTTTGTATATTTCTTTTTGGGTAATTTCTAAATTTTTATCTTTGGATCGTTTGGAAAATTCTCCTGCTAGGTCATCTTCCCAATTTGGTCCCCAAGTTATTTTATCAATTGTTTCACCTGTAATTTGTGATACTGGCCTAGCCGTTGGGGTTGCCTCTAAAAGAGGTGCATTTTGCAAGTGTGCATAATTAAAGGTGAAGGGTTCGTAATAATCATCTATTTCTGGCATGTCAGGGTTCGCAAAAATATTTGTGAGTCTTTTTATCTTTCCACCTGATTTAAGTTCTAATTTTTTATTTTTTAATACCCAGCCCCCATTCCATTTTTCCTGATCTTCCCAGTTTTTTGGAAAACCCGTTCCAGGTTTTGATTCAACATTATTAAACCATGCATACTCTACGCCCTTTCGATTTGTCCACACGTTTTTACATGTAACGGAGCAGGTGTGACAACCAATACACTTATCTAAGTTAAAAACTAATGCAAATTGTGCTCGAACTTTCATGTTTTTCTCCTATTTTTTTCCAATGCCTTCAGGGTTTAATTGTTTTTCTCGTTTTGGTGTTAATGGTCGTTCGAGCCAGTCTATGTCTTCATCTGCTATCTTATGAATTACCACTACCTCATCGCGTTGAGACCCAACAGTGCCATAGTAATTAAATGAATATGAGAGTTGTGCGTAACCACCAATCATGTTTGTTGGTTTCATAGCAATTCTGGTCACTGAATTAAGGATCCCCCCCCTTTTTCCTGTTGTTTGCGAACCAGGGACATTGACATTTTTTTCTTGTGCGTGATACATCATAGCCATTCCAGCAGGAATCCTTTGTGAAACAACTGCACGTGTAATTGTTGCCCCATTTGCATTGATAATTTCAATCCAATCGTTATCCTCCAAGCCAATCTTTTCCGCATCTTTTTCTGAAATCCAGGTATAAGGCCCTCCTCTAAATAATTGCAACATTCTCAGATTATCTTGATATGTAGAGTGTATGCCCCATTTAGAATGTGGAGTAATCCAGCTACATACTAAATGTGGTTTTTCCTTTATTTTTTTAGGTATTTTTTCATGAGATTTCATATCGATAGGAGGTCGATATGTACAATGGCCCTCACCAAAATCAAGCATCCATTCGTGGTCTTGATAGAATTGTGCTCGCCCTGTCAAGGTTCTAAAAGGGATGTGTTCATGCACGTTCGTATAGCCCGCAGTATATGAAACTTCCTCTGACTCAACCCCTGACCAAGTTGGTGCTGTAATAATTTTTCTTGGTTGTGCTTGAATGTCATGAAAGGTTATCTTTTCATCCCTTCTACCTTCATATAGCTTTTTATGATCAATTCCTGTTTTTACAGACAAAGCTTGCCAAGATTTATGCGCAACCTCACCGTTTGTTTCTGGGGCCATTCTTAGGACGGAGTCGCATACATATATATCTTTTTCAAGTGAGGGCATTCCAAATGATGCTCCTTTCAGTGTCACTGTCTGGTTATGCTTTTTAAGCTCCTCATATTCTTTTTTAGTGTCCCAGCTAAGCCCCTTAATATTATTACCTTGTTGCGTCATTAATGGGCCTAAACCAATATATTTGTTGTAGACAGAACCATAATCACGTTCTATCATTTTGATGATTGGCATTGTTTTTCCCGGGATTGGTTCACAATCACCTTTTTTATAGTCCCTTACCTCTCCAAATGGTTGCGCTAATTCGCCAGGGCTATCATGCTGCATAGGTAAAGCAACAATATCCTTTTTAATTCCTAAATGTTTCTTTCCTAATTCGCTAAAAGTTTTAGCTATATTTTTAAATATCTGCCAGTCTGATTTTGATTCCCATCCTGGTGAAACAGCTTCCGACAGTGGGTGAATAAATGGATGCATATCAGTTGTATTTAAATCATTTTTTTCATACCAAGTTGCCGTAGGTAAGACAATGTCAGAATAGGCACCCGTAGAATTTAACCTAAAATTTATATCTACCATCAAATCTAACTTGGCAATTGGTGCATTTTTATGCCACTTAACCTCTTTAGTTGCCTTACCGTCACCTCCTTCTTGAAGAACGCCATTTTGCGCGCCTAATAGGTGTTTTAAAAAATATTCGTGACCTTTTGCTGATGTTCCTATTAAATTTGCTCGCCAAACAAATAAATTTCTTGGCCAGTTCTCTGGTGCATCAACATCTGCATAGGCAACATCTAAATCACCTTTTTTAAGTTTTTTAGCAATAAAGTCTCCAATATTGTCATCAGAAATTCCTTTCTTTTTTGCCTCCTCAGCCAACTTAATCGGATTCTTATTCCAATGAGGGGTTGACGGCAACCACCCTAAACGAGTAGAAATAACGTTATAGTCTGCAATGGTGTGATTTTTGTATTTAGCTTTTGCAGAGGGTGAATGAAGGCTGTCAGGATTTATTGTATCGTAGCGCCATTGATCAGTATGGAAATACCAAAAAGAAGTAGAATTTTGGTGGCGCGGTGGTCGTTGCCAGTCAAGTGCGAATGCAATAGGTGCCCAACCAGCCTGTGGTCTCAATTTTTCTTGGCCAACATAATGTGCCCATCCACCACCGCTTTGCCCTACACAGCCGCACATATGTAAAAGATTCATAATAGATCTATAGCTTAGATCATTGTGGTACCAATGATTAATAGCCGCACCCATTATAACCATAGACCTACCAGTCGTTTTTGCGGCATTGTCAGCAAACTCCCGCCCTGTTCTTTCGATATCAGCTGCCTTTACTCCAGTGATTTTTTCAGCCCAGGCGGGTGTGTATGCTACAGAACTATCTGAATATGACTGTGCAACATTCTCTCCACCAAGTCCTCGATCAATACCATAATTTGCAACTTGTAAATCAAAAACGCTAGTTACATACATCTCCTCATTCTTTGCATTTTTTAACTTTCTTACAGGTACATTCCTCCATAAAAGATCTGATTCATTGGGTGTAAAATGTGGAAATCCAACAGAAACTAACTCATCCTGATTCCCAAGACATGAGAGCTCTTGATCGATTTCTTGGCCACCTGACTGATGAAGGAGATTCCATTTTCCCTCCTCGCCCCAACGAAAACCTATTGATCCATTTGGCGCAACAAAACTTTTAGACTTATTATCGTAAACAATTGTTTTCCATTCAGGATTATTTTTTTCACCTAAATTTTCATTGAGGTCTGATGCTCTGAGGCAGCGGTCAGACACAAAGCCTCCCTCATGTTTTCTCAAAATTACCTGAATCGGCATATCTGTATTTTGTTTTGCATAGGATTGAAAATATGGTTCTTGTTTGTCAATATAGAATTCTTTGAGAGCGACATGTCCCATTGCTAGAAATGCAGCTGAATCAGTACCTTGCTTAATTGGCATCCAAAGATCAGCAAACTTTACATACTCTGCATAATCTGGAGACATTGAGACAACTTTTGTCCCCTTATATCGTGCTTCACTCATAAAGTGTGCATCAGGAGTTCTTGTCATAGGTAAATTAGCACCTGTGATGATAAGGTAGTTTGAGTTATACCAATCTGCAGACTCAGGAACATCTGTTTGCTCACCCCATGTTTGAGGGCTTGCAGCCGGCAGGTCACAGTACCAATCATAAAAAGACCCACATGCACCGCCAATAAGAGAGAGATACCTTGTTCCAGCTGCATATGAAATCATTGACATAGCGGGTATGGGCGAAAATCCGTAAATTCTATCTGGCCCCCACTTCTTAATTGTATAAACATTTGCTGCTGCTGTTATTTCGGTAATTTCATCCCATGAAGCTCGGACAAAACCCCCGAGTCCTCTTACTGATGTGTAAGATTGACGTTTTTTTTCATCTGATTGAATGTTAGCCCATGCCTCAACAGGGTCATTGCCCTTTTCCCTCTCATTTCGATACAGCTCTAACAATCGACCACGTATTAATGGGTGTTTTATTCGATGCGGGCTATAGAGATACCATGAAAAACTTGCGCCTCTCTGGCATCCTCGAGGTTCATGATTTGGGAGATCATCCCTTGTTCTGGGGTAATCTGTTTGTTGCATTTCAAATGCAACCAAACCTTTCTTAACATATATTTTCCATGAACATCCACCCGTACAATTTACGCCGTGTGTGGATCTCACTACCTTGTCATGGCGCCAACGATTGCGGTAACCATCCTCCCAACTTCGATCCTCATTTGTCATGACGCCATGGGTATCTGAATAATTTTGTTTTATTGGGCTAAAAAATTTTAATCTATCTAGGAAGTGACTCATTTACTTAATCCTTATTTTAATAATATCCAAAGTTGAAAAAATATATTTATGCATCTCATTTATTTTAGGGATTGTGAAACTCCGCATTTTTCCTCAAATAAAACCACCAGTTAAGAACTACACAAATTGCGTAGAAAACTGCTAAGCCAATCATTGCATTCTCAGGCGTTGTTAATTTAATTTGCTCCCCTATTAATTTAGGTATGTAAAATGCTCCATAGGCTGCAATGGCAGAAGTCCATCCTAAAACAGGGCCTGTTTGTTCTTTATTAAACACCATCGCTATGGTCCTAAATGTTGAGCCGTTTCCAATACCGGTGGCAGCAAATAAAATTAAAAATAACGTCAAGAATGGCATGAAGAATTCTTCTGGGTTCTCTGATGAGTATGCTAGCTTCATGAAATAGGCAACTCCAAGTGCGCTTGCAATCATAATAAGTGAACATATTTGAGTGACCTTTGCTCCACCAGCTTTATCGGCAAACCAACCTCCAACTGGCCTTATCAATGCACCAATAAATGGACCCATCCATGCGTACATTAGAGCGCTTGGGCCGTTTAAATTAATTGTGTCATGTGTGATTACTCCATCTATTAGTAAATGTTGATAGCCAAAAATAACTTTAATAGAAAGGGCAAAGGCGGCAGAAAAACCAATAAAAGAACCAAAAGTCATCGTATAAATAACACTCATTACCCAAGTATGTTTATTTTTGAAAATTTGATATTGGTGGACAAGGCTTTCGTGAATAGTCCCTGGCATTGATTTCAAACCATAGACCGTCATAAGTACAACAATTATGAGAACAATCTCTTTAGGTATACCAAATCCTGAGCCGTTAGCACTTTCTGGAAGTAGTAACCATAGACCAAAAATAGCACTTATGAGTCCAACCGTGAGCATTAAAATAATTTTTACAATCGCGCCTAACGTGCCTCCGATGTTAGGTGACACGTGTTCAGCACGAATATTATTCATACCAAACCAGCCTGCAAACAATAAAGGGGCTAGCAGCAATAGCCAAACATACCCAGCATTTTGAATCCATGTCTCTGTTCCTTCTGGAATTTTTCCAATAAGTGTGCCGCTGGTATTTTGGAGTATCATTGATTCACCACCTAGTGATCCGAATAAGCCAAATGTCATGACTAAGGGAACTAGGATTTGCATCGTAGTAACTCCAAAATTCCCTAAACCCGCATTTAATCCTAAGGCAAGTCCCTGCTGCTTCTTAGGATAGAAAAAGCTGATATTGGACATAGATGAGGCAAAATTACCTCCACCAAATCCTGAAAGAAGAGCTAAAAGCTGAAAGATCCATAGAGGAGTATTTGGATCCTTTAAGGCAATACCCGTTCCAAAGGCTGGAATCATTAGTAAGGCTGTAGTGAAAGCAATCGTGTTTCTTCCTCCACACAACCTAACAAAGAAACTGCTAGGTATCCTTAAAGTGGCACCAGTCAAGCCTGCAATTGCCATCAAGGTAAACAATTCTGATTTTTCGAAAGGAAAACCCAAGTTAAGCATTTGTACAGTTATGATGCCCCAGTAGAGCCATACTGCAAAACCACATAACAAACTAGGTATAGAAATCCAAAGATTTCTATTCGCAATTTTTTTACCTTTTGAGCTCCAAAATTTACTATCTTCTACATCCCACTCTTTTATATCAGTTTTCAATTCATACTCCTTTAGTTATGTAATTGATCATGTATTAGTTAGTGTCCCTTTTTTTTGTTTATAAATATTGTGGTGTGCGATTTTCAAAGGTCGAATTTCAGACCAATAGATCCAAATAAGTGATACCCAAGTGATGCCGCAAAGCAATATGAAAATAGATGATCTAATTCCAGTTACATCTATCAAGATGCCAAACATAATAGGTAATAAAAATCCTCCCATCCCCCCCATAAGCCCAACAATTCCTGACACTGCACCAATATTGTCTGAATAATCATCTGATATATATTTGAAGACTGATGCTTTGCCAATTGCAAAAGCAATACCAACAATAAATATTAAAATAGTGAAAAAAGTAGCGTTTAGATTGATTTTGAAAGTTATCGGCCCTTCAATGCCATATATGGTTAGTTCGGTGTGCGGATATGCCATAATAAAAAAGCAAATCATTGACACCCATAGCACCCACCAAGTTACAATATGAGCACCAAATTTATCTGAAAAATAACCGCCTAAAGCTCTCAACAATCCGCCTGGTAATGAGAAACATGCTGCTAACAATGCAGCTGTTGTAATGTCAAAAGAATATTCAGTGATGTAATATTTTGTCATCCATGCTGCAAGTGCTACATAACCCCCAAAGACAATTGAGTAGAACTGACAAAGCTTCCAAACATTAGGGTCTTTTAAAATTAACATTTCTTCTTTAAAGCTAAATTTTTTTGTTACCTTGTGATCACTGTTATCCCAAGAAAAAACCCAAAACAACAATGTAGTTATTGTCATAATAATGGCATAGACTTTTGGAACCATAGCCCAACCATATGCAACTAAAATAGTTGGTGCTATTAGTTTCGTGAGTGCTGCTCCAACATTTCCCGCACCAAAAATACCCATGGCTGTTCCCTGCCTATGTCTTGGGAACCATTTTGCGCAATATGCTATTCCAACTGTAAAAGATGCACCTGTAAGACCTACGAACAAACCTATAATAAGAAATTGCCAATATGAGGAGGCATAGCTTATGAGCCATATAGGTATTATTGTTGACAACATCAGAAAGAAAAATACTTTTCTTCCTCCAAAATAATCAGTCAATATTCCTATTGGAAATCGAAAAAGTGAACCGGTTAAAATTGGCATTGCTACCAAAAGACCAAACTGAGTTTCATTCAATCCAAGTTCTTCTTTAATTGGAATGCCAATGACTGCAAATATCATCCAGACCATAAAACAAACTGTGAATGAAAACGTACTTGAACCTAAAATCCAATTTGACTTATTGGCTTCTGAAACCATTGATTTCCCTTTTTTTACTTATACTTTATTAGGCACTCAAATCAAAAAAAAAGAGTTGATATGTATCAAACTTCGTTTTATTTTTTATATTAAAAAATTGGAAACAAGATTAGAAAGGTTATTTTAAAAATCATATGACAAACTTAATTCGGCAAATCTTGGCCTTCCTGGAAAGAATCTATAATTGCCATATGCATAATCTGCCCTATCCGCATATGCTGTATTTGCTATATTTTCAATTTGAAAATTTAAGGTAATGTCATCTTTAATATTTGAAGAAAAACGGAAATCGAAAAGATTGTGTCCATCGTACTCATGCTCATTACTGGTATCAAGATAGTATTTCCCAACATGATTCCATTCGAATTCAACTCTGTTATTAATATTTAAATCCCAGCCTAAGATTGCATTCGCTAGATTCCTGGGTGCGCTATCAATGTCATCTCCCGAGGTTATGTCGCTGGCATCGTTATTAAATCTATATGTATGAATTGCATAACTATATTGTGCTGTTAGGTCAATATTGTCTGTTAAAAATACACTTGTACTTAACTCAGCACCTTTGTGGTCGGTTTTGCCATTTACTACGTTATAACCCTCACTGTCTCGCATAAAGAAATTGTCCTTTCTCATCCAAAAGGCAAGTATTTCAAAGCTTATATTTTTACTGGCATGCCTTATACCTAATTCGGCACTTTCGATTTCCTGAGAATCTATTTCACCGACTGTTTGATGTTTTTGTAATCGATATAACTCCGTTGTTTGCGGTGCGCTGTAGCCTTTTTTAAAATTAGAAAAAATGCTTTGAGTATCGCTTAGTGCGTAAGTCATACCGATCTTTGGAAGGACATCAAAAAACTCATCCGTCCTATCGCTAGGTCTGAAGAATAAACATTCTGTACCAGCACCTGCAAAACATTCTGAGCCATCTGCCATCCCAGTACCACTGGCAACTTTATTATCGTAGTCATACCTCACATACTCAGCTCTCAACCCAGTTGTAATTTGAAATTTTTCAGTGATTGCCCATTCGGCTCGTGCATAGGGAGCAATTACGGTGGCATCAACATCATAATCATAATGAACGCCCTGCTGTCTATTCTTCCCCCACGATGAGTAACTTGCTTTCTCTTGTGTCTCTTTTAAGTAACCTAATGTGTATTCTAAATCACTGCCAAATATAAGTTGATGGTCTCCGAAAGAAGCGTAATAGGCAAGTAATAAACCCGCAGAACTATGTCCATTTTCTTCTATAGAGTCTGAAGGTAAGTAATGCTGACGAAACTCCATATCATTTGTTCTAAAGTGTGGCGTCACACTTACAAAATCATCATTTTCAAAAATATATTGATACTCACTTGAAAAACGGAAAGCCGTCCAATCACGATATGCATCAGGGTCGTCATTGATTTTCATTTGAGCTCTTTCCTTATAATAATCTTTATCTGAACTGAGCTTGTATCCTGCTGTTTCCTGATTTAAGTTATAGGCTGTAAATACGTTTTTTATGCTTTCTTCAAATGAAGGAAAAAAATCATGACGAAAGGTCAGCTTTTGCTCTCCATAATTAGATTGTGTTCTCCAGCCATTATCTCTTATTCCGTCGACGCTTAATCTATAACCATGATCATTGAAAGTATTACTGCTCGAAAAATGACCTTTATATACCTGCTCCGTAGTGCCGCCTGCTATGATATTGTTTTCTAAAGTTGCTGAAGGTGCCTCAGTGATTACGTTTACTAATCCATGAACGGCATTAGACCCATACAAAGAACTACCAGGACCCCTCACGACTTCAATGCTTCTAGCGCCTCCCATATGCGCCTCAGCTAATCCATTATTATTACAAAACCCAGTAGCTCTAAAGGGTATGCCGTCGCCCATAAATAGAAAGGCACCACAAGCACCAGGGCCTGTTAACACAGGGGATCTTATTGCGGGAAGTGATTCCTGTCCATTACCTTTTTGGACATTCACTCCTGGTATTCTGCGAATTAATTGTTGTATGTGCTCAGGTCGATAAATATCTATTTCAGCTTTATCAATAAGGCCAATGTTGCCAGACTGATCAAGAACATTTTTTTCAATTTTTGTGGCCGTAATTGAGATATCATCCAACTGAGTCGCTGTCCCTTCAGCTAAGGTTAAACATGGAATAAGTAATAATAAAATTAAAACGTAATCATAAAATTTATTTTTTTTCATAAGCCAACTCACAATTTTTTTTAAATTTAAAAAAGGAATCGTAGTTGGGATGGATGGTAAATAAATTGATATAGATTAAAAAAAGGGTTTTACAGTCAATGCTTTAGTAATAATTAATAAAAAGCATGATAAAAAGATTAAATTTTAAAACTTAGAATTTGTAAATAAGTGTTAGCCAAATTTTCTCAATATCTCTTTTTCTTGCCGTTGAGTATGTGTCGCCCTCAGAAAAATTTGCATATTCTATAGATACTTTCGTATCCTTTTTGATTGGATAATAAATACCAATATCAAACTCATGACCATAGTTATCTGCCTGAGAACCAGAATCAGTTGTAAAGTTTCTATCAGAATCTATCCAATGAAATTCTGACTTTACTGTAGCTCCAAGGATCTTAGCTTTAGCAATTATTATATTATCTATTATTCCTTGGTTGGGTGTTGTCAAAAAAACATCTGCCCAACCCTGGAATAAGTGATTTGTCCCAAGATTTGTTTGAAAGGCTTTTCCATCAGAATTCCCAGATAGCTTCTCTTGATCAAACCTTATAGACCATGATTCCTGACCAACACCAAAACCAGCTCGATAATAATAATTATCTATTAATGAAGATCCGTCCTTAAAGCTACTTTGGTCAGCGTATTCAAGCGTGTAGAGAAGGTTCCACTTTTCGGAAGCGGGCCTTAGGCCATTAAGTCTTGCACCAAACGTTTTATCAGATTTTATTTTTTGTGAGTCATCTTCCCAATCAATAAAGTATCCATAACCTACCAATGACTCTGAAGGTGATATTTGATATTTGAGGTTAGCTAATTCGATTTTTGTTTTCTGATTTTTTGTGGTTACTTGCCTTACATTTTCTACATAACTTAAAAATAATTCAATATTATCCTTAGGGTAAATTCTAGTTGTGATCCCGTCCATTACTTGAATATTTTGGCGAAAACGGACATCGCCAACGAATCTCCAATTATCTAAAAATATTGGTTGTCGACCTACCTTCACATTATGATTATTTTGATGGGTGTAAGAAATAAAAGCCTGATTTATATTGTAGTCCTCTGGATCGACTACCACTGGATAATTTACTTTTGATGGATTTGAAACACCATTTTTTTTATCATTATAATTATCAATTAAAGGGCTTACACCAATTAACTGTAGTCCTAAACTTATACCATCAAGCGGCTTAGTCTCCCAACCAAGGAGTGTCTGAACTGTCAAGGCATTAGCGTTTTTGGGTTTACCATCCTGGTCTACAAACTCATAACGTGTCTTAAGGGATGATAAGGATTTACCTTGTAAAATTGACTCTTTAAAGTTAGCAGGTTGACTCTCCGCCACTTTTAAATCAAAGAAAAAAATCCCAATAAGAAAAATTACAACAAAATAATAAAACAGGGAGCTCATCATTTTTTTTCTACTTTTCATAAGGTTCTTGATTTGCTACCCTTTCAAGTCATCGTAATAAATATTTAAAAACTCTTTTAACCAACCAGAAAAACAAAAGAACCATATCAATGCTGAAACCACGAAGAGTATTTGTCCATAATGGAAATTTATATTGAATCCACCTATCAATCTTAGAAGAGTAGCTAGCTGAATAAATAAAAATAATTTCCATAAGAACGGATTTGCATGGACCTGTCGACCAGAGTGCCCAAGTGATACTCTTGTAATCATAGCAAATAACATGGATGTAAAAAAACCAATCGTTACACAGTGCAACGGTCCGCTTGATAATAGATAAAATCCGTACTGGCTTAAAATGCTTTGAAGCGCGAAAAGTGTGAAGGAAATTGGAACCCACATATATGCAATATGAAGCATAAACAATATTCTTTTATTACAGATTTGCCTATTAAACCATTTCCATGATAGCCAACAGCTTATGATCGCAATATTTATATCTACAAACCATAAATAAGATATGTGGTGTTTAAGCTCTAATAAACCATGTAAAAAAATAAGGATAAGCATTAATATGAGGAGTTTATTTGGTCGATATATTTCGTATTGAGGAATGACCACGCTTGTAAAAAAGGGAATTAGCCTATGGCATATTGATATAAAAAGTGGAAATAAAAACCACCAAACCCCTCCAACTTTTGCCAAATTAATAATTTGTACATTATTATTAGAAATCCCATACGCATTAATATAAAGAAAAATTAAACCTATAATCAGGAAAAATATTGTTAAAAGCGAATGGGCAGTCTTTTTTTTATTAGCATTTTTAAAAATATTAATAAGGATAAGTACAGAAAAAAGCCATCCTATTGCAAAAAAAATTGCACCTACAAGAAAGAATTTGTTGTTAAAAAAAATCCCTATATTTGTTAGAAAAATGCCAATAATCAATAGAAAAATACCAGGTAATACAGATTTAAGTTTTATGGGGTCTGACCCCATCCAAACTGGATAAGCCGTCATTAAAAAACCAAAAATAAATAATGGAAAAAATGAAAATAACATTAAATAAATATGTGCCCAATGACTTACGATGCCTGATGCTGTTGCCAACGGTAACCCCGTAAATCTTGCAAAAATATCATAGCCCCACCATAAAATTATTAAAATACCTTGGATTGCACCAACACCAAACATTAGCTGATAGGGTTTACCATTGTTAATAATTTGTGTAATCATAATTGTAAAATTTACTAAAAAAAGGGAAAGTTTTTTTGATTTGAGTCAACCAAGATAACAATTACTCTTTCATCAGAAGCTTAGTAAATGTTTTTTGGATAAAAGGAAGTCGCCCTAATTTAATAAAAATCTTTCTTATTTTTTTTGCCGATGGGACTTCTTTGGTAAAGATAGCTAAAATAAATTTAGTAAATAGATACAGTGGTTTTGTAGCTGCTCTGTGTTTCCTATTATACTTATTCAACAATGAAACACTCGCAATATCCTCTTTTGCTTGCCAAGCTTCATCAATAAGCTCAGATAATGACTTAATACCTTTTAAAACAAAGTTATACCCATGTGCCGTTACAGGATGCATGCCAACAGCTGCATCCCCTATAAGCGCATACCTTTCAGAAACAAATTTTTTGGGGTATACAGAAATTAATGGGTATGCATAACATGGTCCAGTTAAGACCATATCGCCAAAAAAATTTTTAAACTTTTTGGTAATTTCTTCATTGAATCTCTGCTTATCGAGAGACAAAAGATTATTAATTTCTTGTTTGTTCATGGTGACGATGACAGAGGACTCGTATTGGCCATCGATGAATCCTTCTCTCATTGGCAATAGTGCGAGGGTATAGCCGTAGGTGAACCACTCCCATGCAGTTTGGTCATGCGTTTTTGAATGCTTCATTGAGCAAACAAGCATATCCCTCCCAAAATCAAACATCTCAGAGGGGATCCCAAGCAAAGTACGGATTTTAGAAAAGCGGCTGTCTGAACTTATGACAAGCTTAGCCTCTAACATTTTTCCTGACTTAAGCTCTACTTTAGAAAAATCATCAAAATTACGAACGTCTGTCACTTCATCTTCAAAGAAAAACTTAATATCCTTATTTTTTTCCTGAAGGATAAGGAGTGTGTCATATGAGGATTTACGAATTACATTATTTGAAACTAAAAACCCTATCTCACTATCTTTTCCAATTAGATCACCAATTAATATCGATTCCGTCGAATCATCATCAAGTATTTTTGCTTTTTTAATATATGAAATTGACTTTTCGGGTATGTCCTGCCAAATACCCAATTTTTCCATATACAGCTTGGATTGGTGTGTTAATGCAATTTCTCTTCCATCATAAGATGGATTTTTAATGTCCTTTTCAATTTTTGGATCAATAACATTTATTCTAAAACCCATACCGCTGAGTGCAATAGCCATAGCAAGTCCTGCTGGTCCAGCACCCACAATTACAATACTTGTTTCTTTTAGATGTTCTAAACTCATGAATCGACAAAATACAACTCGATACCATTTCCAACAGGATCTTTGAAAAAAATCTGTTTTTTCCCAATTTTAGGAACTATCCTAGTATAGAAATCAATTTTGTTTTTTTTTAAGACATCGACATACTTTTCAATATTTTTTGCTTTAAAAGCAGCATGATCAAAAGTTGTATTTATATTGAGTTCTTTTTTATCTCCTGATTTTGTTTCAGCGAGATGAAGAACATCCTTATCACCTATATATAACCAAAATCCATCACTTTCATAAGGGGGTCGATATTTTATTTCTAGCCCAACGATATTTGTATAAAAGTCTCTTAATTTATACATTGTTTTTTTTTCAGAGCGAATATTGTAATGATAGAGACCTACAAGCATGCTTATCCCTTAAGAAAAGTTGTTAATCTTCTTAAAGGTTATAGTTTTATTAATGAAAGTATTTGATTTGAGTCAACTACTTATGAATGATTTAAGATGAATGGCGGAAGAGGTGAGATTCGAACTCACGGTGGGCGCGAACCCACGTCGGTTTTCAAGACCGGTGCATTAAACCGCTCTGCCACTCTTCCGGAAAC
>ERZ1048872.716-NODE-716-length-33681-cov-11.913787_pt1 | contig 33681 bp, 34 predicted proteins | sample MGYA00383100_ERZ1048872 | MGnify/ENA primary metagenome ERZ1048872 (study PRJEB29581, sample SAMEA5548370) | metagenome | biome: marine; feature: coastal; material: water | depth 50 m | study: Short-term variability in the microbial, nano- and picoplankton...
ATGCGGTTTGCGGCCGCAGCATTGGGACGTTGGGCTCGATGTCAGCTTTGGGCCGGGTGCAGACCTCGCTCCATCTACCTCCAACGGCAGCTTCGTCCGCTGAGCGGACATCAAAAAGAGACTCGACAATGATTGCGGCAGCCCATATGCAAAGCCGCATCCAAAACACCCCCCAAACGCAAAAGGCCCGCAACATGTGCGGGCCTCTCTAATTCTATCGCGGAGAATCTTAGTTCTGTGCGTAATATTCGATGACGAGGTTTGGTTCCATCAGTACCGGATACGGTACATCAGATAGACCAGGTGTGCGTGTGAATGTCGCTGTCAACTTGGAGTGATCAACGTCCATGTAGTCAGGCACGTCACGCTCTGGAAGCTGAACCGCTTCAAGGATCGCGGCCATCTGCTTGGAACGATCGCGAACCTCTACAACGTCGCCTTCTTTGACGCGGTAGGATGCGATGTTCACTTTCTTACCGTTCACACGGACGTGTCCGTGGTTCACGAACTGGCGCGCAGCGAAAATTGTTGGAACGAACTTGGCACGGTACACAACCGCGTCGAGACGGCGCTCGAGCAAACCAATCAGGTTCTCACCCGTATCGCCTTTAACACGATCCGCTTCTTTAAAGATCTTCTTGAACTGCTTCTCGGTCAAATCACCGTAGTAGCCTTTCAGTTTCTGCTTAGCACGCAGCTGAAGACCAAAATCGGATACTTTGGCTTTACGACGCTGACCGTGCTGGCCGGGGCCATATTCACGGCGATTCACCGGGGACTTCGGGCGACCCCAGATGTTTTCGCCCATACGGCGGTCAATTTTATATTTGGCAGATGTACGCTTGGTCACAATCTGGATCCTTTCAAGTTTCAATTTTGAAAGGTGCTGTCCTTTGAACAATCCTGCATGTGAAGTAAAAGCAGAACGATCCCGACAGGCATCCCCTTACGAGGGCCACCAACACCAATGAAGGCGCGCATATAGAGGGGGTATGGACGAGTCAACAGCCCTAAGGGCTAGCGAGCCAGCTTTTTACAGGCTGCGTGCCGTGGACACGTCACAAGATGGTCATTGATCATGCCAACCGCCTGCATGAAGGCATAAACGATTGTAGGGCCACAGAATTTAAACCCACGTTTCTTAAGATCTTTAGACACCTGAGTGGACAGATCCGTAAAGGCTGGAACCTCCGCCAAGGTGGTCCACGCATTCTGGATCGGACTGCCCCCAACATAGTCCCAAAGATAGCGATCAAAGCCTTGCTCTTGCTCGATGCTTTGCCACACGCGCGCGTTGCTGATGGTGGCGGCTATCTTGCCGCGATGGCGGATAATCCCAGGATTTTGCAGTAAACGCTCGATATCTGAGTCTCCCCAACCTGCTACGATATTAGGATCGAAACCTGCAAACGCTTCGCGAAAATTCTCGCGCTTCTTGAGGATCGTTATCCAGCTAAGACCTGCTTGAAACCCATCCAAGATCAGCTTCTCCCAAAGCGCGCGGCTGTCATATTCAGGGACACCCCAATCTGTGTCATGGTAATGAATGTAAATTTCTTCTGAACCCGCCCAGCCGCAAATTTCGCTCATCACCATACCTTCGATCTTGATTCATCTAATGTTCTAATCAAATCGGAACAAAGTGGGAATATTAAACTCTTGTAAATGGATTCGAGCCTATCAAGTGTCAAACCCAAGGAGAGCAGCCATGGCGCCTGAGCGCAAACGCAACAGGATTGATCCTCAGAGCAATAGCGATCCACTTTCAGCGGCGGTGAGCCAGCGTGATCGATCGACTTTGGATATGGTGCGCACTGCATTGGACCATAAGCAGGTTATGCTGGCTTATCAGCCCGTTATGGCTTCAACGGGTGGTGTCGCGTTTTACGAAGGTCTCATTCGCGTGTTGGATGAAACCGGACGTATCATCCCTGCTCGCGAATTTATTAACGTTATTGAAGAAACCGAAATGGGACGCATCATCGATTGCCTTGCCCTTGAAAAAGGTATGCGCGCGCTGCGCAAAAATCCAACGCTTCGCCTATCAATTAACATGTCTGCTCGTTCCATCGGCTACGGGCGCTGGAAAAAGGTGTTAGAACGTAATTTGCGCACGGACCCCACATTGGGCGAACGCTTGATCATGGAGATAACCGAAACATCCGCCATGCTTGTGCCGGAGCTGGTGATCTCCTTCATGGCAGAATTGCAAGAACGCGGCGTATGCTTTGCGCTTGATGACTTTGGGTCTGGCTACACCTCGTTCAGGTATTTGCGCGACTTCTACTTTGATATGATCAAGATTGATGGCCAGTTCATCCGTGGCATTTCGAATGATCCAGACAACCAAGTACTTGTGCAGGCGCTTGTCTCGATTGCTAAGCATTTTAACATGTTCACTGTCGCAGAGTTTGTCGAGAACGTGCAGGACGCGGAATTTCTAGCCCAGAACGGGGTCGACTGCTTGCAAGGATATTACTTCGGTGCACCCACAGTGCGCCCCCCTTGGGCCGACGCGAACAACGGCTTGCAAGCCAGCGCCTGATCTCGCGCGAGCCATGCACCGCATGCAACCCAGTCCCGATACCTTTGACTGAGACACCCTGTCCGTTTACAGATAGTGCTTGCTCACGCTATTGACCTCACGGAATGCTGACCTGAGCAGAATCCCGCACCATCTCCACATGGGGTTGCGCGAGATTTATGCTAAGCTGGTCTCATCACGTCTGAGCACAAAGGGATCAAATGACAAATATCGTAATCGCATCCGCCGCCCGTACTGCCGTTGGCAGCTTTACGGGATCCTTCGCTAACACGCCTGCACATGATCTTGGTGCCACAATGCTAAAAGGCCTTGTCGAGCGCGCGGGCATCGATGCCGCTGACGTATCTGAGACAATCCTCGGTCAGGTTCTGACAGCCGGTCAAGGCCAGAACCCTGCGCGTCAAGCACATGTGAACGCGGGTCTACCAATCGAATCTTCTGCTTGGTCCATTAACCAGGTTTGCGGCTCCGGCCTTCGTGCCGTTGCACTCGCCGCACAACACATTCAGCTTGGAGATGCGTCTATTGTCGCTGCAGGCGGTCAAGAGAACATGTCCCTTAGCCCCCATGTTGCGCATCTGCGCGCGGGTCACAAAATGGGTGATATGAAGTACATCGATAGCATGATCCGCGATGGTCTTTGGGATGCCTTCAATGGTTATCACATGGGTCAAACCGCTGAAAACGTCGCTGAGCAATGGCAGATCAGCCGTGACATGCAGGATGCATTCGCCGTCGCGTCCCAAAACAAAGCGGAAGCAGCTCAGAAAGCGGGCAAGTTCGCTGACGAGATCGTTCCATTCGTGGTTAAGACGCGAAAGGGCGACATCATCGTCGATCAAGACGAATACATCCGTCACGGTGCAAACCTAGAAGCTATGGCAAAGATGCGCCCTGCCTTTACCAAAGACGGCTCTGTCACTGCAGCAAACGCATCTGGCTTGAACGATGGCGCGGCTGGCGCACTTTTGATGAGCGCTGATGAAGCAGAGAAGCGCGGCATCGAGCCACTCGCACGCATTGCATCTTACGCGACTGCGGGTTTGGACCCATCCATCATGGGCGTTGGCCCGATCCACGCATCCCGCAAAGCGCTGGAAAAAGCGGGTTGGAAGGCCGAAGATCTCGACCTTGTCGAAGCGAACGAAGCGTTTGCAGCGCAGGCATGTGCGGTAAACAAAGACATGGGCTGGAACCCAGAAGTCGTTAATGTCAACGGCGGTGCTATCGCGATTGGTCACCCAATCGGCGCATCCGGCGCGCGTATCCTCAACACGCTCCTGTTCGAAATGAAGCGCCGCGACGCGAAAAAAGGTCTCGCAACGCTTTGCATCGGTGGCGGCATGGGCGTCGCTATGTGCCTCGAGCGCGTTTAAATTTGGACGTGAAGGGCGAAACGCAGTGCCCTTCACCCCTCACCCACACTCCTTCACGAAACATTATTGCTAAAACTGAATGTCGTTGGTAACAAGATTACCGACGCAAATATGAATCGGAGACTAAATCATGGGAAGAGTTGCACTCGTCACAGGCGGATCACGCGGCATCGGCGCGGCCATTTCGAAAAAGCTACATGCAGAAGGCTTTGCAGTCGCGGCCACATACGCCGGAAACGATGAAGCCGCAGCAGCTTTCACCGCTGAAACAGGCATCAAGACCTACAAGTGGAACGTCGCCAGCTATGAAGAAAGTGCCGCGGGCATTGCACAGGTCACAGCAGACCTAGGCGCGATCGAAGTTGTGGTGGCAAACGCGGGCATCACCAAAGACGCCCCTTTCCACAAAATGACTCCAGAAATGTGGAACCAAGTCATCGACACCAACCTCACAGGTGTGTTCAACACGGTTCACCCAATCTGGCCCTCCATGCGCGAGAACAAGTTTGGCCGCGTCATCGTGATTTCCTCGATCAACGGTCAAAAAGGTCAGTTCGCACAAGTGAACTACGCGGCAACGAAAGCTGGTGACTTGGGCATAGTGAAATCCCTCGCACAAGAAGGCGCGCGCGCCGGCATCACAGCCAACGCAATCTGCCCGGGCTATATCGCAACAGAAATGGTTATGGCGGTTCCTGAAAAAGTCCGCGACAGCATCATCAGCCAGATCCCGGCAGGCCGCCTTGGTGAACCAGAAGAAATCGCGCGATGCGTCGCTTTCCTAGCATCCGACGATTCGGGTTTTATCAACGGCTCCACGATCTCCGCCAACGGCGCTCAGTTCTTCGTCTAAGACGTTTGCTGACCGACAACAAAAAAAGCCCCGAACATTGCGTCGGGGCTTTTCCTTATTCAATTCTTAAAGACGCGTTAAATGTGCTCATTCTCAAGATGCAGCTTCATATCGATAAGAACCTGCTGGATCTCGACCGTCTCTTTCAACAAGCGCTTCGCTTCATTCATCGTTATCACCCCGTCTTCGATAGAGATATTGTACTCCGCCATCAGCATCGCAAAACGTTGGCTCAGGGCAATAACGTCCTGATTGACGCCACCTTTGTCATCTGAATTCTTGCGGCGTTCTTCAAAGGATAGGGAAATCCCTTTAAGCTCCGCCAAAGCAGCCGTCACATGCGGATAAGAGGCCGCTTCTTCCAAGGCCGCTACCGCATCCACGGGCATAAAGCGATCCGCATGCTCTTCATTGTCGGAATAATAACGCCCGAGCGTCGCCTTGGACTTGCCCGTCAACTCGCACGCAGGTTCGATACCCACGTCCTTCACCAACGCTTCGGTATGCTTCTTAAGATAACTGCCAATACCGGCCATACGTCTACCCTCAAAGTCCCCAAGTGCATTTACGGGGAAGTTCTCAAAAACGTTCCCGTTAATCCTTTAGCGGTAATGTGAGATTTGTAAACCGTTCCGAAAATTCTCGGATCGTGTGGGTAGCCAGTAACCCTTGTATAGGGACGTTTCGCTAGGGAAGGCGTTTTAGCACTCTTTCTGCCATGGTGCATCTCTAGCTCGGGTAAGAGTGTCGGGCGTGACGACCAGGTTTTTTGAATGTCACGCCCTTTTCTTTTTGGCGCTTTCATCTTCATCCTCATCTTAACCTTGCCAGCCCGCCAATTCATCGCCAAAACCCTGAACATGGCAAAACTGTATTTCCACTATTCAACGATGAACGCAGGCAAATCCACTGTGCTGCTTCAGGCCGCACACAATTACATCGAAAATGCGATGCAAGTGTATTTGCTCACCGCGCGTTTCGACAATCGTGCAGGGGATGGCCGGATCGCGAGCCGAATCGGCATCGGCAAAGAAGCGGATACATTTGATGTAGAAGATGATCTGTTTACCAAGATCGAAGCACGCCTGAACGACGGTCCCTGCGCCTGCATTTTTGTTGATGAAGCACAGTTTTTGACCGAAGATCACGTGTGGCAACTCGCCCGTGCTGTCGATGATCTGAAGGTCCCGATCATGTGCTACGGTTTGCGCGTTGATTTCAGGGGTAAACTCTTTCCGGGTTCCGCTGCCCTGCTCGCGCTCAGCGATGAGATGCGCGAAGTACGTACGATTTGTCACTGCGGAAAAAAGGCGACGATGGTCATTCGTCAGGACGAAACAGGCCGTGCCTTGACCGAGGGTGAACAAGTGCAGATTGGCGGCAATGAGGTCTACGTCTCCCTTTGCCGCCGTCATTGGCGCGAAGCGACGGGCAGCTAGACCGGATTAGGCAGAGGCTTGCCTTTTGCAAAAGCCACCGCATTCTCCACCGCCATCAGCCCCATACTCGTGCGTACTTCCAGCGTTGCGGTTCCAAGATGCGGCAGTAGTGTGACGTTTTCCATGGTTTTCAAAGCATCCGGCACTTCGGGTTCAAATTCATACACGTCCAGCCCAGCGCCCGCGATGTCGCATGCTTGCAAAGCCGCGATCAAGGCGGCCTCTTCAACCACTTCCCCGCGCGCGATGTTGATCAAATGCGCATGCGATTGCATCGCATTCAAGATCTCAGCATTAATCAAATGTGCAGTCGAGCCACCCGGCACGGCCACCACAAGAACATCGACCTGCGCGGCCAATGCGACAAGCATCTCCACCTGCGTTGCCGGAAAATCCATCGTTTTACGCGAGCGGTTAAAGTAACTCACCGTCATCCCAAAACCGAAATGACAACGCCGCGCGATAGCTTGGCCAATGCGCCCCATCCCAACTATGCCCACATGTTTGCCGCTCAAATGCAGCCCAAGCATTTGGGTCGGGTGCCATCCTTCCCACTCATTTGCGCGCACCATGCGTTCGCCTTCGCCCGCGCGCCGTGCGCTCATCAGCATCAAAGTCATCGCAATATCAGCGGTCGCATCCGTTACGGCACCCGGCGTATTGGTCACCTCGACTCCAGCGGAGCGCGCCGCATCCGTATCGATATGATTGAAGCCCACACCGAAATTCGCCAAGATTTTGGCCCGTGCTTCAGGTACATCCGCAAAAACATCAGCCGAATACATGTCACCCAAGGTCGGCAAAACGACATCGTAGTCCCGCAAGGAAGCACGTAACTCATCTGAATTCATTACAGCTGTGTTGTCGCGCACGTCCACATCAAAAACCTTGCGCGCAGCATCGACAACCAGTGCGGGCAAAGGCCGCGTAATCAACAATTTCATCAAAACAATCTCACTCCCATCGGCACATTATGATCCGGTGCAATAAGCACCACTTCACCGTTGTCATCAGGCACGCCAAGCACTAGAACTTCGCTCATAAACTTACCAATCTGACGCGGTGGAAAATTCACCACGGCCATAACCTGTCGTCCGATCAAGCCCTCTGGGGTGTAATGTGCCGTCACCTGAGCCGAACTTTTCTTCACACCCAAATCTCCCCCGAAATCCACCTGCATCTTGATCGCCGGTTTGCGTGCTTCGGGGTAAGGTTCTGCATGGATAACGCGGCCCACGCGAATATCGACCTGCATGAAATCGTCAAAACTTATCTCAGCCATTTCCCAATTCCTTCGAGCGATCGGTCGCCGCTTTCACGGTCGCCGCCATCAAAGGCATCAACGCTTGAGACCCCATTAACACCTCTAGCCCCGCTTGCGTCGTGCCATTAGGCGAGGTCACGTTGATGCGCAATTGCTCTGGGGCTTCCTCGGCGGCTTGCGCCAAAACCCCTGCCCCCGCAACCGTCGCTTTCGCCAGTTGCATCGACAAATCTGCGGGCAATCCTTGCGCCACTCCCGCTGCTGCCAGCGCGTCGATCATGTAAAACACATAGGCTGGGCCAGAGCCGGAGACACCTGTGACTGCGTCCATTTGAGACTCGCTTTCAAGGCGCACAACTTGTCCGACAGCGCTTAACAAAGCTTCAGCCAAATCCAATTCTGCACTGGATGAATTGCCATTGCCGATGATTGCCGTGATCCCCTTGGCCACGGCCGCAGGTGTGTTAGGCATGGCGCGCACTATGCTCGCATTATTTCCCAGCGCTGCTTCATAAGCTGCAATCGGAACCCCCGCCGCCACAGACAAGAACACGACCCCTTCTTTCGGCAAGGCTGCCAACGCGGGCAAGGCTTCGCCCATCATCTGCGGCTTGACAGCAATCAGCACAACGGCCGGAGCTTCAGGAAACCCCTCATTGATATGAACACCCGTGCCGATCAGCCACTCTGAAGGATACGGATCTTGCACCCAAACCGATCCCGCAGGCACACCACGCGCCAGCCATCCCGCCAACATGGCGGAGCCCATTTTGCCACAACCCAGCAAAACCATGCCGCGTGCGTTTATCGTCTCTAGTGTCATGTGATCCCCCAAAACTACCTGTAAGGGAAAGTGTTACGCGCGCCCGTAGGCCTCTGCAATGGCGACTTCGAGCGCGTCTTTCACGCTACGATCCCCCCACAAAACCAATTGCAACGCTGGATAATAACGTTCCGCACTAGTCACCGCCGCGCTGATCATCGTGTCAATCTGATCCGGCCCCGCCACCTGACCGCCTGCCAAAACCAAACCATAGCGGTAGACCATCAACTGCTGATCTTCCCAATATGTATAGGCCCCCGCCCAGCAGCGATCATTGATCGCGTTCAACGCTTCATAAAGCTTCGGCAGCGTCGCTTTGGGTGGCTCCATCTCAAACGTGCAAATCATGCGCAGAGTTTCATCATAGGCGGACCACGCCAGCGTGATCGAATAGTTACGCCACTGACCTTCCACCGACATCGCGATTTGATCATCATGAATGCGATCGAATTCCCATGCGTGATGCTCTGCAAGATGCTCCACCAGATCAATCGGGTGAATGTCGTCTTCGATATAGTGCTCGAGATTAGCCATGTTACGCCCCTAAATCTGGTCTGCACCAATGCATCTTGTGAAAGCTTGGTCTGATCCTACCACATATCGTGAGGGTGTTGCATCAACCTGTAAAGCTATAACTTGGGGATAACCTCAATAAGTTGTGGACAAAAAAAGACCCGCCACAAAATGCAGCGGGTCGTTCATGAGCTGAAGTTCTAGAAACGCTTACTTAGAGGCAGCATCCATTGCATCCAAGCGCGCCTTAAGCGCATTGTTCTCTTCGCGTGCCTTTTGCGCCATCGCACGCACCGCATCAAATTCTTCGCGTGTCACAAAATCACGATCCGCCAACCAGCGATCCATCAAGGATTTCATCGCGGTCTCTGCTTCGGTCTTTGCCCCCTGCGCCACGCCCATTGCGTTGGTCATAAGTTGCGAAATATCGTCCAGAACTTTGTTTCGAGTTTGCATATTTGCCTCCATCGCGCCATTTGACTGTTATATGGGCTTGAAAGCAGCAGGCCACAAGGCGTCAACTCGGCGCATCCACGCGAGAGGCAAACACCATGCGCGCAGTGATCCAGTTTCCGCCGATCTCACCAGAGATCTTTTCGATTGAGCTGTTCGGCTTTGATTTTGCGCTGCGTTGGTACGCGATGGCCTATATTATTGGCATTCTCATCGGCTGGCGCTTGGCGCTGATGGCTGTCAAAGCCGCGAGGCTTTGGCCCGACAACGCATCCCCCATGAAGCCTGCGCAGGTCGAAGACTTGCTGACCTCAGTCATTCTAGGCGTCATAGTGGGTGGCCGTCTTGGCTACGTGGTATTCTATCAGCCCGCTTATTATCTCGCTCATCCGCTCGAAGCGTTGATGATCTGGCAAGGTGGCATGTCTTTCCACGGCGGTCTCCTAGGTGTGATCGCTGCGGGTCTTTATTTCTGTGCGCGCACAGGCATCTCCAAACTCCACACAGCGGACATGATGGCATTGGCCGTCGCCCCTGCGCTTTTCCTTGGCCGCGTGTCTAATTTTGTCAATTCCGAACTTTGGGGCAGACCCACGGATCTACCATGGGGCGTTATCTTCCCGGATCGCGCCGCCCAAGCATGCGGTCCTTTCATCGACATCTGCGCACGCCATCCCTCACAACTTTATGAAGCTATCCTAGAGGGCCTTCTGTTAGGCACGTTTATCCTTTGGCTCGTCTGGCGGCGCGATGCGCTAAAGAAACCGGGCATCATCATGGGCACCTTTTTTGCGGGCTATGGCATTGGGCGTTTCCTTGTTGAATTCGCGCGCCAACCTGATGCGCAATTCATCACCCTCGAAAACCCGCTTGGTCTTGTGCTGCAAACAGGCGGCTACGGGTTTACAATGGGTCAACTCTTGTCGATCCCAATGATCCTGATCGGGATCTGGTTTATTATACGCGCCCGCAAAGCATGACCCCACTAGAGCAGATCCTTAAGAGCCAAATCACCACGCAAGGACCGATGAGCGTGGCAGAGTATATGAGCACATGCTTGCTCCATCCCGAGTACGGCTATTACAGCACGCGCGATCCCTTTGGCGCAGGCGGTGATTTCATCACAGCGCCGGAGATCAGCCAGATGTTTGGCGAATTGATCGGCCTCACGCTTGCTCAAGTCTGGATGGATCAAGGCCAACCCGCAAAAATCGCTTTGGCAGAACTCGGCCCCGGGCGCGGCACCTTGATGGCCGATATATTGCGCACGGCCAAGGCAGTGCCCAGTTTCGCGCAAGCCTGCGAGATACATCTTATTGAGGCCTCCCCAAAACTGCGCGAGGTTCAGGCAGCAAATTTGTCAGCGTATACCCCAGTTTGGCACGACCATGTTAATCAGCTCCCCAGCGATCTTCCGCTATACGCTATTGCGAATGAATTCTTCGACGCACTCCCAATTCGTCAAATGATCCGCGACGGTGAAGGATGGCGAGAACGCCAGATTGGCCTCGACAATGACGCACTCGCCTTTGGCCTAAGCATCTCTGCCCCGCTCGCCGCTTTGGATCATCGCTTGAGCGATACGAAAGACGGCGACCTCGTTGAACTCTGCGCGCAAGCCCCCCTTATTATGCGAACGCTCGCGGAGCGGATCCAGGCAAATGGCGGCGCGGCTGTAATATTCGACTACGGCGATTGGCGCTCGCTTGGGGATACTTTGCAAGCGGTCTACGCTCATGAAAAAGTGCCCGCCTTGCTCAAACCCGGGCAAAGCGATCTGACCTCCCATGTCGACTTTGAGGCACTGATCACCGATCTACCATGCACGCATTCACGTCTGACAACCCAAGGCGTCTTTCTAGAACGTCTCGGCATCACAGATCGTGCACAAGCCTTGGCGAAATCATTAGGCGGCACAGCCTTGGAGCACCACATCGCCGCGCATCGCCGCTTGACCCATCCCGATGAAATGGGAACGATATTCAAAACCCTCGCGCTCTTTCCAAAAGGCGCACATCCACCCGCAGGATATGAAGTATGACTATTGAGGCCCTCAAAGCAGACAGTCTTAGTGATGTGCAGCATGGCTTTTTCACACGCAAAGGTGGTGTATCAAGCGGGATCTATGAGGGTCTGAATTGCGGTGTCGGCTCCAATGATGATGCGCAGGCTGTTGCCAGAAATCGTGCGCGCGTGGCTGAAACAACAGGGGTACCACCAATCGCGCTTGTGGGCGTACATCAATATCACAGTGCCGATGTCGCCGTCATTGACGCGCCAACAACCGAGCGCCCGAAAGCCGATGCGATGGTCACCAATCAAAAAGGCATCGCGCTGGGTATCCTCACCGCGGATTGTCAGCCGGTACTATTTGCGGACCCGGTGGCCGGCGTCATCGGCGCAGCACATGCAGGTTGGAAAGGCGCGCTTGGCGGGGTTCTCTCCAACACGGTCGCCGCTATGGAACAGCTCGGGGCCAAACGCGACAACATCTCAGCCGCAATCGGGCCCTGCATTTCGCAAGCCGCTTATGAAGTCGGTCCAGAGTTCTTTGAAGACTTCATCGCGCAAGAGCACAGTTTTTCGCGCTTCTTTGCAAATGGCCAAGAGGATCGCATGCAATTCGACCTTCCCAGCTTTGGCCTGCACATGCTGCGCGAAGCGGGTGTTGGCTCTGCGGAATGGATCCGACACTGCACATACCAAGATGCAGCGCGCTTTTACTCCTACCGTCGCACGACGCACCATAAAGAAGCAGACTATGGACGCCTGATCTCCTGTATCCGTTTGTGAACAATCATGGGGTTTCTCCGCTATTAACCCAAATCGACCCAAAGCCCGCCACTTTGACGCCCCAATCGGGCGGCATCACTGTTCCTGAGACGTAAACAAAAACAAGTATCAGGCAGTATTCGATATGAAACCCAAGGCACGCTTTATTGCATCAGCTGTGAAGACAGCAAAATCTGACATCCCGGCACTCCCTTTTGAGCGCGGCGCGCGTCGTGCAGCGTTCATCGCAAAGCGCGCGGGTGAAAAAACAGATCGAAAATCAGCCTAACCGAAATTCCAAGGTCTCCCTTTGAGGCCCATAACAGCGCCGCGATTCGGCCCTGATGGTGTGTAACGAGCCCGCTTCTGGGCAACATTGTGGCAGCTTTGCCTTTTTCTGGTGAAACAGTCTGCGCGTAACAAGTAAGATTGGTGAAGAAAAATGACAAAATTAACCTAGATTTTGACGAACGCCCTCAGGGCATGACATCCATAATTCAGATTTAGCGACTTGTCCGGTCGTCGTTGTCGGTGGGGGCTGACGCGGTTGTGACATACCTTGATAGGTATCATCATGGCTCATCAGCTTTCACCCGCTTTGCGGTCGGAAAACACATATTCCCTCCCGGTCAAAACTGATCGGTTTGCTCCTTCCCAAGAGCGGTCTCAGCGCACTCAACCTCTCATGCGCAAATTTGAGATCGCAACGCTCCTGCCTTGTGGCGACGCGCGCACCTCTCATCACCTTGCGCCCGCCACTGATCTGTTTGAAGCAACATGTTCGGCCTTTGCACGTGGCGCATTGATCTCCACGCCAATGGGGCCTGTTGCCATTGAAGACCTTTATCCCGGCGATCTCGTGGACACGGTCGATGGCGATCCGATGCCTGTCACTTGGATCGGATCCACTAGTTTTGTGCCAGCCCAAGCCCTTCCAACCTCCTCTCTCAAAGGCCTTGTTCGCTTGGTTGCCGATGGCTATTCTAATTCCAGCGCACTTGGCGATCTACTTTTGGGTCAGAACGCGCGTTTGCTCCAAAGCTCACCTGCGCTGAAAGAAAAGATAGGGGTCGGCGCTGTTTTGACACCTGTGCGCGATCTGGAAGACGGCTTCTCCGCGTTCTTGGTTTCGCCCCCAAGCCATGTGCGCTTGTTCCATATTCGCACCGCAAAACACGCAGCGGTCTATGCAAATGGACGCGCGGTTGAAACCTATCATCCCGGCAAAGGTGTCGAGGACTTGCTAGGCAACAACATCCGCTCGCTCTTTCTGTCGCTCTTTCCAGACATTGATAAATTCGAAGATTTCGGCGCGTTGGCTTACCCGCGCATGTCAAAAGACACTCTCGAAAGCCTGACGCTTAATTAAGTCACTCGGACTGACTTAAGCGCTCTTCAAGCACATCAAACGGAACCCCGGGCTCATCTTTTGCACCGCGAATGACGAGCGAAGTTTTGACGCTACCCACGTTTTCGGTGGTCAGCAATTGCGATGTAAGAAAGCTTTGGAATGAGCTCAAATCGGGCGCGACACATTTCAGCACGAAATCCACTTCGCCGTTGAGCATATGACATTCCCGCACAAGCGGCCAACTGCGGCACTGCTCTTCAAACGCGCTTAGATCTGCCTCGGCTTGGCTTTGCAGCCCGACCATCGCGAAGACTTGCACCTCAAACCCAAGTTCTCGCGCATCAACCTCCGCGTGATAGCCTTTGATATAGCCCGCTTCTTCAAGCGTGCGCACACGGCGCAAACAGGGTGGCGCAGAGATCCCAACGCGTTTCGCCAATTCAACATTGGTCATGCGACCGTCAGCCTGCAATTCCGCAAGAATTTTGCGATCAATCGGATCAAGTCGCGTACCAGCCATCAGTGCCTCCTCAAATAACTTTGCCAATATACCCTAGCCGTCCACAGATACGCAATAATGTTTCGTGTTTGCGCAACATAATTATCAGAACCGTAAAAACTGGTCCGCATACTCGCAAATCCGTGATTGGAGCGCTTGGCGCTTTTAGCGGCCCCGATTTCACGGTATAGGGAATGCGAAATTCAGGATAGGACACCGATCACATGGCCGAAACCCGTCATTCTAAAGTACTTATCATTGGGTCTGGTCCTGCTGGCTATACCGCAGGCGTTTATGCGAGTCGCGCGATGTTGAACCCTTTGCTAGTGCAAGGGATCGAGCCCGGTGGACAGCTAACAACAACCACAGAAGTTGAAAACTGGCCCGGCGATACAGAGGTCCAAGGCCCTGATTTAATGGTCCGTATGGAAGCCCACGCCAAAGCAATGGGCTGCGAAATCGTCGGTGACATCATCTCTGATCTCGATCTGTCTGAACGCCCATTCAAAGCCAATAGTGACAGCGGCACGCTTTATACGTGCGACGCTGTGATCCTCGCGACAGGTGCGCGCGCGAAATGGCTTGGCCTTCCGTCTGAGGAGAAATTCAAAGGGTTTGGTGTGTCCGCTTGCGCAACATGTGACGGCTTCTTCTATCGCGGCATGGAAATCGTCGTCGTAGGTGGCGGGAACACGGCCGTTGAAGAAGCGCTGTTCTTAACCAACTTCGCCTCCAAAGTGACGCTGGTACATCGCCGTGATGAATTGCGTTCCGAGAAAATTCTTGAAGATCGTTTGATGAAGAACCCAAAGATCGAAACGCTCTGGTTCCATGAAATCGAAGAAGTCTACGGCACCGATGCTCCGCTCGGCGTAGAAGGCGTGAAAGTGAAACACACGAAAACAGGCGAAATCACCGATCTGCCCTGCAAAGGCGTGTTCATCGCCATCGGCCACGCACCCGCGAACGAGTTAGTCAAAGACGTGCTCGACACCCACATGGGCGGCTACGTGGTGACCCAACCCGACAGCACGGCAACCTCAATTCCAGGTGTATTCGCGGCAGGTGATTTGACGGATCACAAGTATCGACAAGCCGTCACCTCAGCTGGCATGGGCTGCATGGCCGCTTTGGAAGCAGAACGCTGGCTTGCTGAAAACGACTAAAATCGCCTCCAATCTAGCAACAGTTCCAAGAAAAACGCGCCATTGTCTCGCAAATTTCCGAGCTTTGCTTGATTTATGCCATATTTCTCTCATATCCCGCGCCCAATAACACCGCAGATTCACTGCGACTAATCGTGATGCAAGAGAGCAGAATATGAGTATGACACCGAATTTGGCCCCGATTCCAGAGCTTTATGTTTCCTATGACAGCGCGCAAAAGCTGAAACTGGAAGCTGCTGATCTTACATCACTTGATATGTCCCCGCGCCAGATATGTGATCTGGAACTGTTGATGAACGGTGGGTTCAACCCGCTCAAAGGCTTCATGTCCGAGGAAGACTATGACGGTGTCGTCGAAAACATGCGCCTCGCAGATGGCACGCTATGGCCCATGCCAATTACTCTGGATGTTTCCGAGGATTTCGCCGGTTCCATCGAGCTAGGCCAAGACATCGCTCTGCGCGATCAAGAGGGCGTCATTCTGGGCACCATGACCGTTACAGATCGTTGGGAACCGAATAAATCTAACGAGGCGATTAAGGTCTTCGGCGCCGACGATGACGCCCATCCAGCGGTGAATTACCTTCATAATCAAGCAGGTAAAATCTATCTAGGCGGTCCAGTCACAGGCATTCAACAGCCAGTTCACTACGATTTCCGCGGTCGCCGCGACACGCCTAATGAGCTGCGCGCATATTTCCGCAAGATGGGCTGGCGCAAAGTTGTTGCCTTCCAGACCCGCAATCCACTGCACCGCGCACATCAGGAATTGACCTTCCGTGCGGCGAAGGAAGCGCAAGCAAACCTGCTTATTCATCCAGTTGTTGGCATGACCAAACCTGGCGATGTGGATCATTTCACACGTGTGCGATGCTACGAGGCAGTTCTTGATAAATACCCAAGCTCCACCACGTCTATGTCGCTCCTTAACCTTGCCATGCGCATGGCTGGCCCACGCGAAGCGGTGTGGCACGGTTTGATCCGCGCAAATCACGGCTGCACGCACTTCATTGTGGGCCGCGACCACGCTGGCCCCGGCAAAAACTCCCAAGGAGAAGATTTCTACGGCCCCTATGACGCTCAAGATCTGTACCGCGCCAACCAATCAGAAATTGGATGCGAAATGGTTGATTTCAAACACATGGTTTGGGTCGCAGAGCGCGCGCAATACGAAGCGATCGACGAAATCAAAGACAAGGATGAGGTCACGATCCTCAATATTTCCGGCACAGAACTGCGCCGCCGTTTGTCCGAAGGCCTTGAGATCCCTGAATGGTTCTCTTTCCCAGAGGTCGTCAAAGAATTGCGCCGCACTAAACCACCACGCTCTAAGCAGGGCTTCACAGTCTTCTTCACGGGCTTTTCCGGCTCTGGAAAATCCACCATCGCCAACGCTTTGATGGTCAAGCTGATGGAAATGGGCGGTCGTCCTGTCACGCTGTTGGATGGTGATATAGTGCGCAAGAATCTCAGTTCCGAACTGGGCTTTAGCAAAGAGCACCGCGATCTGAATATCCGCCGCATCGGCTACGTGGCTTCTGAAATCACCAAAAACGGCGGTATCGCAATCTGCGCGCCCATCGCACCTTATGCAACGACCCGTCGCGCTGTGCGCGAGGATGTTGAAGACTTTGGCGCCTTCGTCGAAATCCACGTAGCAACGTCGATTGAGGAATGCGAAAAGCGGGATCGCAAAGGTCTTTATAAACTCGCACGCGAAGGCAAGATCAAGGAGTTCACAGGTATTTCAGACCCTTATGATGTGCCTGCGAACCCTGAACTCAGCGTTGAAACTGAAAACGTCGAAGTAGACAATTGCGCGCATCAGGTTCTTTTGAAGCTTGAAAGCATGGGCCTCATCGCCGCTCAATAACAGATCAGGGCGCGTAGTTATGCGCGCCCTCTTCCACCAAACTTGCTGATATAGCGCGACAATCTCATCCGCGCTCGGCACACCCGGATTGTTTTGTGGCGATCCTGACGCAAGCGCTTGCTGCGCCATCACACACCCAGTGTCATTGGCTTAGAGGCAGACCAAGGAGAAGCGTGCGCAAAACGCGATTTTCATGATCAATCTCAAGTGAATTATTTACCTATCAAAAACAATTATTTAGCCAAAATACACTAAAATCCTAGAAAAACCTAATTGTATGCCAAAATAGGGCTTTGTTGCACAAACGAATTGAGGGATTCATTTTGTGAATCCAGCATGATATATCGAGTGCATGAGTAGCTGGGTCCCTACGAAGTACAAGACCACGAACTGGTCAACCTACAATGACAGCTTGAAGCGACGTCGGTCGCTATCAATCTGATTTGATCCCCAGACGGTCTGGATACCGCCCGTAACGGGTAAATGCGGTCGGCGGCAACAATTCAGTGACGCCGCGATCTAAGCCTGGCTGACACTGAAGGTGTTGTTCGGGATGCCGCTTCGGCAGACGACAGGCTTTGTTGAGAATTTGCTGAAATTGGTGGGGTTGAGCTGGGAGGTGCCGAATTTCAACACCCTTTGCCGCCGTCAGAAGACGCTGAACGTAAACCTGCAGTATCGTGGTGGGGCTGGCCCTTTGAACCTTCTGATTGACAGCACGGGGATCAAGGCAGAGGGCGAAGCCGCGTCAAAACCAAGATGCATTGTGTGAAACGACTAGGTCAGAGCCTCATAGCGCGGGACTTCGACCGGCAGGTCGCGGAGATCCAAATCCGCATCGCCGTGCTAAAACGTTACACAGCTCTTGGCATCTCTGTCACAGAATCCGTAGGATATGTCCGTCTGGGGAAAGGGGAAGAACACACTTCACCCCATTTGTGCAACAAAGCCCATCGAGGGGCAAGCTGGCCTTTTTAACATTAGACGCAAATGGCTGCACATCCTTAGACTTATCCAATTGATAAACCATATCGACACTAAGAGCATGGCAACTTGCAAGACATGGTTAGCAAGCGCCAACACTGCTACACTTACACCAACGCTTCAAAATTGGAGCAACTCGTAGCTCTCTAGGTGAGGGCTCGGACTTATTCATCCTCGATTCAGGTTTTTGCGGCCACAGCGCGTGGCAAGCCTAAGGGGCCAATTGCAAGCAACGCGACCTGATCTAGTGCAGCGTTTTCTATTCCTTCAGCACGTGCACGCCGGGTATGCGAGTGTCCCGCCCCTTCGGAAGCGGCCCCAATTGCGAGGGCCAGTTTGGCCAGTCGCCTTTCGCGATCACTTAGAGGACCAGCGTTGGCGCAAGCTTTGCCTAAATCAGAATAAGCCAACCAGATGTCTGAGTGTTGTTTGGCGAGGTCTACTGCAGCACCGGGCATAGCCCGTGTCACTGTGTTTTCCTTAGATTGAATAGTCGTCAATAAGCGAAAAGGGCTTCGCAAACTTCACGAGATCTTCCTGATCAGAAATGCGGATGAGGTTTCCGTTCACTTCCACGCCATAGGGCTGCAAGCCCTTAAACGCTCGGCTCAAGTTTTCAGGGGTCATGCCCAAGAAAGATGCTAGCCGCTTTTTTTCAATCTTAAGCTCAAATTCTTGCGGCCCGTTTGCCAAATGTTGTTGGCGCAGCAAGTAGTTTGCTAGCCTCTCAAGAGATGTTCTAAGTTTCAGGTCCTTTTGAGATTTGATCACAGATCGGTAACACTGTGCGAGTTCAGTAACGATTGCACGGGCAAAGTTGTTGTCAGTGTCGAACACTCTTCGGACATCGAGACTTGGGATCAAAGCAATACGGCTCTTTTCCAGCGTTTTTGCTGACATCAGATATGGCGCATCTTTGATTGTCGCCGCCAAAATGAAGGTAGACACAGGCCGCACCGTCGCCATCGTCGTTTCGCGCCCGTTCCAGCGTGCAGATAACTCAACTGATCCAGAGAGAATAACGTGCAAAAAGTCGCTTTGCTCGCCCTCAGTTATGAGGTCCACTTGTGGCGGAAAGTTCTGAAGATACGTTCCGCGCATCAGAGCGTTAAAGTTCTCATCCGCGATATCAGAGAAGAGATGGAGTTCTCGGATATCCGGATAGTCCGACTCGGTCATGCCCAAATGCATTCTAAAAATCTCCTTTAATATTTATCATCTCACGTCTTGATAAATGTCAATGAAACGGTTGATGGTTTTCCTAACTGCAATTGACGCCAGATAGCACTCTTCCTGACAAATGTGTATAACCCATTTATTTTGCTACTTTTTTCAATGCACCTTGATCTGGATCAAACTCTCCTGACCATGAAAGTTTGATTGTCCTCTCAACGCGCAAAACCCGAGTGACGGCTCGTCGCAATACAATGAGGGCAACAGCTAATGGCATTTCAGATCAACGCGAAGGTTCCATGGCTTAACGTCTTCAGTGCAAAAATTGGGCACCTCAACCCTTTCCACATCTTAAGGCTTGGGTCTTTCGCTTGGCTCTACCCTTTTTGCTCTTCGATGTTGGTTGGTCAAAGCACAAATATGGTTCTGGCCGATTTTCCCCGACACATTCCAACAACTGATCGCATTCTTCAGGAGGGTTGAATTATGCATAATATAGGTGGTGTAACATCTGGTGAACAGTATCGCGCGCTTGGTCTTAGCACGCTGGCGTTCACAGTATGCTTTGCTGTTTGGACGATTTTTTCGATCATCGGCGTTCAAATTAAACAGGATCTCGGTCTCTCTGAGACGCAATTTGGACTATTGGTTGCGACACCAGTTCTGACTGGGTCGCTTAGCCGCATATTCCTCGGCGTTTGGACAGATCAGTTTGGTGGGCGCATTATGCTGCCGCTGCAAATGCTGATTACCGCCGTATCTGTTTGGTTACTGGCTTCGGTTCAAACCTATGCGGTCTTTTTGATGATCGCCCTTGGTCTTGGATTGGCAGGCGGTTCATTCATCATTGGTGTGGCCTACGTCTCGCGTTGGTTCGAAGCTGAACGTCAGGGAACCGCGCTTGGTATATTTGGTGCTGGTAACGTCGGCGCTGCGGTAACGAACTTTGCAGCTCCGTTTCTGGTTATCGCGATTGGATGGGAAGACACTGCACGCATCTATGCCGTGGCTTTGGTTCTCATGGCCGTCGTCTTCTATGTCTTCGCCAAAGAAGACCCAGTTCGCGTTGAACAGCGTAAGACTGGGGCCAAACCTGTATCCGCAGCCGAGCAACTTGAGCCGTTGAAGGACATTCAGGTCTGGCGCTTTGCAACCTACTACTTCTTCGTTTTTGGCGCTTTTGTTGCCTTCGCATCGTTTTTGCCGCGCTACTACGTCGGTGCCTACGGTGTCGCACTCACCTCTGCTGGTGTATTCGCGGGTATGTACTCTTTGCCAGGTTCGGTGTTTCGGGCCCTTGGCGGGTGGATGTCCGATGTCTGGGGCGCACGATTTGTCATGTATGTGACATTCATAGTGTCTCTCATCGTGCTTTTTATCATGAGCTACCCCCAGACGAGCTATGTAGTGCAGGGTATTCCGGCAGCGGACGGTACACCACGGATTTTCGAATTTAGTTTTGGCATTCCACTTTACGGTTTCGTTTTCCTGACAGTCATTCTTGGCTTCGTGATGAGCCTTGGTAAGGCCGCCGTATTCAAGCATATCCCAGTCTATTTTCCTAACAACGTCGGCGCCGTTGGCGGCTTGGTAGGCATGATCGGCGGCTTGGGTGGCTTCATACTGCCTATCTCGTTCGGCATTCTTTTAGATGTGTTTCAGGTTTGGTCAGTCGTGTTCATGCTGATGTTTGTGATCGTCGGGATAAGCACAATTTGGATGCATCTTGCCATTCGAAGAATGGAACGCAGCAAATACCCGGAACTGGCATCTGAGACACATCTGTCTGACGTGCCGCATTAACCCAAAATTTTTCTCATCGGCGGGCGCGACTGCGCCTGCTGAAACTGGAGGACCGCAACATGGCAATATTAACACATCAATCTACCAATAGTGGTTACATGCTAACCGATTGGCGACCCGAAGATCCAAGCTTTTGGGAAAATGAAGGCAAGCGAATATCAACCCGCAACCTTTGGATCTCAATACCGAACCTGCTACTGGCATTCTCTGTCTGGATGGTATGGTCCGTCGTCGTCGCCAAAATGCCGGCAATTGGATTTGATTTCACCGTTGGTCAACGTTTCTGGTTGGCCGCCCTGCCTGGCCTGTCAGGCGCAACATTGCGCATTTTCTATAGCTTCATGGTGCCAATCTTTGGTGGTCGACGCTGGACGGCACTTTCCACAGCCTTCTTGTTACTCCCTGCAATCGGGATCGGCTTTGCAGTTCAGAACCCTGAATCCAGCTACATGACATTCCTAATTCTTGCGTTGATGTGTGGGTTCGGCGGCGGCAACTTTGCTTCCTCCATGGCAAACATCGCGTTCTTTTACCCCAAAAAGACTAAGGGAAATGCGCTGGCGCTAAACGCGGGTTTGGGCAACCTTGGGGTTTCTGTCATGCAATTTCTGGTGCCGCTGGTCATCACCATGGGCGTTTTCGGCGCTATCGGTGGCGAGCCGCAACAATTGTCGGATGGTGGCCAACTGTTCATTCAGAACGCTGGTTTCATTTGGGTGCCATTCCTCTTGGTCAGTGCGATCGCAGCATGGTTTGGTATGAACGATATCGCCGATGCCCAGTCTTCCTTTTCTGAGCAGTCGATCATCTTCAGCCGCAAGCACAACTGGATCATGTGTATCCTCTACACTGGTACTTTCGGCAGCTTCATTGGCTATGCCGCTGGTTTCCCTCTGCTAATGCGCACTCAGTTCCCCGAAGTTGACGTCTTGCGTTATGCTTTCCTTGGTCCGCTTGTCGGCGCGCTCAGCCGCGCAGCGACTGGTTGGATCTCTGATAAATTTGGCGGAGGTCGCGTCACCTTCTGGACCTTCCTTGCGATGATTGTAGCGGTATTTGGTGTGTTGCAGTTCCTGCCATCTGAAGCATCACCTGCAGGCAATTTCTGGGGCTTCTTTGCCTGCTTTATGGCACTGTTCTTCCTGACCGGCGTTGGCAACGCCTCCACTTTCCAAATGATCCCGTCCATCATGCGCCAAGAAGTGCCACGCCTGATGCCGAAACTCGACGAGGCCGCTACCCTCAAGCAATCCGAGCGTGAAAGTGCAGCGATCATTGCCTTTACTTCGGCCATCGCAGCCTACGGCGCGTTCTTTATCCCCAAGCTCTATGGCACATCGATCGCCATGACAGGCGCACCGAATGGTGCGCTCTGGGCTTTCCTTTGCTTCTACGCCGTTTGCGCCGTGATCTGCTGGATTTTCTACAGCCGTAAATCCGCACCGGTGCCTTGCTGAAACCATGACAGCCGCTGCGCCTAGATCGATCCGGGCGCAGGTACCCAACCAAAAGGAATACAATCATGAGCCACCTGCTCGATAAACTGAACTTTCTGGAATCCAAGAACCTTGAGACGTTCTCTGATGGTTTCGGTAAAGTCACCAATGAAGGTCGCGAGTGGGAGGACACGTATCGCAATCGCTGGCGGCACGACAAAATCGTGCGCTCCACCCACGGGGTGAACTGCACAGGCTCCTGTAGCTGGAAAATTTACGTCAAGTCCGGGATCGTGACTTGGGAAACCCAGCAAACAGACTATCCGCGCACCCGCGCTGACTTGCCAAACCACGAACCGCGCGGCTGTGCGCGTGGCGCAAGCTATAGCTGGTATCTGTATTCCGCCAACCGTGTGAAAAATCCGCTGGTCCGTGGCCGTTTGATGAAGGTCTGGCGCAAGATGCGCGAAACATTGGACCCGATTGCTGCATGGACCAAGCTGCAAGCCGACCCGATCCTGCGCGCCTCATATGTGGAAACACGCGGTAAGGGTGGGTTTGTGCGTGCAACATGGGACGAAGCGACCGAGATTACCGCTGCCGCCAACGCCTATACTGCCAAGACATACGGCCCCGACCGCGTATTCGGCTTCTCGCCTATTCCTGCGATGTCGATGGTCAGCTATGCCGCTGGGTCGCGCTACCTGTCCTTGATGGGTGGCGTCTGCATGTCATTTTATGACTGGTATTGCGATCTCCCACCTGCTTCCCCGATGACGTGGGGCGAGCAGACAGATGTGCCCGAAAGTGCGGATTGGTATAACTCTGGCTACCTGCTGCTTTGGGGTTCTAACGTGCCGCAAACACGGACACCCGACGCTCACTTCTATACAGAGGCCCGCTATAAAGGCACCAAGTCAGCCGTCATCTGCCCTGACTATTCAGAGGCCGCTAAATTTGGCGATGTCTGGCTGAACGCCAAACAAGGTACCGATGCAGCACTTGCAATGGCCTTTGGCCACGTGATCCTACGCGAATTCCACCTTGATCGTCAGTCCGAGTATTTTGAGGACTACACCCGCAAGTATTCCGACTTACCCATGCTGGTAAAGCTGGAAGAGAAAGATGGCAAGATGATCCCCGGTCGCTTTCTGCGTGCAGATGATCTGGATGGCAAACTGGGCGAGAACAACAATCCAGAGTGGAAGACCGTTGCCTATGACGAGACCTCCAGAGCCTTTGTCGCACCAAACGGATCAGTCGGATACCGCTGGGGCGAGGATGGCGAATGGAACCTCGAAGAAAGAGCGCACAAGGCCAAGACATACCTCAAGATGTCGCTGGTTCTGGAAGAAGATCATGACGACGTGCTGGGTGTCGATTTCCCCTACTTCGGCGGTGAAGCCTATGGCCAGTTTGCGACCGATGCCGATCACCCCGATATCCTGACCCGCAACATTCCGGTCAAAAAGATCATGACCGCCGAAGGCCAGATTGCTGTTGCCACCGTGTTTGACCTGTTCTGCGCCAACTATGGTCTGGATCGCGGGCTTGGCGGTGACTGGGTCACTGACGATTATTCTAACGACATGCCCGGCACCCCCGCCTGGGCTGAAAAAATCACAGGCGTTCCTGCCGACAAGATCGCCCATGTGGCGCGTGAATTTGCGGACAACGCTGAGAAGACCAACGGCAAATCGATGATCATCATCGGTGCTGCGATGAACCACTGGTTCCACATGGATATGAATTATCGTGGGGTCATCAACATGCTGGTCATGTGTGGTTGTGTTGGGCAATCGGGTGGTGGCTGGGCCCACTATGTGGGTCAGGAAAAGCTGCGCCCGCAGACCGGCTGGCAGCCACTGGCATTTGCGCTCGATTGGAACCGTCCGCCACGCCACATGAATTCAACCTCTGCGTGGTATGCGCACACAGATCAGTGGCGGTACGAGACACTTGAAGCCTCAGAAATCCTATCGCCAACGGCGCCTGAGGGCGATTGGAACGCAAGCTTGATCGATTACAACATCCGCGCGGAACGGATGGGCTGGTTGCCATCTGCACCTCAGCTGAAAACCAACCCGCTAGAGGTGGCGAAAGCCGCCAAAGAAGCGGGCAAGGAAATCCCTGCCTTTGTAACCGAAAACCTGAAATCCGGCGATTTGGAAATGTCGTGTGAAGACCCCGACAACCCTGCCAACTGGCCGCGCAACCTGTTTGTATGGCGCTCCAACCTGTTGGGGTCATCCGGTAAGGGGCATGAATACTTCCTCAAGCACCTGCTTGGCACCGATCACGGTGTGATGGGCAAGGACTTGGGCGAAGATGGTCGGCAATTGCCGAAAGAGGCCAAGTGGCACAAAGATGCGCCGCAAGGTAAATTGGACCTGTTGGTGACCATTGATTTCCGGATGTCGACCACGGCTGTTTATTCCGACATCGTTCTGCCAACCGCGTCTTGGTACGAAAAAGACGATATGAACACGTCCGACATGCACCCGTTCATCCACCCGCTGCAAGCGGCGGTTGATCCGGCGTATGAAAGCAAATCGGACTGGGAAATCTTCAAATCTGTTGCGAAGAAATTCCAAGAGATCACACCGGGTTATCTGGACAAGGAAACAGATATCGTCGCTCTGCCAATCCTGCACGATACCCCAGCGGAAATTGCGCAGGATCAGGTGAGGGATTGGAAAAAAGGCGAATGCGACTTGATCCCCGGCAAAACTGCGCCGGCCTATGTCGCGGTTGAGCGGGATTATACAGCGATTTATGATCGTTTCACCGCACTCGGGCCAATGCTTGATAAGCTCGGCAATGGCGGCAAAGGCATCAACTGGGATACGCAGGAAGAGATCGATAATCTGGCTGCACTCAATGGTGTGCAACTGGATGGTGCAGCTGCTGGGCGTCCTAAAATCGAAAGTGCCATTGACGCTTGTGAAGTCATTCTGATGCTCGCACCTGAGACAAACGGCAACGTTGCTGTGAAAGCGTGGGAAGCGCTGGAAAAGGCCACAGGGCGTGAACATACGCATTTGGCCGAAGGTGAACATGGCAACAAAATCCGTTTCCATGACATTGCAGCCCAACCACGCAAGATCATTTCCAGCCCTACTTGGTCGGGGATCGAAAGCGAGAAGGTCAGCTATAACGCGGGCTATACCAACGTACATGAGCTGATCCCGTGGCGCACCCTGACGGGGAGGCAACAGCTTTATCAGGATCACCTGTGGATGCTGGCCTTCGGTGAAGGCTTTATGTCCTACCGTCCCCCGGTTGACCTGAAAACGATCACCAAGGAGGTACAGGATGATGGCGACAACCTTGTTTTAAACTTCATAACGCCGCACCAGAAATGGGGCATCCACTCAACCTATTCGGACAACCTGTTGATGCTGACGCTGAACCGCGGTGGACCAGTTGTGTGGCTTTCTGAGGTGGACGCGAAATCAGCCGGTATCGCCGACAACGACTGGATCGAAGTCTACAACACTAACGGTGCATTGACTGCACGGGCGGTGGTTTCCCAGCGGATCAAAGAAGGGACGACCTTCATGTATCACGCGCAAGAAAAGATCGTTAACACGCCGGGGTCTGAAAAAACTGGACACCGCGGGGGTATCCACAACTCAGTAACCCGCACGGTGCTAAAACCAACGCACATGATCGGCGGCTATGCCCAGCAATCCTATGGCTTCAACTACTACGGCACGGTGGGGTCAAACCGGGACGAATTCGTAGTCGTTCGCAAAATGAAGAAGGTTGACTGGCTGGATGCTGAGAAACCCTACGTCGCTACCAAAACGGAGGCCAAGACATGAGAGTCCGCGCACAAATCGGCATGGTGCTGAACCTGGATAAATGTATCGGGTGCCACACCTGTTCTGTCACATGTAAGAACGTCTGGACCAGCCGTGACGGTGTTGAATACGCTTGGTTTAACAACGTGGAAACTAAACCCGGCACGGGCTACCCGACCGACTGGGAAAACCAAGCCCGTTGGAAAGGTGGCTGGGAACGGACAAAATCCGGCAAATTGCAGCCCAAGCAAGGTGCTAAGTGGCGCATTCTTTCTAACATTTTCGCCAACCCAGCCATGCCCGAAATCGACGACTACTATGAGCCGTTTGATTTCGACTACGACCATCTGAAATCCGCACCAGAGATGGAAGCGTTTCCGACGGCGCGTCCTCGGTCTAAGATCACGGGTGAGCGTATCCAGAAGATTGAAAAGGGTCCGAACTGGGAAGAAATCCTTGGTGGTGAGTTTTCAAAGCGGTCGGAAGATTACAACTTTGAGGGCATCCAGAAGGAAATTTACGGGGAATATGAGAATACATTCATGATGTATTTGCCCCGTCTTTGCGAACATTGCCTGAACCCGGCTTGCGCATCCTCCTGCCCATCCGGCGCGATTTATAAGCGCGAAGAGGATGGTATCGTGCTGATCGACCAAGAAAAGTGTCGCGGCTGGCGCATGTGTGTGTCGGGCTGTCCTTACAAGAAGATCTACTACAACTGGGAATCCGGAAAATCCGAGAAATGCACTCTGTGCTACCCTCGTATTGAATCCGGCAACCCAACTGTCTGTTCGGAAACCTGCGTCGGGCGCATCCGCTACTTGGGCGTGATGCTTTATGACGCGGACAAGATCGAAGATGCGGCGAACATGGAGGACCAACAGGACCTTTATGATGCGCAACTGGGCGTGTTCCTTGATCCCAACGATCATGAAGTGCAAGCTGCCGCTATTGCGGATGGTGTTCCGCAGGATTGGGTAAAGGCGGCCCAAGAAAGCCCGATCTGGAAGATGGCGATGGAATGGAAGGTTGCCTTCCCATTGCACCCTGAATACCGGACGTTGCCGATGGTGTGGTATATCCCGCCGCTGTCCCCTATCCAAAACGCATCTGAAGCGGGCGCGATTGCCAGCAAAGACGGCATGCCAGACGTACAAAACCTACGCATTCCAGTGAAATATCTGGCCAACATGCTGACAGCTGGGGACGAAGCCCCTGTTGTCACAGCGCTGGAACGGATGCTGGCAATGCGGTCTTACATGCGCTCGAAAACGATTGAGGGCGCAATAGACGAAGGGATCGCCGAACGCGTTGGTCTGTCAGGTCGTGTAATTGAGGACATGTATAAAATCATGGCCTTGGCCGATTATGAGGACCGCTTTGTCATTCCGACAACGCACCGCGAACAGGTCGAAGAAGCCTATGATCTTCGCGGCGGCTGCGGCTTTACCGACACTAATGGGTGCGGTGGCGGATCTTCCAAAGGCTCCATCTTTGGTGGCTCCAAGAAACCCCTAAAAATGCCGACGGAGGCAATGTAATCATGGACCGTACTCTTAAAGCCTTCTCACTCTTGTTGAGTTACCCGACACGCGAGCTGCAGCATGCGATGCCCGAAATAAGCGCCGTCCTAGCCTCGGACACGCGATTGACAGCAGCAGCGCGTCGGGCCCTGCGCCCGCTGGTGGAGGAGCTAAGCGGGCGCGACATTTATGACCTCGAAGAGCAGTTTGTACTGCTGTTTGACCGATCACGTACCTTGTCGCTGAACTTGTTTGAACATGTTCACGGCGAAAGCCGGGACAGAGGTGGGGCCATGGTATCGCTGGTCGAAACCTACCGCGCTGGCGGGTTTGATCCTGTGACGTCAGAGTTGCCCGATCACCTGCCTGTCCTTCTCGAATTCCTAGCCACACGTTCCCTTTCGGAGGCTCAGGACACCTTGGCGGACGCCGCCCATATTTTTGAGGCTTTGGCAGCGCGTCTTTTGCGTCGCGACAGCCCATATGGTGCCGTGTTCGCCGCTCTTTTACAGCTTGCAGCGGTTAAGGCGGACAGCGAAGCGGTGGCGCAAATGCTAGCCCAACCCGACGTTGACCCTAACGATTTAGACGCTCTGGATCAGATTTGGGAAGAAAGTGAAGTCCTCTTTGGTCCCGACCCCAACGCAGGCTGCCCACAAGCACGCGAAATGCTCGCCCAAATGGATATGCCCGTTAACCCCGCACCGCATCACGCGGCTGAATAGGGAGAAATCAAATGTTCCCCAATCTTGATATCAACTTCATCATCTTTGGCATCATGCCATATGCCGCGCTGACCATCTTGGTTATCGGATCTATCGCCCGCTATGACCGCGATCAGTACACGTGGAAAAGCTCCTCAAGTCAGCTGTTGCGACGCAAACAGCTGATGTGGGGATCTATTCTGTTTCACGTGGGGATTATCACGATCTTCTTTGGGCACCTTGTGGGTTTGTTCACACCAATTTGGTTGTTGGATAGTTTGGGTGTTCCTCACGGATTGAAGCAATGGATGGCTGTCCTTATCGGCGGGCCAGCTGGTGTTGCAGCGCTCATCGGTGGAACACTTCTCCTGCACCGCCGTCTGACCGACCGACGCATACGTGCCACTTCTAGCTGGATGGACATTGCGATTATGGTCCTGATTTGGTTGCAGCTTGTCATAGGCTTGTTGACCATCACACAGACGTTGCAACACATGGATGGCGAGGAAATGATCCGCTTTATGAGCTGGTCGCAAAGCATCGTGACATGGAACATCAATGCTTGGGTCACAGTGGTTGACGTGCATTGGCTCTATAAGCTGCACATCTTCCTTGGTCTCATTATCACGGCTCTCTTCCCGTTCTCACGGCTCGTGCACATCGTGTCCGGCTTGGCCGCACCAGTGAAGTACCTGACACGTCCGGGCTATCAGATCGTGCGCTCACGTCGCAGCAAAGCATTGCCAAAGCGTAGTCGTGCCTCAAAAACACCAGCGGAGTAACTCAAATGAATTCAGCACTTTTTCCTGATTTAATCGTCAACGGCGAAACCGTACCGCACACTTTGATCGCGGCGGAAACGCAAAACCACAAGGGTCCTTCTGGCAAGCCCGGTATTGCTTGGCGCAAAGCTGCTAACGCTGTGGCGATCCGCACCCTTCTTTTGCAAGAAGCCAAAGCCAGAAAGCTGGCGGTAGAACAGCAAGAGGTCGGACCAGGCCGTTTTGAGACCGACGAAGAGGCCCTGATAAGGGGCCTCTTGGATACCGCAGTTGACGTCGAAACTCCTCAGAGTAACGCGATCTTTGCCGAGTGGGAAAAAGACCCAGCACGCTTTCGCGCATCGCCACTTTGGGAAGTATCTCATATCCTGTGTGCCTGTGATCCACGTGATGAGGGAGCCCGGCACGAAGCCAAACTCCGGGCTGAAGCCCTGACCGAGCTGATTGTCAGAGACCCCAAAGGCTTCTCCACCATCGCATCACAAGAAAGCGATTGTGGGTCCAAAGAATCGGGTGGCGCATTGGGACAGCTTGGACCGGGCGATACAGTCCCAGAATTCGAAGCGATATTGCACCAGCTTGAAGAGGGTACCATCACCCAAACACCAACCCTCACCCGACACGGATGGCACATCGTTCGCATGGATGCCGTCGCGCTGGGCGAAACTCTGCCTTTTGAAGCGGTCAAACAAAAAATTTCGGACGCTATGGAAAAAGCGGCTTGGGCCAATCATGCACGGGTGTTTGTCGACCACCTGGTCGCATCTGCCGACATAACGGGTGCGGATTTCCGACCCATCTGACCGAAGGAGGGCAAAAACATGGGCATCGACACTAACCGCACGGTGCGCGGGGACTGTTCCGAGCCAACTTCGCTCGCGATTTTGGCCCAACCATTGGAATTCATCCACGATGACCACTTAAGGGAACGCCATATTTGCACAATGATTGATGAAATTGCGCAGCGCCGCGCGGAAGAAGGAGCCGTTCGTGCGGTCCTCAACTTTCTTACACATGAACTGCCCCTGCATCTACAGGATGAAGAGGAAGATATCTTTCCTTTACTCATGCAACGTTGTGAACCCGAAGATGAAATAGAACGTGCGATTTCAAAACTGACGGTCGATCATGCTCATGCCGGCGCCGACATTCCAAAGATCGTTGAAATCCTTGAAAGGCTTGAAGTTCAGGATACCGAACCGAACGAGTCCGAAAGCATGGCGTTGACCCATTTCACGGCGCATTCGCGGCGGCATCTCATTCTGAAAAACGCGGTTATCCTTCCGCTCGCGCGCGCGCGTTTGACGGACGCCGACCTGAACAATCTTAGTATTCAAATGTGTCAACGCCGCAGCGTGAAACCACCTCAGGAGACACCTCATGAAGAACACGATTAAGACTGCACCGCGCGGCGATCGAGGCCGCATGGTGCAAAGGCGGATTTCAAACATGCGAAATGTGCGTAACAATGCTCGCTGATCTCATGGCAAGAAACCGCGAATGGGCGGAGAGAAAAACAGAGACGCAACCGTCCTACTTTGCAGAACTCGCGGGACAACAAGCCCCCGAATTCTTCTGGATTGGTTGTTCGGACAGTAGAGTGCCAGCAAACGTTGTCGCAGGGTTGGACCCTGGCGAAGTCTTCGTTCACCGCAACGTGGCCAATGTCATCCATTCTTCAGATATGAACATGCTGTCCGCTCTTGAGTTTGCTGTTGAAGCGCTTGGCATCAAAGAGGTCATCGTTTGCGGGCATTACGGGTGTGGCGGCGTTAAGGCAGCAACCGAAGACCTGCCCCATGGACTGGCCGATCATTGGCTGGAACCTATTCGTCGCCTCGCGCGCGCCTATGCAGTTGATTTAGCACAGGCAGAAAACGTCGAAGAAAGACGAGACAAACTGTCCGAACTCAATGTCATCGAAGGGGTACGACGGGTTGCGGAAACACCAATCATGCAGCGTGCATGGTCCAAAAACTTCGACCTACGAGTGCATGGGCTCATCTACGGGCTGAAAGACGGCCATCTTAGAGATTTGGAATGCACCGTCGCCTTGCCCGTTGGCCGAAAAGAGGAACGGAAATCAACATGATGAAACCTAGGAAGATTACCCGCGCAAAGCAGGGTTATCCACTCCCTCGTGCATCAAGAATTAACCCATAGGAGTTGCCAAATGATCGCTCTTGAAACACGATATACGGATCACTGCAAATGCTGCACGGATGAACCCAATTCGATGCTTTTAAGTATGGATGACGCACTCAGCATTATCTCAAATCGGGCCTCCCCTATCCGTGACACGAAAACAGTGGCCTTGCACGCCGCGCAAGGCCGCGTGCTTGCACAGGATGTCACTGCCCGTACTGACGCGCCGCCGTTTGATAACGCTGCCGTGGATGGATATGCGCTCCACACTGACGCCTTGCCGGGGGACGGGCCATGGAATTTGCGCGTCATCGAACGCGTCGCAGCAGGACAGACCGCCAAACCAAAAGTGAGCAGCCTGTTTGCAACCCGCATTTTTACGGGTGCAGCTGTACCAGCCCAGGCCAATGCGATCGTCATGCAAGAGGATGTGACGCGTTCGGGCTCAACCGCTACAATTGTTCGTAATGTAAAACCCGGTGCACATATTAGATATGCTGGTGAAGACATGGCTAGAGGGGACACGGTTTTGCAGCGTGGAGCCATTCTTTCACCTGCAGAGATTGCCGCCTGTGCGGTTGCCGGCTTTGGGCAAGTTGATGTTGTGCGAAAGGTCAGAGTGGCCTTAGTTGTCACCGGCGATGAAGTGCAAACACCCGGCACAACGCTGTCACCAGGCTGTATTTGGGACGTGAATACGCCAATGTTATCCAGTTTGCTTTCACGGCCCCTTATTGACCTTGTTCAAGTGGTTCACATCAAAGATCAAAATCGGCGCACTCAAACTTTGCTGCGTGAACTTTCAGGCCAAGTGGACCTTATCATCACGTCCGGCGGCCTGTCCGTGGGAGAAGAAGACCACGTGAGACCTGCCATTTCTGAACTTGGCGGGCATACCGATTTCAGCGGTGTCGCGATAAAACCGGGTAAGCCCGTGTCATTCGGTCGCTTGGGTAGATGCCACTGGCTGGGACTTCCCGGAAATCCCCTTGCCGCTTTCACGACATGGAAAATCTTTGGAGAAGCCATCTTGCGCGCACTCACTAATCAAGAAACTCACAAGAGTCTGAGACGGAATGTACTGCTCAGTAAATCAATCCGCCGTAAGTCCGGTAGATGCGAACTGCGATTGGCCCAAGTCGCAGGATTTACCGCGAACGGTCAGGAGATGGTGAGTTTTCAAGACGCCACACACTCCGGACGCGTCGCGTCTCTCCCTACAGCTGATGGCGTGATTTACCTGCCCAAAGATGTCGATTTCTTGCCCACCGGCGCAATGGTTGAGTTCCTGCCGTTTTGCCGATCAAAAGGATAATCAAATGAAGATAGCATATACAATTGCACCCGGTCATGGTGATACAGACTTGCTCTTGGAGCGCGTTGCTACACTGCTTGCCGCAAAAGGGTTTCGGACGTGTGGGACCGTGCAAATTAACACCGAAAAAAGCGATGGACCTTGTGATATGGACGTACGCGTTTTACCAGATGGGCCAGTGCTGCGCATTTCGCAGAACTTAGGGGCAGGATCTCGTGGTTGCAGACTTGACCCGACAATTTTGGAAACTGCTATTGATCTTGTTTCCAAGACGCTGGATCAGGGTGCAGATCTGCTCATCGTGAACAAATTTGGCAAGCACGAAGCCGGCGGTCGCGGCTTTCGTACCGTAATTGCTGACGCGCTTGAGCGTGACATCCCTGTAATTGTCGGCGTCAATGCCCTCAACCTCAGTGCTTTTGAGGATTTTGCCGGGTCAGACATCAAACAACTTGCCCCAAACAGCGCCGCCATCAGCGATTGGTACTTCAACTGTGCCGATAAGTATCAAGCTGTCGGCTAACGGAGACGCTTTTATGTTCTAAATCAAAGACCTGAAGGTGCTACTTTGCCGAATATTGCTTACGAGGCCGAACCGTAGTTTGACCGGAGCCCAATGCTGTACGATCGCGACATTCTGAAAGAGATAGAGAAGCAATGAGTGACACGTTGAAGGCCCATCAAAGCCGCATCGTGCCGCGCTACCCCAGCTATCCAACGGCACTACATTTCTCTAAAGACGACAGCGCCAAACCTTATGCTGATTGGTTAATCATCCTTCCTGCACAAGATTAGATTCAGCTCTACCTACATGTCTGTTTTACCGAGAACTGTGTTGGTATTGCGGGTGCAATATGAAACTTGCCAAGCGCGACGAACCCGTAGCGGCATACGCAAAAACACTGTTGAAAGAGTTCGAATTGCCGCGTTTCACATAAGGCTTGACTTAGACCGCCAGCTTAGGACGCACGTCGTGGCCGAGCAACCTCAGTTCCCGCGCTCAATGGTGCGCTGACCCGCAGGCCTCAATCCCAACGAGACAACTTGGCCATTTCACAACAAAGGTAAAGCTGTGTGACTTAC
>ERZ1048872.725-NODE-725-length-33346-cov-10.875732_pt1 | contig 33346 bp, 33 predicted proteins | sample MGYA00383100_ERZ1048872 | MGnify/ENA primary metagenome ERZ1048872 (study PRJEB29581, sample SAMEA5548370) | metagenome | biome: marine; feature: coastal; material: water | depth 50 m | study: Short-term variability in the microbial, nano- and picoplankton...
TGATCCACTGCACCCAAATGACGCCGCAAGAAACTGTGCGCTTGGCAGGCTCAGGGGCAGTGGCGGGTCTTTGCCCGATCACCGAAAGCAGCCTTGGCGATGGAATATTTGACGCCGTGCGCTGGATGAAGAGCGACGGCGCTATTGCTATCGGCTCTGACAGTAACATTCGCATCGCTCTAAGCGAGGAGTTGCGGACGCTGGATTATTCTCAACGGTTGCGCGACGGCACACGGGCCGCGTTGGCCTCGGCCGAGATGTCGACTGGCCGGCGGATGTTTACAGAAATCCTGCGGGGTGGCGCACAGGCCGTGCAGCGCAAAACCGGACGGATAGAAGCGGGCTACCTCGCCGACATGCTATCCCTTGATACGGACAACCAACATATGTGGGGACGATCAGGTGATACAGCGCTGGACGCTTGGATTTTCGCAGGCGACGATAGATTGGTGACAGATGTTTGGTCTGCTGGAAGACACATGGTAATGGACGGCGAACATGTTGCGCGGGCAGGTATTGTTGCGACGTACAAACGGACTATTGAGGCTTTGAAAGACGCTCTATGAACACACCTTCTTTTCGCAATTGGCAAAGCGTTCAGACCGAAGTCTTGCGGCGCATCCACGCGCGAGAATGGGCCCCGGGCGCGTTGATCCCGAACGAGGCTGACTTGGCGCTGGAGTTCGGCTGCGCCCGTACCACAGTAAATCGGGCTTTGCGTGCCGTTGCGGATACCGGCCTTCTGGATCGCAAGCGAAAGGCGGGCACACGTGTGGCCGTGCAGCCAGCCGCCAAGGCGACGCTGACCATACCCGTGATCCGAAACGAGATCGAAGAACGGGGGCAGACCTACGGATACAATCTGATCATCCGTGCACAAACTGTGCCGCCCGTGGCCGTTCGCAACGCTATGAAGCTATCTGCGAAAACACCCGCAGACCGCCCGCTTTTGCATGTCTGTGCCGTACACTTTTCAGGTGATGTTCCTTACGCCTTTGAGGACCGCTGGATTGATCCTCGGATCGTTCCTGATGCTCTTAACGAAAGCTTCGAAACGATCAGTGCTAACGAATGGCTATTGAAACACACACCCTATACCCATGGCGAAATCGTCTTTGCTGCGACCTCCGCCACGCACGAGGAAGGCTCTATTCTAGAATGTCCGGAAAAGAGCGCGTTATTTATGATCGATCGTGTGACTTGGGATGGCGAGGCAGCAGTGACCAAAGTGCGCGTCCTTTATGGGCCGGGACACAAGATCCGCACAGCTCTTTGAATGCCGGACGGTGAGTAGACTTTTGCCGTACTTCAGAAATTTAACAAAGTGAGGCTCGGCACTGCCTTGTGAACCACCAAACGATCATGACCGTTTCGAAATGACCAGCCGGAGCAGTCCTTGGCGCAAACGTAGCGAATGCACCCTTCGTCCGCGACTTGATCCTTAAGCGGATCGTTTTGGCTGCGGCAATTATGAAAGGCCGGTTTTCTTGCTGCGCGGCGGCAAGAGATTTACGCTGTCGCAGCAATTTCCGCGCTGCGAGCGCACGCAGCACAATATCATAACGACCGGGTTGGGCTCGAAGCAGGCATTCTCTGCTAAGGCTCCTTGATGTTGCTTCTCCGAATGTCGGCTCTGCAGACGAAGCGGACCTACGGCTGGATTGCCAGAGGGTCCGCTGCTTGAATTCCAGCAAGTGCGGAAGTGGACGATAGCTGCCTCAGCTGAACTGTCGCGACATGAATTCCAGCAGTTGTTCGGGGTGATGATTGAAGTACTGGTACCCGTCAAACCGCATGTTAGAACCGAATGCATTCGGATGCTCAGGGCCGATCCAGATCACCTCGTTTTCGGTCGTGGCCGCGTCAATGATCTCCTGGATGTCGTTCTGCCCGGTTTCCGTGTTGAAGGTGTATTGATCCTTCTCAACCTGCGCGAAGAGGATTGGTACCGTGATACTTGGAACCGTTTCCAAGGCATTGGCAAAGCCAATCCCGTATTTTTCAAGTTGGGTTTCAAGAACCCGATCCACCAAATCGAGGCCTGTCTTGGCCCGGATGAAGCGGTCAGACATCTTGTAGGACAGGGTCGGCTGATGCGCGACAAGTCCCTTGATCTGCGGGTTGGCAAACAGTTCGGGCGCGTTCTGCCACGCAAGGAATGTGGCATTCGCTCCCATGCATTGCGACATGAAGATGATCTCGTCGTCCGCGAAATCGTCGTGGCTCAGAACGTATTTGAGTGATGCGACCACGTCCTGCCATTCGGTGACGCCCGTTCCGACTAGCGCTTCGGTGCCTTTGGCGGTGCGCCCCAAGCCACCGTCGCTGTCGCCCTGGCCACGATGATCATACATCACCACATTATAGCCTGCATCGTGGAGATGCTTGACCATCGGGAGGAACTCTGCAGGAACGCCATCAAGTCCTTTTTCCGAACCATAGCGGGTTGTCGTCAAAGGATGGTTGAGGATGACAGTCCGATCCGAAGCGGACGCCGCCGGGATTTCCCACGCACTGAGCCTCACGTTGTCATCGGTCACAATATCAACGTCGCTATACGTCATTCCAAAATCACTAGGAGTCTTGGGATTGCCTAGACGACGAGGGGCGACCCTCATCTTGGCGAACTGATTTGCAAGGACCGTGTCCCGCAGTCCCATCGGGTTCGTGAACCAAAAGGCAGTTGCCAGAACCACCAAACCAACAACAGCTCCGAGTGCGTAAACCAACATCTTTTTCATCTTAGCTCCTATATGTGCAGTGCATATTTGCATTGTACATATCCGTATTCGCGTATTGCATGACTGTCAAGAAAAAGTTTACACTGCACATATGAAGACAGAAGCCAAAGACACAAAGCCTTATCATCACGGCAATCTCAGAGAGTCTCTGCTCGCCGCCGCGCGCCGACTGCTCGAGACCGAGGGCCACAGTAATTTGTCTTTGAGAAAGTGCGCTCAGGCGGCCGGTGTAAGCGCGACCGCTCCGCAAAACCATTTCGCGAACAAAGAGGCACTGTTGACCGCCCTCGCAGCACAAGGCTATGCGGAATTGGAAACTTACATGAAGAGGGGCGTCAAAGAGACTGCGGATCGCGGCGCCCGTCGGCAGGCGGCATTACTCGGCTATGTGGCATTCGCACAGGAACTCCCAGCTTTATACGAATTGATGTTCGCCCGCGATAGAGTGTCTTCAAGCGACCCCGACCTTTTGCGCCATGTCGGCGCATGCTTTGTGATCTTGGCGGACCTATCGAAAGACTTTGGCCGGTATCATGGGGATGCCGCCAAAGTTGAAGCGAAGCGGCAGATGTTCGTGTGGAGCCTTGTGCATGGCTATGCGCAACTCTTGACGGCCGACCGCTTCAAGAAAGACACCATGCAGGGAATGAATATCTTCGACATCATCCCCGATCTGGGCACCTGAAAGCTGACATGGCTGCAAGGCGCGGCATCACGTAATTCGGGCTCCAAGCCGCCATTCTCCGCCCTAAACAAAAAAGGCCCCGCAGGATCACTCCAACGGGGCCTCTCTCAAATCTTATACATCAAAGCTTAGTCGTCAGACTTCAAAGCTGCGCCAAGGATATCACCCAAGGACGCGCCGGAGTCAGAAGAACCATACTGCTCAACTGCTTCCTTCTCTTCTGCGATCTCGCGCGCTTTCACGGAGACACCCAAACGGCGTGTCTTCGCGTCCACGTTTGTGATGCGCACGTCGACTTTATCGCCAACGGAGAAACGCTCTGGGCGCTGCTCGGCACGGTCACGGGACAGATCAGAACGACGGATGAAGGACTTCATGCCTTCATACTCAACCTCAACGCCGCCCTCTTCGATGGCTGTCACTGTGACAGTCACGATGGAACCGCGCTTCACGCCGCCAACCGCTTCAGCGAACTTGTCGCCGCCAAGCGCTTTAACGGAGAGGGAGATACGCTCTTTCTCAACGTCGACTTCGGAAACAACCGCCTGAACGATGTCGTTCTTGTGGTAGCTCTGAATGGCTTCTTCGCCGCGCTCGTCCCAAGATAGGTCGGAGAGGTGAACCATGCCGTCGATATCGCCCTCGAGGCCAATGAACAAACCGAACTCGGTGATGTTCTTGACTTCGCCTTCAACCTCAGTGCCCTCAGGGAACTGCTCTGCAAAGACTTCCCATGGGTTGCGCTGTGTCTGCTTGAGACCAAGAGAAACGCGACGCTTTGTGCCGTCGATTTCCAGAACCATGACTTCGACTTCCTGAGACGTAGACACGATCTTGCCCGGGTGTACGTTCTTCTTTGTCCAGGACATTTCGGAAACGTGTACGAGACCCTCAACACCTGGCTCCAGCTCAACGAATGCGCCGTAATCAGTGATGTTGGTGACACGACCTGTGTGCGTGGACTCGAGTGGGTACTTGCCAGCAACCAGATCCCATGGATCTTCTTGCAACTGCTTCATGCCCAAGGAGATGCGGTGCGTCTCTTTGTTGATCTTGATGACCTGAACCTTGACCGTCTCGCCGATTGTCAAAATCTCGGACGGGTGGTTCACACGGCGCCATGCCATGTCTGTCACGTGAAGAAGACCGTCTACGCCGCCAAGATCGACGAATGCGCCGTACTCGGTGATGTTCTTAACAACGCCGTCAACTGCCTGACCTTCTGTGAGGTTGCCGATGACTTCTGCACGCTGTTCTGCGCGGGACTCTTCAAGGATCGCACGACGCGATACAACGATGTTGCCACGACGACGGTCCATTTTCAAAATCTGGAACGGCTGCTTCAGACCCATCAATGGGCCCGCGTCACGCACAGGGCGCACGTCAACCTGAGAACCTGGCAAGAACGCAACCGCGCCGCCAAGGTCAACCGTAAAGCCGCCTTTAACGCGACCAAAGATTGCGCCTTCAACGCGCTCTTCGTCAGCATATGCCTTCTCAAGGCGATCCCAAGCTTCCTCACGGCGCGCCATCTCACGAGAGATAACCGCTTCGCCACGGGAGTTCTCTGCGGAGCGCAGGAACACTTCAACTTCGTCGCCAACAGCGATTTCAGGAGCTTCACCAGGGTTTGCGAATTCTTTGATGTCGACGCGGCCTTCCATCTTGTAGCCTACGTCGATAATGGCTTGGCCCGCTTCGATTGCGATGACCTTACCTTTGACAACTGTCCCCTCATCGGGTGTGTCCATTTCGAAGCTTTCGCTTAAGAGTGCTTCAAACTCGTCCATTAGATTTGCCATGTGGCGTTTCATATCCTTTTAACGTTGTTTTACTGGCCGTGCGGTTGTCTCCGCCGGTCTTTGGGTTGCTTTGGTCGAGGCAGTTTGGTGCGAACAAAAAAGAGGGCTGGAAGCTCCAACCCTGCTCAAATGTTGTGCACGCGATGTTTCCCACCATCTCAACGCTCGCGCGTATAGAGGGGAATCGCGTGTGGAGCAAGGGCTTCCTGTAGATGCAAAGGGCTATCGCCAGACCGCTGGGCGGGCGAACGAACGGTTCTGAGGCTGCACTTTATCCCCGCCAAATCCGTCGAACGTTTATGAGGGTGTCTGCCCTCACAAAATCGCCAGCCCTGTCGGGCGGTCTGGCGATAGCCCGGCACCTGTGGTGCTATTCGGGCTTAAAATTCAAAAATTTTTGGAACTCTTTTTATTCTTCTAGATTGCTTGTATTTTTGTACTGGTTCTTTGGGAGACTTATCTTTGCTTCTTCTTGATAGCGCGCAACAATCCTTATCCTCCGATACATCGAAAGTAGAATTTTTAGTGCACTAAATTCATTTCCTGAAGCTTCAATTAACTTGGCTTGTTCATCCAAATTCAGGTGGTTACCCATCTCCTCAATAGATTGCAGAATAAAATCTCGTTGCTCTTTTGCAAGCTCTAGCTGAGATCTTTCGACAGAAATTTCGTTCAATTGCCGTTCACGAAGACCTTTATAAATTCTATTATATGTCCCGTTGATGACAGTGATTGTACCACAAATACTAGTCGTTAATACTCCAAGGCTCAGCGCAATCTCTTAAATTGCACTCAGCTCAATGAAACCCGGTGATGCATATTTAATTCGTTTGAATGCTGGCTGGCGTTTCCGTCCAACAATTCGTTTCACTCCATAAAAAAAGTGAACAGTTGAGTACCCACCTTTCCAAGGATATCTCGACATCTGGGAAAGCAAGCGAATTTGGGTGTCAAAACCAAGGGTGCTATTACTCTTTAAAGCCTCAAGTGCAAAAGCTGCATAGTAAGACTGTTCATAATTTTTGAAAAATCACTTAACTCATCCAGCTTCCAGCGTTTGTCCAACTTGATGAAATATGAAACTAAATCTGAGAACGAAGACTGTGGATCAAACCGATATTCATCTTCTGTCATTTATGCACCTTTGCTCGTAAAAACGGACTTCGCCTAAGCAGAGCGAGCATTATATACCCAGAGTAACAAGCTAGTTTGCACAACCCCATAGATATATTAGTCATATAAATTCTCGGTGAAGGTGCGCTAGTGGCTTTGTCCAATGCCTAGATAAACCCATATTGCGATATTTCGTGCAACAGCCCCCAGAGCGAGCAAGGGACTTAAAACACCCCGAAACCTTCGAACGATCCGCTTCATGGCGGCCGCCATTTTTAGAAATACATTAAAGACCAACGCGGCAGGGCAATCGCCCCAGCCGCCGTTTCGCGTGCTCAAACCTTACTCAGCCTCAACACGCCCAACCCACAAATCCGCCTCATAATCAGCGCCATACGCCGCCAACCCGATGCTCTTCACATCCTCAGGCGACACCGTTGCGGGCAAGACGGAAGTCGAGCGTTCAAACGCGGACAACTCCAAACGCACCTCGGACCACGCAGACCCAGCGACAAAAGACGCTTTGTAGTTATGCCAAGGCAGGCGCGCTTGGCGGGTGCGTAGGAAAACCGTATAGCGCTCGCCATTCCCGCGCACGCGCAGCACCAAGGCCGAAACATCCGCGTCCAAGCCATCTTCAAACTCACGGCGCACTTGGATGAAACCACCATTGTTGTCAGTGCTCACCTGCCCCGTAAGGTGCAGGCCCTGCGCCCCGATCTGCGCTTGCCCGGACGATACGCCGCCCATCACATTGTCGCCAATATAGCGCCACCGCTCCCCCGCGCCCGCGTCAAAGCGCTCAATCATCGTCGCAGGCTCCGCCATTGCAGCGCTCGCGCAAAGCATCATCGTGCATATCCAAACTCGCATATATAAGCCCTTTTGTTTCTCCTTAGGTGGTGCGCCCGACCCCCAAGGCAAGTGCGGGGCGCACAATACCATTTGCACAGCACGCACATGCCAGAGTAACCATAACGCCAACTCATCTGACTGACGGAAACGGCGCGCTTTGATCAGCCACATTGCCGGTGATCTCAAACGCGACGGCTATTACATGCAGTTCGATGCGGACGATATATTGCATCCGAAGTTTATCGAGCATGTACTCGCGGACAACAACGGTCGTGGGTATTTGATCGACACTGGCTATTTCATCGCACTCGCCGAACAAAGGGTCGTGGCGCTTGATAGTTTCAACGCGTTTTGCGGATCTTGCGCGGCTGTCTATGTCGATTTTCGCACACATAAGACCTACACGAAGTTCTTGTCGCAACACCGTTCACACACGCAAATCGCCGCCTATTGCACGCTCTATGAACGTCCTTTGTCCGCGGTTCCTTTTAAAGCCACGCTCTATTTAACGGCGCATGGCGAAAATATGTACGGACGGCGCGGCCTCTTGTCGGACCGCACCAAAACCTTGGTTGAAGTTGCGCCAAGCGAGGACGATGCCAAGGCAACGCTCAAGGAATTTGGTGTGTCATGGGTTGATTTGGTGTAAACACGCGCCTTTAGACCGCACACAAGAAAGGTCCGCCAGATGTCATTCCAAGACGCAACATTGCAGCTGCCCACATGGGTGCAACTCTGGCTCAATGTTCTCCTACTCGGCGCATTTATCCTACCTTTCGCCCTTTTCATATGAAAGAAAACCCGCATCGCGGCAGTGCTGAACTTGCTCACAAGTGGCATCGCCTCGTTCAGCATATTCACCATGTATGACAGTCTCGGCATGGTTCGCTTGCTTGGCCTGCCTCATGTAATCTTGTGGACGCCGCTGGCGATTTATCTGTTCACGCTCTCTCGCAAGATGGAGTTGCCGCAGATCCCAGTGTGGATATTGCGCATAGTCTACGCCACTATTGTTATTTCACGATCTTCGATTATTGGGATGTGATCCGTTACATCTTAGACGACCGCGCGTCGCTCATCTAAGCTCTGCACGCCTCAATGGCGGCAATTGCGCTTGCGACGGCCGCCTCAATGCTCAGCTCGGATGTATCAATCAAAATCGCGTCTGAAGCAGGCTTCAAAGGGGCCTCCGCACGGTTCATGTCCCGTTCGTCGCGCGCCTGAACATCTGCCAGAACCTGCCCACGCGTGCTTGGATCGCCCTTCGCAGAAAGCTCTAGATAACGACGCTCCGCACGCACCTCAGCAGAAGCTGTGACAAACAATTTCACCGCAGCGTCCGGGCAAATCACCGTACCAATGTCACGCCCGTCTAGAACAGCACCACCCGCACGCGCCGCGAACGCACGTTGAAAATCAACCAAAGCGGCACGCACCTCAGGGATCACCGCAACTTTGCTGGCCGCTTGCGCAACTTCTGGGGTGCGCAAATCAGTGTCATCCAGATCTTGCGCTGTCAGTCTTTGAGCGGCCTCAATCGGCTCCACCCCAAGCAGCGTCTTGGCGGCAACCGCGCGATACAAAAGCCCCGTATCAAGATGCGCGAAACCAAAATGAGCCGCTACCGCCTTGGACAACGTCCCCTTACCTGCCGCCGCAGGTCCGTCAATGGCAACTGTAAAACCCGTCATCCGCGTTTCCTTGATGCTATAAATGCTGACATTAAACAGAGCGCGAAAATCGCGTATTTTGCAAGCGTGACCCAATGCACCGCGCTCACCTCAGCCGTAAGCGTCGCCGGGTCCAGATTTCCCTTGGTTGCAAGCCCCATGCGGATGGCAAGCATCATGTCCTCGCCAAAATCAAGCGCCATAAAGAGCGCGGCAATCGCAACGCCCCAAAACCGCCAGCTAACGGCGCTGCGCATCATATGCACGAGCATGACCCACAGACCGAAGATCGTGATGAATAGAAAATCTATCGACAACAAGACCGCTTTATAGAGCCGATCCAGCCCCTTGGTCCGCAACTCATCGCCCAGTTCAACCAGTGCACTATCGGTATACGCCCCAAGCGTGGCTTGCGGAAGAAACGCCACATACGGCGCAATTTTCCATTGCAAGATCGCGACCATCAACAAGAACAGCAACAGCGCTCCAACACCTAATGCCCGCAGCAATGCTAGCGGTTTCTTCATGCATTACGCCGTGTAATCTTTGCCCCAAGCGCTGCCATTAGCGGCTCAAAAATTGGGAAAGACGTGGCGATAGGACCAGCATCATCAACGCGAACAGGTTTGATCGCGCTCATGCCAAGCACCAAAAAGGACATAGCAATGCGGTGATCCAGATGACTCGCACATTCTGCGCCGCCTTGCACATTGCCCATGCCGCACCCCTGCACGATCCACCAATCAGAACCGTCCTCGACCTCAACACCGTTTGCACGCAAGCCAACTGCCATCGCTTCAATGCGATCGCTTTCTTTCACACGCAACTCTTTGACACCGCGCATAACGGTCGGACCGCTCGCATTGGCGGCAACAACAGACAGCACAGGATATTCATCAATCATCGACGCGGCCCGCGCGGGCGGCACTTCGATTCCTTTCATGTCAGGCGAAAAGCGTGCGCGCAAATCCGCCATCGGCTCGCCACCCTCGATCCGCTCGTTCTCGTAAGATAAATCAGCGCCCATTTCTCGCAGCGTCTCAAATAGTCCCGCACGCGTGGGGTTCAGGCCAATATTGGGCACCAAAACGTCAGAGCCTTCTGTGATCAAAGCCGCACACACAGGAAACGCGGCAGAGCTGGGATCGCGCGGCACCGTAATCACTTGCGGCACCAATTCTGGCTGGCCAGTCAAAGTGATCACGTGACCCTCGTCCGTGTCTTCAACCGTCAATTCCGCGCCAAACCCTTGTAACATGCGTTCTGTGTGATCGCGGGTCGCTTCTTTCTCGATGACCACGGTTTGGCCAGGTGCGTTAAGCCCTGCCAACAGCACCGCAGACTTCACCTGCGCTGATGGGACGGGCGTCGTGTAGCGCACGGGAACAGGCTCCTTCGCGCCAACAATCGTCATGGGCAAACGCCCCCCGTCACGGCCAACAGCCTTGGTGCCAAACAGCGCCAAAGGATCGGTGACCCGCGCCATCGGACGGCTATTCAAACTCGCGTCCCCCGTGAAAGCCGCAGTGATATCAGTTGTCGCCATCGCGCCCATAATCAAACGCACACCTGTGCCGGAGTTGCCGCAATCGATCACATTTTCCGGCTCAGCAAAACCGCCAACACCGACGCCGTGCACGGACCACTCGCCGTCGCCATGATCGGTGACTTCTGCCCCGAACGAACGCATCGCGCGGCCTGTGTCGAGCACGTCTTCACCCTCAAGCAGACCCGTGATGCACGTCTCACCCACCGCCATCGCGCCCAAAATAAGTGCGCGGTGCGAGATCGATTTATCCCCAGGCACATCCGCACGCCCAATCAGCGGTCCGCACTTAGAGGAGGACATCGGAACAGGAGTGCCATGAGACGACATGCGCAAGACTTTCGTTAGAGGTCAGATTCAGCCCGCGTGATACCCCAAGCACATTCCCCCGTCCATGAGCCGCGTCTTCATCTTGCCAAATAAACTCATAATCCGACGCATACGCCACGCGCTGCTATCAAGTCTCGCGAACAAAAGTCAGATAATGCGGCGTGCGACCTTCGCGAAGCGCCTTTTGCTCATAACGCGTGGATACCCAATCGCTCCACGGCTCTTTCCAATCCGCAGCACTTTCAGCGATCCACTCAAATCCTGCGCGCGGCACCTCTTCTAAAGTTTGGCGCACATAATCCTCAATATCCGTCGCGACTCGCAATTCAGCACCAATCGCCATCACTTTGGCGAGGGCTTGGAGATGTTCGTGCGTCACAAAACGTCTGCGATGATGACGTTTCTTTGGCCAAGGGTCGGGGTAATTCAGGAACACTTTGGACACGCAGCCATCAGGCAAAACATCAAATAAATCACGCACATCACCCGCATGAACCCGCAGGTTGGGCGCATCAAGCTCGCGAATTTTGCCCAGCAACATCGCAACACCGTTGATATAGGGTTCCGCACCGATCAGCCCAACATCAGGATTTTGCACGGCTTGATGGATCAAATGTTCCCCACCGCCAAAGCCGATTTCCAGCCACAAAGGCTTGTCCCCAAACAACCCCTCAAGGTCAAGATTGTCTCGATTGGGATTCTCTTCCCATCCAACCGCCCCAGGTGACAGCTTCGCCAAATCCTCTTCAAGATAAGCCTGCTGGCTATCTCGCAAGTTATGACCTTTGAAGCGGCCGTAAAAATTGCGCCAAGGCGCGCCGGAGGGATGTTTTGTATTAGTCATGGCGCGCCTGTTAGCCCGCGTGAGCGATCTTGTCGAGCAAATGCGCCAAACCTTTTGGATCTGCAAAGAAGGGCGAATGAGAGGTTTGCATCTCATAGCGATCCTCGGGCGCAAATCTGGCAGCCATGTCGCTTTGATATTCAGGTGGTATCGTTTGATCGTTGGCGCACCGTATGTAGGACTTCGCCGTGCGCACATAATTTTCGCCAAGCTCTAAAGCGGTGGCTTGTGGCAAAATCGCTTGCGGCACAATCCGCGCCTTGGCGTAGGCAACCGCTTCGTCAGGGCAATCATGATAAAACGTCTCGCGTGCCTTCTCAGGGATCGGTACCCAGCTTAGCCCATCTGCGCTTTTCTCGATAGCATCGAGCAAAGGCTGGCGCGGCGCCTCTTTGCGCATGTCGATCAGGGACATTCCCGACACAGGCGCATAGGAACACAGATGGATCAAACGCGCGATTTTTCGCGGGGCTTTTTCCGCTGCTGCCGCGATTGGAAACCCCGCCATAGAATGCCCGACAAGCACTACGGGCGTGTCAATCGCGTCGAGGATGGCATCGCGATACAAAGCTAACGTCACCTCGGCAATTGGGGTTCTGTCGTCGCCATGCGACGGCAGATCAAGCGCGCGGGCGGTGTTGCCCAGCTCAATCAATTCAGGCAAAACATCGCGCCAGCACCACGCCCCATGGCACGATCCATGTATCAACAGAAATTCAGCCATTCGTGCCGTGACCGATGCTATCCATAAACCGAATAAGGTGCTGCGCATAGAGATCGGGTTGCTCGACACAGGGCAAATGACCAGCTTTGCGGATCAATTCAAACCCCGCACCGGGAATCAGCCCCATCAACTCGCGCACCATGTCCGGCGGGGTTGAGCCATCTTCAGACCCAGCAATCCCCAAAGCAGGCAAGCGCAAACCAGAGGTTGACGTCATCATATCCGTCCCCGAAATCGCGGCCATGCAGGCGTTGAACCCGGTCGCAGGCTGGCGCGTTAACATGTTGCGCCACAACTGTAGCTCTGGCGTGGCGTGGAAAGCTTTGGAAAACCAACGATCCATCGTCGCATCCGCCACCGCGTCAATGCCGCCCCCATTCACCGTGTCGATACGCCCGTTCCACATGTCAGCGTTACCGATTTTTGCACCCGTATTGGACAAAACGATACCTCGGACCAGATCCAGCCGTTTAACCGCAAGACCCTGCGCAATCATGCCGCCCATAGACAGCCCGATAAAGACCGCGTCTTTCGCGCCAACATAATCCATCAACCGTTCCGTATCCGTGATCAGCGCCCCCATGCCATATGGCCCATCAGGACAGGCGGACAAGCCATGACCGCGCGTGTCATACCGAATGTAGCGCAACCCGTCTTTTGGCAGTCGCTCCAACACCGGATCCCAGAGCCGCAAATCCGTTCCAAGTGAGTTTGAAAAAACCACAGGCGCGCCATTAGGATCACCATCCTCCCGCCAATGCAAAAGCGTATCACCCGTGTCGAAAATACTCATCGTTGCCCTCCCAGCCGATCAGCAAACGCAAGATGCACCATGATCTGGCCATGATCAGACGCCAGTTTATTGTACGGCGCATCCTCGTGACTGCCATCAGTCAAATGATCGTTGAGCACGCTAAAATACTCCATCTCGGCCAAGGTTCCACCCGCGTCCGGCACGAAATGGCGCGAGAGATAGATTTGATCAATGCTCTCGTAAACGCCACCAAAGGCCGATGTGTAAACCATATCACGCAGCGACTTTTTCACAAAAAGCTTTTCAGCAGAGTGGAGGCGCACGGCGCTTATCGCCTCTTGAATCGTCTCATTTTCATCTTTGGAATAACGATCATTTGAGGCCTTGGCATTGTGACGCAGCATCCAAGAGTAGTTCTTGAACGGCTTCTCACCCGCAATAATCTCGCTGCTCACCGCGTGTTCACCATCGTTGAAATCACCCATGACGATCACTGGATGCCCTGCCTTAAGCTCAGCAACAATTTCACGGCGCAGCACCCACGCTTCTGCCATACGTCGGAGCGCAGCGCGCGCAGCGCCCAGCGCGCGGCCAACAGAATCATAGTTTGCGAGATCAGACTCTGGCGCAAACTCCGCACCCTCTGGACGGACAAACTCGCCAAGCTTCGATTTGAGGTGAGTATTGAAAACTGTCACCACCTCGCGCCCCATCGGCACACGCGCTTTCAGGATCGGACGCGAAAGACGTGAAATGCGGTAGTGACCGCCATCGCCGCCGCCCATGTCTTGAAACGGGATATCAAGTGGCTCTGGCAAATCCTGTATGATGTCTGGCGTGCCCTCAAAGCCAAACCGCGACAGGATCGCAACGCCCGGACGTCGCTGCCCCGGTGCGCCATCATTCACATTTGGCGCAAAGGCCAGCGCCGCATCGCGGTAGCCTGCATACTTTAGCTTGCGAAAAATCGCCTTTTTGCGATAGCGCTTGGAGCGATCAGGGATCACATCCTCATTGCTTTCCTCTCCAATCTCATCCGCCTCACGGATCACTGCGCGCAACGCCGCTTCTTCGAATATCTCTTGAAAACCAACCACATCCGCATCCAAAGTCACAATCTGATCAGCGAGCCATGCGGCTTTCCAAGCGTGTTCTTCTGTCGTGTAGCTTTGGAAGGTGTAGTATTCCTGTTCAGCACCAATCAGGTTTTTGACGTTGAAACTGGCGACGGTTGCGCGTGTCATTTGCACTTACTCCAGAGTTGCCAAAGCGCGTTCGAACACGGCCTTGTCCACATTCCCACCTGATGCGGTTACGATTACGGTATCTGAGTTTAAATGATCGCCGTGAAACAGCGCACTGGCCAAAGCCACTGCGCCGCCCGGTTCAATCACCACCCGCAAACGCTCAAAGGCAAGTGCCATCGCGCGCAGGCAATCCTCTTCGCTGACAACAATCCCCGCCCCGCAGAGACGGTGCATAATTGGAAAGGTCAAATCGCCCGGTTGCGGCGTGATAATCGCATCGCAGATCGAGCCTGTCATCGCGTTGTTGCGCTGGATTGCACCCGCGCTCAACGATCGCGCCACATCGTCAAAGCCTTCCGGCTCCGCAGGGCGCACTCTGAAATCTGGCGCATCAGCTTCAAGCGCCAAGGCGATGCCAGAGGTCAGACCGCCACCACCGCAACAGGTAATCACTTCGCCCTCTGTGATGCCTTCTTGCGCCACTTGTTCAGCAATTTCCAACCCGCAAGTGCCCTGCCCCGCAATGACGAGCGGATCATCAAAGGGCTTCACCAAGGTCAATCCGCGTTCCGACGAAAGGGTCGCACCAATGACATCGCGATCCTCTGTAGCGCGATCATAAAGCACCACCTCCGCGCCTAGCGCGCGCGTGTTATCAATCTTCACGCGCGGCGCATCAGCGGGCATGATAATCACGGAACTGGTCCCATGTATTTTTGCAGCCAGAGCCACACCCTGCGCGTGATTACCACTGGAAAACGCGATGACGCCCCTCGCGCGTTGCTCTGGCACCATCGCCGACAAAGCAGACCAACCGCCGCGAAATTTGAAACTGCCTGTATGCTGCAAACATTCGGCTTTAAGGAACACGCGCCGACCAGCGATCTCATCCAAAAATGACGAGGACAACAGCGGTGTGCGGCGCACAACCCCTTGTCCGCGCACAAAAGCAGCCCTGATCATATCGATATTCATTGCATTTTTGCGATCCACGCTTGCAACAGGGCCACGGCCTCTGGCTCATCAAGAAACGGCACATGCGCGCGATCCGCGATCACCGCCCCCATCGCCGTTGGTATTCGTTTGAGCATGTCCTCATAGCAGGCTTGCGTCAGCAGGTCCGAGTTGGCCCCACGCAAGATCGCAAGTGGCAGATCACTCAACGCCTCATACCAGGGCCAAAGATCTGGCACGGCCGCATGGCTCGTCGCCTCCACCGCGTCGCGCAGTTTGGGATCATAGCTAAGCTCTAAGCCATCAGGCGTTTGCATGAAGAACTTATTAACCTCTTCCATCCAACGCGTCATAGATACATTTGGAAACATGTCGCGCATTACATGCGCACGTGCGTTTGCCGCGTCTTCCAGCGTTTTGACCTTTGGCCTGATGCCAAGATATCCCATGATCACGTCAAGTCCGTTGGGATCAAGCTCCGGCCCAATATCATTCAACGCCACCCCAATAAGCCGCGCCTTGAGCGTCGCCGCAAGTCCCATCGCAATGAGACCACCGCGTGACGTTCCAAGAATCGCCGCCTTGTCCAGCCCCAGATGATCCAGCAGCTCCATCGCATCCTGCGCCTCGCGCATAATGTTGTAGGTAGTGAAATTTTTCGCCCAATCCGACTTGCCGCGCCCGCGATAATCCAGCCGGATAACTTGGCACCCCTTAAGATGTGGCAGCACATAATCAAAGTCGCGGCTGTCACGCGTGAGGCCCGACAGGCACAACAAAGGCAAGCCGGACCCTTCGATCTCATAGAACAAGGACAGGCCATCAGACGTGTTAAAACGAGACATCAGGAACCTGCGAGTTGTGGAATATTGGTGAGATCGCTCAAGACATGCTGCGGCTCTGCGAAGAGGCGATCCATAGGTTCGCCCACGCGGTTGACCCAGACGGTTTGAAAGCCGAACCCGCTTGCCGCCGCAACGTCCCACCCGTTTGAGGACACGAAGAGCACCTCGTCTTTAGTGCACTCAAATCGATCCAGCACCATTTGATAGACCTGTGCGTCTGGCTTGAAAACGCCCACATCTTCGACCGACAGAACCGCGTCGAGATAGGTTTCGATCCCCGCAGAACCAACGGCCCCGTCGAGCATATCAGGTGCGCCGTTGGACAAAATCGCCGTTTGCAGACCCGCCGCCTTGAGTTGCGCCAACATCATCGGCACTTCCTTATAGGCCCGCAATTCCCAATAAAGCGCGAGCAAGCGTTCGCGCAGTTTCAGATCACCGTCCAGACCAGTCTTTTCCAAGGCCCAATCCAGCCCGTCTTGCGTGACGCTCCAGAAATCTGTGTGATTGCCCGAGACCGCGCGCAGCCAAGTATATTGCAACTGTTTTTGACGCCAGAACTCCGCAAGCTCACCCGCTTTTGCAGCCAATGCCTCGCGGCCTTCTTCGCCCGCTGCAATGCGTGCAGCCGCGCCCACATCGAACAGCGTGCCATAGGCATCGAATACACAGATCTTGATGGTCATGTCTTGCCCCCCTGTCGCGACACCATGGCGCGCACGTCTCAGCGGGGCAAGGGGTGGCAACCTAGATTTTCAGCAATACCGCGCCGCTTCGCCCTGAGGTCATGACACGTTCATGTGCAAGGGCCGCATCTTCCAACGGCATGATCTCGTGGATCTCGGGAGTCAGCGCGCCTTGTGACAACGCCGCGAGCAGTTTTTCAATCGCAGCCACGCGGGGGGCAGGATCGAGGATATAGACCAGAACGATATCAATCGTGATAGCTTTGAACAGGAAAGGGCCAAACGGCAAAGTCGGGGCCATATCCAGTTGGGAACCATAGGCCGCGATCGTGCCATTTGCGCAAACGACCTCTGCAAGGAGGGGAGCGTTTGCTCCAAACTCTACCTCAACCGCGCGATCGACGCCTTTGCCATCCGTCAGAGACAAAATTTGCGCCGCCAAATCCGGCGCGCGGTACTCGAGGACATGGTCGGCACCAGCATCTGTGACCCTCTCAAACGCATTTGGAGACGCAGTCGCGATCACCCGCGCCCCGCCCCATTTGGCAAGCTGCACCGCGTTATGACCGACCGCGCCAGCACCACCGGAGATGAACAGGGTTTGACCGGCGATATCGCCACCACCAAAGACTGTATGTGCCGCAGTTAATCCTGGAATGCCCAAGGTCGCGCCCGCTTCTAGCGAGGCACCTTCAGGTAGTGCGACCGCCTGTTCAGACGGAACGCAGATCGCTTCTGCCGCTGTGCCAAAGGCGCGTTGCCATTGACCATTCCAAATCCAAACGCGCGCGCCAATACGCGCAGGATCAACACCCGCGCCCACTGCATCAATCACGCCTGCGCCATCAGAATGCGGCACAACCAGATCAAACGGAGGTTTCAAGACACCCGGGCGCGTGCCGCCGCGAGCTTTAGCGTCGGACGGATTTACCCCAGAAAACACAAGCTTGACGCGCACTTCGCCAGCAGCAGGTTCAGGCAACGCAACATCATGCAACGCCAATACATCGCCCGCAATACCAAACTCAGAATAGCCAATCGCGCGCATCTAACGGGCGGTTTTGCGTAGACGGATCACTACATCAACCTTAGCGATCTCCATGCCCTCAGGAGCATCAGGCAAAGCCGCGATCACCAGATCTTCGGCAACAGCATCGGTCAAACGCCCGTCATCTTCCCAATAGAAATGCGGATGATCGTGGATGTTGGTGTCAAAGTAGCTTTTTGAGCCATCAACCGTGACTTCCTGCACCAGCCCCACATCGCAGAACGCGCGCAAAGTGTTGTAAACCGTCGCAAGCGACACGCTTTCACCCCGCCCATGCGCCGCCGCAAACAAACTTTCCGCTGTGACGTGGCGGTTTTTACCATCCCCCACCAACAGATCCGCTAAGGCCAAACGCTGCCGCGTTGGACGCAATCCGCCATCCGAAAGCCACTCGGCTGCGCGGTTTTCTAGCTGGCTCAAAACATCTGTCATGGGGCGTCCTACTATTGGCTGCCCTATCTATATGCCATTTTGCGCGCCATTTTCAATCGCCTCCTTCGCAACTGTGCACTTTGGTTCCCTTGCACGTGCTCGGGCGCGGATGATAGGAAAAGGAAAACACGCTTAATACTGGAGCCAACATGTCCGATTTCCCTAGCAGCTTTGACAAAGACGACCTTCTCAAATGCGCCCGCGGCGAGCTGTTTGGCGAGGGCAATGCCCAGCTTCCAGCACCGCCCATGTTGATGATGGATCGCATCACCGATTGTTCCGGCGATGGTGGCGCGCATGGTAAGGGTCACATCGTGGCCGAGTTCGATATCACACCCGATTTATGGTTCTTTGACTGCCACTTCCCCGGCAATCCGATCATGCCAGGCTGTTTGGGTCTGGATGGTTTGTGGCAGCTCACAGGCTTCAATCTAGGCTGGCGTGGCTGGCAAGGGCGTGGCTATGCTTTGGGTGTAGGCGAAGTGAAGCTGAAAGGCATGGTGCGTCCTGATCGCAAAATGCTGACGTATAAAATCGATTTCACCAAAGCGATCCAGACGCGTCGTTTGACCATGGGTGTCGCTGACGGGATCGTCGAGGCGGATGGTGAAGTGATTTACGAAGTGACGGGGATGAAGGTGGCTTTGAGCGAGAGTTGATAGGGAAATCTTAGGACAAGAAAACTATATCCAGGCAGGTTTTAAAAAAGGCAATTTTTTCATTATTTGAATCTTTAATGTGGATGCCAGTACTCTCCAGTGCGGCAAGCTCAGATATGATGTATAACGTCTTTTAAAAAGGTCTCTGTTGAGCATCTTCATGACTAACAGAAGACCACAGCATATCTGAAAAACCACGACTGGCACGAAAATGACCTCGAAGACTGCGACGTATCAAAAGGTTTGTTAGGAAAGATTAACATTTCAGGCATCAATCTGAACAAGGGCCTTTTTGGAAATGTTCTGTTCGATGACTTTAAGGCCAATGACGAGTATTATTTTCTGTCAAGCGACAAGCGAAGCGGCATTGTTTTTGGTCAGGCTGACAATGACGTCTATCCAAACTCAAAATGCATGCCAGCCAGTCAGGCAGAGTCACCGAAGCTTTTCGAAACTTGGGCAACAGAGCTATTTATCGGCCAAGAGTTAGAAAGCAGAACGGGGAGCCGCTACGGAAACGTCGGAACTATTTGACAATCCACACACTTTCCACAGAATTTGAGCAGCGCAGCACCTTTTACAACCGATATCCTGAACAAAAATTTGCAAAAGTCTTCGCTCGCGTCAGCTCACTATCAGGTTTCCGTCACAAGGCTTATACCTAATTACTAACGCCTTAAAAAACCGCCGCTCGCTGCTTTTCCCCAACATAAGACCACGCCACAAACCGACTAACCTTCTGACCCTGCGCCATATCGATGACGTCATACTCAACCTTCGCCCTGTCCAAGATCCGTCGAATCGGCGCAAGGCTGTCCTTTTTGGACACCAATGAGGTGAACCACACACACTGATCCGCAAACGCGCGACTTTCCTCGATCATCTGCGCGATGAATTTTATCTCGCCCCCCGGACACCAAAGCTCTGCGTGTTGCCCACCAAAATTGAGCGTGTCCGACGCTCCTTTCCCAAGGTTCTTCCACTTCCTCTGGGTGCCTTTCATCGCTTGCTCTTTCGAGGCGTGAAACGGTGGATTGCATAGCGTAACGTGGAACATATCATCGGGCGTGATCACCCCTTTGAAAATGTTCCTGGACGCACCTTGATGTCGCAAATCAATGCCTAAATCATTCAGATCGTTAATTTTCTGCGCTGACGCGAGCGCCCCTGCATCGATATCCACGCCCGTAAAATCCCAGCCATACGCGCTTTGCCCGATAAGCGGGTAGACCAAGCTGGCACCTGTGCCGATGTCCAATGCTTTGATCTTACGCCCCGTCGGGATTTTTTGACCATTATCGCGCGCGAGCAAATCCGCGAGATGATGGATGTAGTCAGCGCGTCCCGGGATCGGGGGGCAGAGGTAATTGGCAGGAACGTCCCAAGACTCGACATTGTAGTAGGATTTGAGCAACGCGCGATTGAGCATGCGCACCGCGTCGGGGTTTTGGAAATCTATCGTCGCCAAGCCCGTTGGGTTGCGGATCGTGAACGCCTCAAGCTCTGGCACATGTCCTAACAAAAGTGCGAAATCGTATCCGTCGATATGTTGATTACGCGGGTGCAGAGTCGATTTGCGCGCCATGAGACACCTTTAAAAAGCTCGGTACTGAGGGGCAGCCAGATCACTCTGGTCGTGAAATGGCAATTGAAAAACCCGTTCTAGTCCTTCCTTATCCGCGCCCCACTCTTATCCGCAAACGCAGCTAAACGCGCCCGCGCATCCGGTTGCGTGTTCACAACGCCCGCAACCACCGCCTCTGCATAGGCCGCGTCCATCGCGGACATATTTTGCATGTGGCTCACTGCGGAACAGATCGCGAAGTTGGACAAAGGCAAGTTCTCTGCTGCGCGGTTGGCCAGTTCCATTGCCTTGTCAAAGCTTGACCCATCAACACGGTACTGCGCCAAACCGACCTCTTCAGCCTCAGCCCCAGAGTACACACGCCCCATCAGCATCATGTCGATCATCCGCGCTTTGCCGACCAGATCCGTCACGCGGATCGTCGCACCACCTCCTGTGAACAAACCGCGCTGACCCTCTGGCAAAGCAAAATAGGTCGTTTCATCCATCACGCGCACGTGCGCGGAACTCGCCAATTCCAAACCGCCACCAACAACAGCACCGTGCAAAGCCGCGATGATCGGGACGCCGCCATATTCCATCTTGTTGAACGCCTCATGCCAGCGCAGGCACAGGTGCATGAATTCCGCAGGGCTGCGATCCGCATCGTGGTGTTCGACTAAATCCAGACCCGCGCAAAAATGATCGCCGGCACCTGCTAGCACAATTGCACGCACACCCGCACGCGGTGCCAAGGAAAAGAATTCCACCATTTCTTCAACTGTCGCACTATCAAGCGCGTTGCGTTTTGAAGGACGGTTCAAGGTGACAACCCAAACGTCATTTTCATGCGCCTCTAACGTGAGATTAGTGAAATCAGCGGGATTGATCTGGGGTGCCATCAGCCTGTCCTTACATGCGCAAAACTCAATAACATTTGCGTAACTGGCCAAATTGGCCCCGACAAGATTGCAGATACCACTGCGACGCACCGTCACTTTCACGCGTGCTCTCCCCCTTGCACCTGCGCCCTGCTCTGCCCTACATAGAAGCAAGAATTAAAAAGGGAGTGCGCTATGCGCCGTGTCGTCGTCACAGGTTTGGGAATCGTATCAAGCATCGGCAACAACGCAGATGAGGTTCTAACCTCTTTGAGAGAAGGCCGCTCTGGCATCACTGCCAATGAAGACATGAAAGAGCACGGCTTTCGCAGCCAGATCGCGGGCGCGATCGATCTTGATATCAAAGATCACGTGGACAAGCGCACATTGCGTTTCATGGGGCCGGGGGCTGCCTATGCTCATATTGCAATGAGTCAGGCGATTTCTGATGCGGGACTTACTGAGAAAGAGATCATCAACCCAATGACAGGCTTGATAGCAGGCTCTGGTGGTCCATCCACCTCCGCCATGCTCGCCGCGCATCAGGTTGTGTTGAAATCCGGTGCGACGAAACGCATTGGTCCTTTTGCCGTACCAAAAACGATGTCTTCGACAGTCAGCGCGAACCTCGCGACAGCGTACCAGATCAAGGGCATGAATTTCTCGATCACCTCTGCGTGCTCGACATCTTTGCACTGCATCGGCATGGCGGCGCAGCAAGTCGCACTGGGCTTGCAAGACACAATGTTCGCTGGTGGCGGTGAAGAGCTTGATTGGACTTTGTCCTGTCTCTTCGACGCAATGGGCGCGATGTCCTCGAAATATAATGACACGCCTGAGAAAGCGTCCCGCGCCTTTGATGCAAACCGCGATGGTTTTGTGATTGGCGGCGGCGGCGGCATGGTTGTGCTGGAGAGCTTAGAAAGCGCACAAGCACGCGGTGCAAAGATTTACGCAGAAGTCACAGGCTTCTCCGCGACCTCCGATGGAGCTGACATGGTTGCGCCGTCTGGTGAAGGCGGCGAACGCGCGATGCGCGGGGCTTTGAAAACACTGCAGAGTGATCGCAGCGTCAGCTACATCAACGCGCACGGCACATCCACGCCAGTGGGCGATGTGGGCGAGATCGAAGCGGTGCGCCGGGTCTTTGGCGAAGGCACAACACCTCCGGTCAGCTCGACCAAATCGATGACAGGTCACTCCCAAGGGGCCACAGGCGCACAAGAAGCAATCTACTGCCTTCTCGCTCTGCAAAACGATTTCATCATCCCGTCGATCAATGTGGAAACGCTTGATCCTGCGTTAAACGCTGCTGAAATCGCAACCACCCGCGTTGACAACGCAGGACTTGATACGGTGATGACCAACTCCTTCGGCTTTGGCGGCACCAACGGCTCCATGCTGCTTAGCAAATTTCACGGGTGATCTGATATGACAGGCTCTATGCACGGTAAAAGAGGCCTTATTATGGGCGTTGCCAACGAACGCTCGATTGCGTGGGGCATTGCCAAAGCGATGGCAGAGGCGGGCGCAGAACTGGCGTTTACTTATCAAGGCGAAGCATTCGGCAAACGCCTAGAGCCGCTCGCAGCCTCCGTTGGTTCCGACTTCATGGTCGATGTAGACGTCACCGATGATGCCTCGCTCGACACAGCGTTTGAGCAACTTGGCAAACGCTGGGACAGCATCGACTTCGTGGTCCACGCGATTGCTTATTCGGACAAGAACGAACTCACGGGCCGCATCCTCAATACATCTCGTGAAAACTTCAAAAACTCGATGGATATCTCCGCATATTCCTTAATCGAAGTCGCACGCCGCGCGCACCCGATGATGGTCGACAATGGCGGCACGATCCTGACGCTCACTTATATGGGCTCAACCCGCGTTACCCCGAATTACAATGTCATGGGCGTGGCAAAAGCGGCGCTAGAATCTACTGTGCGTTACCTCGCCAACGATCTCGGCCCTGAGGGTATCCGCGTTAACGCGATCAGCCCAGGCCCAATGAAAACCCTCGCAGGTGCGGCCATTGGCGGCGCGCGCAAAACCTACAAGCACACGGATCAAAACGCACCTTTGCGCAACAATGCGACACTAGACGCAGTCGGCGGTGCTGCTGTCTTCCTCGCTTCCGATGTAGGTGCCTGCACGACAGGTGAAATCGTCCGGGTTGATGGCGGCTTCCATGTCTTGGGGATGCCACAACAAGACAACCTGTAAAGCTTCATCTTTCGAAATTAACTTTGGGGGAGCCCGCTCAGCGGGAAGGGGTTAGCCCCAGCTTTCGAATTTTCGACGAAAATTCGCGCCCCTAAAACCACTGTCCTGGTTCCATCAATCCCAAATCCAGCAGTTGTCGGGAATGCCACTCAAACGGCGCAGAATTGTGCCACTTGAAAGTTTGAATATCAAACGATGAACCTGGGTTTCGTTTCAACGCCTTGGCCGTGCGAAACGACATGATCGCCGCAGACAGGTTATGATGCCACTCACAGGCATATGTATTGTATTCTGGCACATTAAACGTGTGGTTCGCACGCAGCTGCAATCCCTTTTGAGATTTAAACAAAGCCACACGGTCTATCTTGCGGCTGGCCTCTGTCACATGCTCTTCATAGCGCCAACGCAGTCCGCCAAAAAAGTCGAGCTGTCGTTCCTCAGGCCACGTCGTGCCAGGCTTCATACGTGCCAAAGCATAATAACCGGATCGATCCATATGCGCATGCTCGAGCGAGACCGCATTCGGGAAGGTTTCCAGATCATCCGCATAAAGATCGACGACATAGGTCATCACGCTCGCGCGGCGCTCTTCTGCGTTAAAGCCGATCATTTCCCCAACGCTGCGGGTCTCACAAAATGGGTAAAAGAGATACTCAGCATTATAGCAGTAATAAAACCAAATATCAGGTGCAGCCGCGACAACTTGATTCACAGCCTCTTCCAACGTCCCATCATAGGTTAAATCATATGAAACCCGATGCACAATATCGACCAAATCAGTCGGTAAATCAAAAGCATCCGGCATCATTGCAATCACATGCTTGAAGCCACAATCAATGTGGTGTCGCACAGTCGTGCCAATTTCGACATCGTCTTCGATAAAGATCAGCGCAACAGGCCCTTTGACGAAGACCTCTTTTGCACCAGCAATGAACTGCTTGAGCGACGAATACCGCGACACACCAAATTCCCTATCTTCTACCGATCCAGCTAGAATCGGCCATTTGTGCGTGCATTGCAAGCGCCCAGCGTTTTGATGTAACACGCGCCAAACCCGCGCACTGCGCGCCCCTCATTATAAAGGCGTTTTACCATGGCAGAGACTAAGAAACTCTTTATCAAAACCTACGGCTGCCAGATGAATGTCTACGATTCCGAACGCATGAGCGAAGCATTAGGGGCATCGGGTTACACAGAAACCCAAACGCCCGATGATGCGGACATGATTTTGCTCAACACATGTCACATCCGCGAGAAGGCCGCAGAAAAGATATATTCAGAACTCGGTCGGATGAAATCGCTGAAGACCGCCAAACCCGATCTCAAAATCGGTGTCGCAGGCTGTGTCGCGCAGGCGGAGGGTGCAGAAATAATGCGGCGCCAACCCGCCGTCGATCTGGTTGTTGGCCCCCAGAGCTATCACCGTCTTGCAGAAATGGAAATCAAAACCCGTCGCGGCGAAAAGGCGCTGGATACAGATTTTCCGATTGAGGATAAATTCGAAGCGCTCAAACATCGCCCCAAGGCCCGTCGCGCGCCAGCGGCTTTCCTGACGGTCCAGGAAGGCTGTGACAAGTTCTGCGCCTTCTGCGTCGTGCCTTATACCCGTGGTGCCGAAACCAGTCGTCCAGTGCAGCGCATCGTCGATGAAGCAAAGAACCTCGTAGAACGTGGCGTGCGCGAGATCACCTTGCTCGGGCAGAACGTGAACGCCTATCACGGGACTGGCCCTGACGGAAATGAATGGGGCCTCGCACAGCTCATTTGGGAACTCGACAAGGTCGATGGTCTCGCGCGCATCCGATTTACGACGTCGCACCCCAACGACATGCAAGATGACCTGATCGACGCACACGCGCATTGTGCTAAGCTGATGCCTTATCTGCATTTACCTGTGCAATCCGGCTCTGACCGCATCTTAAAGCGCATGAACCGCTCACACACAGCAGACAGCTATCTGCGTCTTATCGAGCGGATCCGCGCTGCGCGTCCTGACATTCTTATGTCCGGTGATTTCATCGTGGGCTTTCCCGAAGAAACCGAAGAAGACTTCCAAGCGACGCTAGATCTGATCAAAGAGGTGCGCTACGGCTATGCCTACTCGTTCAAATACTCGACCCGTCCGGGCACACCCGCAGCTGAGCGCGCACAAGTAGAAGACGCGGTCGCCGCTGAACGCTTGCAACGCTTGCAAGCCTTGATCACTCAGCAGCAGGTCGAAATCCAGAACAGTATGGTAGGCCGCGATGTGACTATCTTGATCGAAAAGCAAGGTCGCGATCCGGGCCAAATGGTCGGCAAATCGGAGTATTTGCATGCAGTGCATATCAACGACTGCGACGCGATCCCCGGCGACTTAGTGCAAGCACGCATCACAGAAGCGGTCCGAAATTCACTTGCTGGGGCGATGATCTAACCCAATTTTAGGCACGCCCAACCCTTTGAGCCGCTTCGACTTTTCTCGCACCTGAGCACCACGGCTCCCTACAAAACAGGACAACACCCGAATCGGTGGCCTGCATTCAGATCAAAGAAACCGACAAATCCCTGCACCACTCCCGCTTTCAGGTAAAAGCCAGCCGAATTTACCCTACCGAAGGGTAAATTGGCGCGCTAAGGCACCTTATTGTCGTCAAATTACACTTCACACGAAGCCAGTATTTGGTAGAGTGTCAATATTTAGTGGGATGCAGAGCAAGTACACCGCGTATATAGTGGCGCTCTGGCGGAATTAGGATGACGGACGATGGCTATGGTTAATATGCTTTCCATAGCGCTTCGTACCGTTGCAAAAAGTGCTGCTATTCTAAGCGTGAGTGCCATGGCATTCACAACTGTGGCGTCTGCTCAGCAACATGGTAAACAACAATTTGGTAACGCTCAGGGCGTTGCGACTGCTATTCAGGATGCTGCGACAGGCAAAACACGCACAGTTCTTGGCGAGCGCTACATTCCAAACATTTGGGTTGATCCCGATGGGTGCGAGCACTGGGTGATGGATGATGGTGTTGAAGGCTACATGACGCCGCACACCAACCGACAAGGTATCCCGGTCTGCCGCCGTGGTAATGTCTGTGGCGTGATGAACTCTGATCAGTTTTTCTCCACCAACAGCCACCATATCAGCCGCTCTGGCCAGCAGCATTTGATGAATTTTTTCCGTAGCTCAAAAGCGTCGGCCTACATCATTGCAGGTCACACGGACAGCCGCGCCTCAGACGAATATAACATGCGTCTGTCCTACAACCGCGCCACGACCGTCGCTAATATCGCACGTAGCGCTGGTGCTCGTGTTGCAGATGTACGCGGCTATGGTGAGCGTATGCCAATCGCGAGCAACAAATCTCAAGTCGGCATGTCGAAGAACCGTCGTGTTGAAATCATCTGCGTGCGCTGAGGAAATGGCTATGAAACTTGTAAAAATCACCCTTGCTATTGCTGCTGTCACTGCGCTTGCCGCCTGCGAAGGCCAAATTGGTGCTGACAAAGGCATTGACCGAGGAACAGACACTAAAGATCTCAGCCAGTTGGTTGCTGGTATCTGGGTTGATCCAAACGGCTGCGACCACTGGATCATCGATGATGGTGTTGAGGGCTACCTCTCAGCACGACTCGACAAATACGGCAAGCCGGTTTGCTCTGGCGCAGCCCCTGCAAACGTCGCGACAGGTAACTTCAAAGGCGGCGCGACAAGCATTATCGGGGACATACTCTGATCCAGAACGGCATCTTTGAAACACAAATAGGCCGCGGGTATTGCACCTGCGGCTTTTTTACGTCCTGCCCCGCACTATATACACCTCAGTCTAACCTAAGGAGCGCTGCGTGACCGCACCCGAACTATCACCGGATCTACCAACATCTGCCGAAGCAATGGTGGAATTTCCCGACAATCGCCTGCTGATTGATCTGTGTGGTGAATACGATAAGAACCTCGCCCAAGTTGAAGCGGGCACTGATGTGGAAATCATCCGCCGTGGCAATCGCTTGGTTATCGTGGGCGAAACCGATGCGCGCGCGGCAGCTATTGAGGTGCTCGGCACGCTTTATGCGCGTTTGGAGGATGGCAAGCCTTTAGAGTCCGCTGACATCACTGCTGAGTTGCGCATGGGACTAGCCCCACGGCGCAAAAGCGATGACGTCGAGGGTCAAGCGGAACTGTTTCAAAGCGATCACATCGAAATCAAAACCCGCAAGAAAACCATTCAAGCGCGCACTGATGCGCAGAAGACCTACATCACATCACTGTTTGACAATGAGCTTGCCTTCGGCATCGGCCCCGCAGGCACAGGCAAAACCTACCTGGCGGTAGCTGTTGGCGTGGCGATGTTTATTGGCGGACATGTGGACAAAATCATCCTGTCGCGTCCTGCCGTCGAAGCTGGTGAAAAGCTGGGCTACTTGCCGGGGGACATGAAAGATAAGGTCGATCCATACATGCAGCCGCTCTATGATGCGCTCAACGACTTCTTGCCTGCGAAACAACTGACCAAGCTGCTGGAAGACAAACGCATTGAAATCGCGCCGCTTGCCTTCATGCGTGGCCGCACGCTCTCCAACGCTTTCGTGGTACTTGATGAAGCACAAAACGCAACAACCATGCAGATGAAAATGTTCCTCACGCGTCTTGGCGAAGGCTCTCGCATGGTGATCACGGGCGATCGCACCCAAATCGACTTGCCGCGCGGCGTGCCCTCTGGGCTCTCGGACGCGGAACGTTTGCTCAACAAGATCCCATCTATTAGCTTCAACTATTTCACCTCCAAAGACGTGGTGCGCCACCCGCTCGTCGCCGCGATCATCGAAGCCTATGAAGCAGATCACGAAGCCATGCTCGCACGCAAGAAAACCTGAATGTCTTCATCTTTCCAAATAAACTTCGGGGGTCTGGGGGCTGGCCCCCAACCTATTCACTCAAAATGCTGACAGACACCATCATCGAAGACAGCCGTTGGCAAACCGTGGATCTCGCAACGCTCGCTGAAACAGCTGCCCGTAAAACGCTCACTCAACTCGACCTCGATCCCACGGTGTTCGAAATCGCCATTCTCGCCTGCGATGATACACGCATTGCCGAGTTAAATACCGAGTTCAGGGACAAACCGACGCCCACCAACGTGCTATCTTGGCCTTCAGATGAACGCGCCAGCGATATCGACGGTGCACGTCCTGAAAAACCTGTCCTCCCAATGGATGCTGAGCTCGGTGATATCGCCATTAGCTATGACACTTGCGCGCGCGAAGCGCAGTCCGCAAACAAGCCGCTCACTGACCACACCACCCATTTAATCATCCACGGCGTGCTTCATTTGCTCGGGTATGACCATATACGTGACCTTGATGCCACTTTGATGGAACAAACAGAGGTGTTGATACTTGGCACGCTGGGTGTAGATACCCCATATTAACATCATTCGGCGCATAGAGCGCCACTATCACACAAGGATTACAGCGCGCCATGGGCGACAAAGACGGCTCCTCTATCGCAGCGCAGAGCGCGCATCAAAGTGACGACGAGCACACACAAGGCACCGCTCCAAACGAGACAGGCTTCTTTTCACGCGTGATCTCTGCGCTTAGCCCATCGCAAGACGGCGGCGCACCAGTGCTTGCTACAATCCCAAACACTCCGCGCGCGCAGCCACATGGCATGATCAATCTTCGCCGCATGCGGATCGAAGACGTCGCCATTCCGAAAGGCGACATCACCTGTGTTCCGCTGAGCGCGAGTAAAGAAGAGTTGCTTGAGGTTTTCAAAGACAGCGGCTTAACCCGTTTGCCCGTTTACAATGGCACGCTCGATACCCCACTGGGGTTTGCACATTTGAAAGATTTCGCGCTGCTGCACGGCTTTAATAGCGAAGATACAGCTTTTGATTTGAAAGCTATGTTACGGCCCCTGCTTTACGTGCCCCCTTCCATGCCCATCGGGATTTTGCTGACCAAAATGCAGACAGAGCGGCGGCATATGGCGCTGGTAATTGACGAATATGGTGGCGTTGATGGTTTGGTGACGATTGAGGACCTCATCGAACAGGTCATCGGCGAAATCGAAGATGAACACGACACCGAAGAGGCTGAGCTGTGGACTTTAGAAAAGTCAGGCCAGTATCTGGCACAAGCCAAAGCGCCCTTGGATGAATTCGAAGATGCTATCGGCCTTCACCTCACTGAGGATGATGAGATCGACGCGGAAGAGATAGAAACCCTTGGCGGTCTGGTCTTCATGCTCGCAGGTCACGTGCCCGCGCGCGGCGAAGTCGTGCGTCACCCTGCGGGATATGAATTCGAAGTGATCGACGCTGATCCGCGCCGCATCAAGCGTCTGCGCGTGCGCCTTGCACCGCCTCCAGCCGAATAAACCATGAGCCCGCGCCGCAAGCATTTTGCGTTTTGTGTTCTTGCAGGCCTCAGCTTTACAAGTGCGCAAGCACCGCTTGGTATCTGGCCCGGCGTTTTGCTTGGTTTTGCCCTCTCGGTTTGGTTGCTGCGCATCAGTGAAACGCCCCTCCGCGCGTTTTGGACGGGATGGAGTATTGGCGCGAGCTATTTCGCAACCTCGCTGATCTGGATCGTCGAACCCTTTCTCGTTGATTTTGCGGCCACTGCGTGGATGGCCCCGTTTGCATTGGTTCTCATGGCCAGCGGACTTGCCTTGTTTTGGGCTATGCCTTTCTGGGGGGCTGCCAAGCTCGGAAAACCTGTCACCATATTGGCCCTTTGGCCCCTTGCAGAATATGCGCGCAGCGTCTTGTTCTCGGGATTTCCATGGGGATTGAGTGCCTACGCTTGGGTCGACACGCCCGTCGCGCAGATTGCAGCGTGGGTCGGCCCTCACGGACTTGGTGCGCTCACTCTGGCGCTTGCGGCTTTACCCGTTTTCATCGGACTACGCCTTGGAAGCGCGCTGGGACTTGCGGGCTTGCTTGGTTTAGCAGGCTTGGGGTTGATGCGTCTTGGCGACACGCCGCCACAGGCCGATGATGCGCCGATCATCCGGCTCACCCAACCCAATGCGCCACAACATCAAAAATGGGACCCTGACTATGCATTCATTTTCTTTCGCCGCCTCACACTCGCCACCGCAGCCGCGCCACACCCCGATTTAGTCGTTTGGCCGGAGACGTCTTTGCCAACCTGGCTCAATGATGCAGACCAAGCCTTGGAGCTGATTACAGACGCCGCCGCAGGCGTACCCGTTCTAATCGGCGCTCAAAGATACGAGGGGCTGCGCGCTTACAACAGCCTCGCGTTGCTCGATGAAGCGGGTCGGATTGGCCAGATCTATGACAAACATCACCTTGTGCCTTTTGGAGAATTTCTTCCCTTGAAAGCAATGCTCAGCACGCTTGGCATGGGTGTTTTGACGGAAACTTATGACGGCTTCACCCCCGGTGCAGGCCCTGCGCTGATGGATCTCGGCCCAATCGGTAAGGCCTTGGCCCTGATTTGCTACGAGGCTGTTTTCCCACATCAAATGACCAGTGTTGACGGGCGACCGCGGTTCTTATTGCATGTCACCAATGATGCCTGGTTCGGCACGTGGTCGGGGCCTTACCAACATCTCGCGCAAGCGCAATTTCGCGCGATCGAGCAAGGTCTGCCACTGCTGCGCAGTGCTAATACGGGAATCACCGCTTCAATCGATGCCAATGGGCAGATCTTGAGGAGTTTGGCGCTTGGCGAAAGCGGATATTTGGACGCGACGCTGCCACCGCGCTTTGCACCAACCCTTTATGCACGTTTCGCAGACATACCTGCGCTCTTGATCCTAATCGCTCTCTTTTGTGTCACACTTTTGCCTTACCGATCTCCGAAACGTTGACGCACGGATCAAGCAGATCTAAGTCGAGCTAAAGACTGCCACAACGGCTTCCTGACGTGGCGGAAAAATCTTACTGGAGCACTATCCATGACACGCCAAAATTACACCTTCACCTCGGAGTCCGTCTCTGAAGGGCATCCTGATAAAATTTGCGATCGCATTTCCGACGCCGTTCTCGATGCGTTCCTTACAGAGGAGCCCGAAGCACGCGTTGCTGCAGAAACTTTCGCCACGACCAACCGCGTCGTCATTGGTGGTGAAGTGGGGCTAGCCGATCAATCCAAGCTCAAAGAATACATGGGCAAGATCGAAGAAATCGCGCGCGCTTGCATCAAAGATGTGGGCTACGAACAGGACAAGTTCCACCACGCGACCTGCAAGGTCACCAACCTGCTGCACGAGCAATCCGCGCATATCGCACAGGGCGTTGATTCAAACGCTGACAAGGATGAAGGCGCTGGTGATCAGGGCATCATGTTCGGCTACGCGACGAATGAGACGGACGCCCTTATGCCTGCGCCCATTCAATATTCCCACGCGATCCTGCGCCGTCTTGCGGAAGTGCGCAAAGACGGCACAGAGCCGACATTACGTCCAGATGCGAAGTCCCAGCTGTCTGTGGTTTATGAAGCTGGCAAACCCGTTGGCGTGTCCTCTATCGTTTTATCCACGCAGCACCGCGATGAGGATCAAACGTCCGACGACATCCGCGCCATCGTGGAGCCATACATCCGCGAAGTCCTGCCATCTGGCTGGATCACAGAGGCGACCGAGTGGTGGGTCAACCCGACAGGTACATTCGTAATCGGCGGACCTGATGGCGATGCAGGCCTCACAGGGCGCAAGATCATCGTAGACACATATGGTGGTGCCGCGCCACATGGTGGTGGTGCATTCTCTGGCAAAGATCCGACCAAGGTTGACCGCTCCGCAGCTTATGCCGCACGCTACCTCGCGAAGAACGTTGTTGCGGCTGGCATGGCTGAACGCTGCACAATCCAGCTCTCTTACGCGATTGGGGTGTCCAAGCCACTGTCGATCTATTGCGACACGTTTGGTACGGGCCAAGTGCATGAAACAGCGATCGAAAAAGCGATTGAGAAGTGCATGGATCTCACCCCTCGCGGCATTCGTGAGCATCTGCAAATGAACCGTCCAATTTATGAGCGTACGGCAGCCTATGGTCATTTCGGTCGTGAGCCTGATGCAGATGGTGGTTTCTCTTGGGAGAAGACCGATTTGGGTGAGGCGCTTAAAGCGGCTGTTTAAAACTCGCACTCGAACAACAAGAGAATGCCCCGTCACGCGCAGCGCGGGGCATTTTGCATTGTAAAGCAACCTATTGCGCAGCGCGATTCCGATGATAGGTCAGTGCCATCGCCATCAATGCGCGTGTCGGGAACTCTGGCACGTCGGTGGCGAGATCAAGCGACACGGCCCTATTACCTGAGTAGTGAAATTCACTCGGGAAGGCCTCGCGCATCCGTTCCACCAAATCCGTATTGCAGTTGAAGAAAAGCGTGCATTGGTTCGGAAACTTCTCCTTCCACGCCATTCGTATCGTACTGCCCGCTTTGCTCTTGGGTGTGAGATACGCTGGCTCGCCCCACTTCAACGTCTCATGCAACGCACCAACTTCAAGGCGCGCGGCCTCTTCGAAAATGACCTCGCGCAGGGCGTTGAACTTGGCTTATGCCGCAACAGGATAGGTCGCGAAAACCGCTTTCACATCTTGCGGCATATCAGGAAGAGCGTAAACATACAGGGAACACCCTCTATTTTGGCCTGATTTGATCTGCGATTATTGCGCGAAGCTGGCGTTTATGCTGGCGTGATATGAGGGTTTTGATGATGAGCAAAGTTAAGCACGGCGTACCGGAAAATTGAATATATGCGTGGCGCAGTGATGGGCAGTTTC
>ERZ1048872.730-NODE-730-length-33252-cov-9.182276_pt1 | contig 33252 bp, 28 predicted proteins | sample MGYA00383100_ERZ1048872 | MGnify/ENA primary metagenome ERZ1048872 (study PRJEB29581, sample SAMEA5548370) | metagenome | biome: marine; feature: coastal; material: water | depth 50 m | study: Short-term variability in the microbial, nano- and picoplankton...
TCTTCAATTTCGGTTTCTTCAATTTTAATGTGCTCAACCATCATTTCAAAAGCGTCATAAGAATCCATCAGCAGCTGTTCAAGCCAGAATTGCGACAACGAGTAGATGCACCGACTTATCCAGATTGACGTGCCTGTCAGTGCGATGGGATAACTATAGGAAAAGGGTAATAAAAGCAGTGTGGCCAGCGATAACAATAATCCGGCATGGCCTATCCAGTGATTACCTTTATCTGAAGTGAGTATCGTCAGTATGGCCCAGAAAACACCCAGTGCAGGAATTGCTGCCGCCGCCCGCGATTCAAATTCAATAAACACAAGCCCGAGGCCAACAATAAACAGGCTGAGTGATGCACCATGGAGTAAAAATATGCAGAGTTTTTTTGGCAGCACTGAAGCTTTTGCAACGGAGACGACGTCCTTATTAGACACACGATGGAAAAACCGGCGCGCGACATACTTTGGGACTTTTAGACGCGCATTACCGGCCTCCAGTCGCAGTCGGAGTGCTTGAAATTCTGCCTTCGTTAGGTAAGAACTCATAGGTCTTCCAGTTTAATATCCGATCAACTTGGTTTGATTGCTACCAGCGAAATGAAATTGAAGCACTTTAGAAACATGTCAATTGAAACGAAGCCGGCGTCGCGCAGGCGCTTTTTGTGCTGTCTCAGGGTATTGGGCACCAACACGTTTTCCAGCGAAGCGCGTTTTTGCGCAATTTCAAGATCCGAGTAGCCTTGATGTTTCTTAAATGCATGATGTAATTCTGTCGTAGCCTGCTGTGTCACCTCATCTTCAAAACGAACTTTTTCAGATAAAATGAGTACGCCGCCAGGCACTAATCCTTGGGCGATACGCTTCAATATCTCTAGTCTTTCTGTGTCGGGTACAAATTGTAATGTGTAGTTCAATGCGACGATTGACGCGTTTTCGATTTTGGTTTCCTGAAGCGATTGCAAACGAATTTCTGCAGTGGCGCTACTATGATCTCGAGCAATATTGTTTTTACAACGCTCGACCATCGACGGCGAAGTGTCAACACCGATGATGTGGCAGGATGGTGGTAAGTGCTGACGGATACGCAGAGTCGAAGCTCCCAGAGAGCATCCAAGATCGTAGCAGTTAGTATTTGACTGCGCGAATTGCTCTGTCAGCACTTCGAGTAAATCAAGCAAAAGTGGATATCCCGGTACCGAGCGTGAAATCATATTCTCAAACACATCCGCGACTTGACCGTCGAATTCAAACGCGTCAACTTTCGCTCTTGGTTCAGAGTAGACCTTATCTTCTTTTTTCATATCGGTTCTTGCCAGAAGCTCTTGTTTTGTGTGTGTTCACAATGCCGCTTGTTCGATGTGTATTCTACGCGATTTTTCAACCTGATTCCGTTCTTCCCTCAGCGATTATCCTGCGTCTTAGATTTTCCTATTCTATAAAGGAGGGTCAGGGGTTGATTTGTTGGTTTGCATCGCTAATATATTCCCATGGTGTTGTGATTTCGCCGAGAAGACGCCAAACCTAATTTACGAGCGAGAGGGTGATATGGAACTTAACGGTCACGAGTTGAATTTGAAGATACTCAGAATCAATACGGCCGGTACACCCGTAGAGTGGTTGAGCTGGCAAGAAGCCGTTTGTCTCCACGCGAGGGAAATGGTGACCTGGACCTATGGTGAGGAAGTGATGGAAGTTCGCGGCGGATTTTCCCGTGTCACAGGTAATCAGACCTTGGTCCAGTTAAGTAGCATTATCGCCTGCCGGGGTAAAGTCCACGTCTCGGGGAAAAAGTCCCCGCCGCTGAGTAATCGAGCCTTGTTTCGGCGCGACCAAAACGTTTGTATGTACTGTGGTAAAGGTTTCAAGGAAAGCGATCTGAGTCGCGACCACGTGCATCCTCTATCTCGTGGCGGGCGCGACCTCTGGACGAATGTTGTCACATCTTGCAAACGGTGTAACGCGAGAAAGGGCAACACGTTATTGGCGGAGTCGGGCATGGAATTGCTTGCCTTACCTTTTATGCCGAACCATGCGGAATACCTTGCTTTGACCCACAGTGGAAGGATACTGGGTGATCAGATGGCATTCCTGAAAAGACAATTTTCATCAAAGTCGCGGCTCCTTGATGAGCCGCTCATCACGCTGCAGTAGCGCCATGTGACCGTGCAATGGTTTTATTGGGCGTTGGTGTTCAGAAGCCGTTAAGAAATGATGCCTTTGGCACGTAATTTTGCCTGTTGCTCGGGCGTGATGCCTATTTCCGCGAAGATCTCCTCATTGTGTTGGCCGTGTAAGGGTGCCCCCATTCGAAGCTCAGGTGTTGTTAGGCTGAAGCGAGCCGCTGGTCTGGTTTGTCTGATATTCCCCGCAACCGGATGTTCGGTTTCAATAATCAACTCGTTTGACTGAACCTGAGGGTGGTGGATCATCTCCTTTCGTGTGAGGACCGGCGCGCATGGAACACCGGCGTCATCGAGTATCTCAAGCCACGCTTCCGCAGTTTTTTCGAGTAAGGCGGTTTGTGTCATATTGAGCCTTTCATCGGCGTTACGGTCCCGCAGTGCCGGGGTCATGAACCGTTCATCCTCTAACCATTCTGGATGTCCTACCGCGTTACAAAGGGCATGCCATTGTTTGTTAGCCATTGCAGACACACTGATGTAGCCAGTTTTAGTTTCGTAAATAAGATCTATGAACGTTGCCGCTCTCTGCGTGCTGACCTCCTTTCCAACAAAGGTTTGGCCACCCATGTCTGACGACCATAAAAAGGCGACGACAGCGTCAATCATCGAGACACGAATATGCTGACCTTTACCCGTTTTCTCCTTAGCGACCAGTGCTGAAGAAATTGCTTGTGCTGTTGTCATCCCCGTTAGCTTGTCCGGTAAAATGGTCCTCACTAAGCGAGGTCTTGCCTCGTCTGACCCACCCTGTATTGTAGCTAGGCTGCTGATTGCCTGAATAATAGGGTCGTATACAGGTTTGTGTGACAAAGGACCGTCTTCACCGAAGCCGCTGATAGACACATAAATGATCTCGGGATTTACTGCTCGCACGTCTTCTTCGCCAATACCCAACCGTTCGACAACGCCTGGTCTAAAGTTCTGAATAAACACGTCCGCGGTCTCTGCCAATGACAGTAGAGCGCTCTTTCCCTCGGCTGATTTAAGATCGAGAGTGACACCACGCTTGTTCCTGTTGTTATTTAGAAAGGTTGCTGTGAATTGAGAAGCCCCAAATCCGGCGCCTCTTGCATGATCGGGGTTTGAGACTGACTCGACCTTAATCACGTCGGCGCCTTGATCCGCTAGCAGCATCGTTGCAAAGGGGCCGGATATTACGGTTGTCAAATCAAGTATGCGATAACCATCCAGTGGACCGGCCATAATATGTATTCCTTTCGTGTTTGAGTTGTTTTCTCTGTCAAGTTTGGGGATGCTGAGCAGCAGTGTAGCTGTTGAGATCCGAGTCGGTAAAGCGGTGAATACTCAACAGGAAGAAAGGTCAGAGAATTAAACTCGCATCGGGGCAACGAATCGGTACAATTCCTTTATTTGAAAGTGAGTGCGTTGTGGCGAAGAAAAAGAAATCGGGAGGATCCCTTCAAGACCAACTGAGGCATGCAGGTCTGGTGACAGATAAGCAGCTGAAGAAGGCGCAGAAAGGCATTCACCGTCAAGAGATGCGAGTAAAAGCCGGGGTTGAGGTCGATGAAATCAGGGCTGCTGCGGAGGCTGAAATCGCTCAAAAGCAAGCCAAAGACCGAGAGCGAAATGAGGCACTTCAACAGGCGGTCATCGTGAAAGAATTACGTGCACAAATAAAGCAGCTTGTTCAGCGTAACAGTCAAAGAGAGAAGGGCGACACGGAATACAATTTTACTGAAGGGAAAAAAGTAAAGAAGTTGTATGTCTCAGCACAAAATAAAGCGCAGCTTAATAAGGGTTTTCTCGCCATCGTTAAAATTGATGACCACTACGATTTAGTGCCAGAAATAGTTGCACAACGCATCGCTGACAGAATTCCAGATACAAAAGACCAAGTGATTCTCTATCTTCATGACCGTGCTAAAGATGTTGTCGATGAGGACGATCCCTACAAGGACTTCCAAATTCCAGATGACCTTGAGTGGTAGCGGTTTAACTTAATGTGACTTTACCGGTGTAAAGTTGGCAGATTTTCAGGTGTTAGTTATTGTCGTGGTTTGGATTATTTTTATATGCGGGTTTTGCAAATGAACACAAATCTTCCGGAAGCGAAAGAATGGGCTGCGCTATGTTACCAGGACAACGAATTCATGCTCGCAGCAAGACACTGGAATGGCGGCGTCACTATTGCAGTGGGTGACCGAGAATTATCTTTCGGTGTTAGTGCAGGACAGCCTGAAACAGTAATTAAGCATCCCGCAGGAATCATTAAATTCTCTGGCAGTGACGCTGTGTGGGCAAAGGTGCTGGCGGCAAAGCCAACGCGTTTTAACAACGACCTGATAGCGAACATCATGCAGGGTCAAGGATTGGCAAGAAAATGTGATCCGGTAGTTGGGGCCCAGTATTATCCCGCGATGGCTAGGGCGATAGAGTTGTTACGACCTAAGCACAGCGTCGAAGACACACCCATGGCGCATGATATGCGAGCCGACGCTGTGTTTGACGCCCCAGTAGGAAAATATGTCCATCTAACACTGGGAGGCTACAAGCACCGTATCTATTTTGAAGAAGCGGGGGAAGGTATCCCGCTATTGCTTCAACATACAGCAGGCTGCCATGGTAGTCAGTGGCGACATCTTTTCGAAATGCCTGAGATTACGAGTCGGTTCAGATTGATCGCGTATGATCTGCCCTGTCACGGTAAATCTTTACCGCCCGTCGAACAGGCATGGTGGAACGAGCAATATCTCTTGAGGGGGGAGTTTCTCCGGTCCGTGCCACTGGCATTAAGCAGCGCGCTTGAACTGCACAACCCGGTGTTCATGGGGTGCTCGGTCGGGGGACTGCTGGCGCTGGATTTAGCGCACAAGCATGCCGATGACTTTCGTGCGGTGATCTCTATTGAGGGTGCGCTTGAGATTCCTGGTGCCATGGAACACAACACTGAACTCTGGCACCCTCAGGTGAGTAGCGAATACAAGGCTCGCCTAATGGACGGGCTGATGTCTCCGGCGTCGCCTAAACGCTATCGAAAAGAAACGAGTTTTATTTATGCCAGTGGTTGGCCGCCAGTTTTTCTGGGCGACCTATTCTACTATCTTGAGGATTACGATCTGAGAACCACGGCTGCTGAGATCGATACCAACAAGGTTGGCGTTCATATCCTGTCTGGTGAATATGACTGTAGCGGCACCGCTGAATTAGGGGAGGCGGCGCACCTAGCAATTCCCGGGTCCAGCTTCAAAGTGATGGAAGATGTTGGTCACTTTCCAATGAGTGAAAATCCGGCAGCGTTCAAGACATACCTGTTACCGATACTTGACCAGATACAGGCTCAAGAAACTGACTTAACAATAAGCGGCTAAGTCGACTCCAGCTCACTTATTGATACCGCTATACAATTCTGGGTCTGTACGCGTTGGCACGATATTCATACTATACGCTGGAGATGAATTGCTTCTCGGCTGACGATAAAAGAAGAGAGCTAGTAGGCTTGCGCTTGTTTCGTACAACGGTTAGCCAAATAAGGAAAAAGAAAAGCCGACGATAAGTCGGCTTTTTTGTTGGCGCGCCCAGAGAGATTCGAACTCCCGACACCCAGGTTCGAAGCCTGGTGCTCTATCCAGCTGAGCTATGGGCGCATTAAGCTTGTGTTGAGTAGGACCTTTTCGATCGGTCAGAATTTCGGACTCTGGCTCGAAACCGAACCACCGATATCGCGGTGCCGCCTGTTGCGCAATGCCGCTACTCAAAGAACGCGTATTGTCCTTCAATTGGAGGCAATTCGCAAAGGGTCTTAGGATTAAAGTTATCTGGATATCATCCGCCGTTAAACTTTTATCCCCGACGGCTATGTACCCAAAAAGTATGCTTGCCTCCATGTGGCAAAATCTTGTGTTTCCCTTGGCGATTACAGTGTCACCTGCAACAGGAGATCAGGCAAGCGCATCAGGCATGGTCTGTTTTCGGTCTGGCTTGCGGGGTTAGATAGACAAATGCGGTACAAATTAGCCTTTACTCAGGCAGGAATTCACGACGAATTTTATCGGTATCTGCTCCAACCTTAGGCGGGGGCTTGCTCTCAATCTCTGTTGTATCACTCCATTGGATGGGCGAAGCGGGAATCTCCAGTAAACCGTTTTCTGTCGTCGCGATGCGTTTTCTGCGGAGTGCAATGTGGCTAGCAAGTTCTGAAATGGTATTAACGGCACCGAATGCTAGGTCGGCAGTTGCGAGTCTGCTTCGATATTCGGCGGCATCAATGCCACCGACTATTTGGTTAATCTCAGCGTCAAGGTCTGCACGGTGCTCGACTCTTAGATTGTTGTTGGCAAATTTTGGATCGGTAGCGAGCGCAGGGTTTTGCAAGACCGTTTGACAGTAACGCACCCACTCTCGCTCATTCTGTATCGAGACGATGGTGTCGATGCCATCCTTGGTTTGATAGGCACCATAAGGCGCGATTGAAGGGTGGTGTAAACCCGCGCGGGTCGGTGCACCTTTGCCGTGTTCTGCGTGAATGAGTGGGACGGTCATCCATTCTGCCGTGACGTCAAACAAAGACAGGCTAACACCAGAACCAGCGCCGGTAACTGATCGTTTGATTAATGCTTCAAGCACCGCCGCATGCGCGGTCATGCCCGTGCCGATGTCAGAGATGGATACTCCAATTCTGCCTCGTTCACCCGGACCGCCGGAAATGTCAATCAAGCCGCTTTCAGCTTGAACGAGTAAGTCATAGGCTTTCAGGTCCTTAACAGCCTCGGCTTCGCCGTACCCTGAAATATCGCAAGTGATGAGCCTTGGATGCTTTGCTCTTAGAAATTGAGCGCCGAACCCCGCGCGTTCAAGCGCGCCCGGCGCGAGGTTTTGCACAAAAACGTCGGCCTTGGCGATGATTGCATGGAGTAACTCGGCATCCGCTTGGACTTTGAAATCCAGCGCGATGGACTCCTTGCCTTGGTTGATCCAGACAAAGTAGGAGCTATCGCCCAGCGCCGCCTGGTCGTAACCGCGGGCAAAGTCTCCGGCGGGACGCTCAACTTTGATGACGCGTGCGCCTGCTTCTGCAAGACGGGCTGTGCAAAAGGGAGCAGCAACGGCTTGCTCGATTGAGACAACCAGTATTCCTTCAAGTGGCTTCATAGGTATTTGGACGCAATAACGGTAGCAATTTTCTTGATCGGCGTGCTCATTCTATCGGCTCGGGGTCTCGGCGCATGCTGTTATTGTACTCTTTTTTTCGTTGTTGAAATGCAGCATTCGCTGACGACGGGGAAATGCTTTTCTCGTGTTTCATCGTTCTATACTTATTGTCGGTCGGCAGCGCTTGCCTAACGTGATCCATGCTGTGTTTGCTGCTTTAACGGGCAAAAAAAAGCGGCCGAAGCCGCTTTTAATTTACACTGGTAGACGTTAAGTCTAAGAACCAGTGGGTACCTCGGTAAAGGGTATCCCTTTATCCATTCTGGGTTCTTGAGGTAACCCCAGCACTCGCTCCGCAATGATATTTGCCATGATTTCATCGGTGCCGCCGGCGATTCTCAGTCCGGGAATGCCCATGAAGCTTGACTGGAACAAATTGTCGAAGTCGTTCTCGCCCGGACTCCACATAACACCGCCCATCTCCTGAAGGTCAATCGCAAATGATGCTAAATCCTGAGATTTAGGTGCACCAACAAGCTTGCCGATGGAGTTTTCAGGACCAGGAATTTCTCCACGGGAAAGTGCTGTCATCGAGCGATAGCCGGTGTACTTGATGCCGGCCTCTTTGACATACCAATCTGCGAGTTTTGCGCGAACCTGTCGATCTTTGCTGGCTGGCTTGTCGTCGATATTGACGCTATTGGCGAGTTGTAATGCTTGTTTGACGCCAGCACCACCGCCACCACCACCAATCGAGGCACGTTCGTTCATCAATGTTGTCAGTGCTACCTGCCACCCCTGACCCACTTCCCCGAGCCGTTGAGTATCAGAGACGCGGACGTCTGTGAAATAAACCTCATTGAAGTTTGCGGCGCCAGATATCTGTTTGATCGGTTTGATCTCAATGCCCGGGGATTTCATATCTAGAAAGAAGTAGCTAAGCCCCTGATGCTTGGGCACGTCGGGATCGGTTCTCAGCACGAGAATTCCCCAGTCAGAATAGTGGGCACCGGACGTCCATATCTTCTGACCGTTGATCACCCAGTCGTCACCGTCTTTGACGGCCTTTGTCCGCAGCGCAGCGAGATCTGATCCGCCGGCGGGTTCACTGAAAAGCTGACACCAAATTTCCTCGCCGGAAGCGAGTTTAGGCAAGAATCGTGTTTTCTGCTCCTCGGTTGCCCAGGTCATCATTGTGGGTGCTGCCATGCCTTGGCCAATACTAAATTGTCCAGTTGCAGGTGCGGCGACTTTTGACTCTTCCTGATTCAAGATGACTTGCTGAATCGCATTGGCACCTCGGCCACCGTATTCCTCTGGCCAGCGTATGCATGCCCAACCTGCGTCGGCTTTGCGTTTTTGCCATAGCTTGCCTTGTTCCATTTCGCTCAGACCTTCGAGTTCGGCTGGCGCTGGTACGTTTGCTTTCAGCCACGTGGCTGCTTCTTCTCTGAAAGTTGCTTCTTCTGGTGAATCTTTAAAATCCATCGTTGTGCTCCTGATTCATTACTACCACATTTCAATTATGTGGACGTTCAATTTATCGTGATCTTGTACTATGCGGCGTCTTCATCCAGTCCGGCCTCAAGACCCGTGACAAGCTTATCTTGCCATTGACTCTCGTTACCGATAACAACCGAAAGTACCTTTGCGCGCCGGTAGTGGAACTGGCAATCAAACTCCCAAGTGAAACCCATGCCACCATGGGTCTGGATGTTCTCTTTTGACGCGTAGTAATACGCTTGGGTCGCTGCTACTCGCGCGGTTGCGGCGGCGAGCGGTAAATTAGGTGCGTTGCTGTCGAGCGCCCAAGCACCGTAGTAGCAATTTGATCGTGCTAAGGTGTTTTTTACGTACATGTCCGCAAGTTTGTGCTTTATCGCCTGATAGCTCGCAATAGGACGGCCAAAAGCATATCTGCCGAGTGCGTAGTTCTTCGCCATTTCAAGTGCGGCATCAGAACCACCCGTTTGCTCCCAGGCGAACAGGATAGCGGCGCGGTCGTACAGCGTCTGAGTAGCGGCCCAGCCGCCGCCATCAGAACCCATGAGTTCACCTGACGCACCGTTGAATGTAATTGTTGCATAGGTGCGACTGGGATCGAGCGTTGATACTTTCTCTCGCTGGACCCCCGGCTGATCCAGAGGCACTAAATACCAACTGGCACCGTCGCCACTCGTGCTTTTGGTAACCACGATCGCGACATCAGCAATATCGCCGTCGGGTACTGGTACCTTGGTACCCGTAATACTGGCGCCGTCGGCTGTGGTGGTCAGGCTGGCAGCTGTTGTTTGGCCATTTCCCTCGGCAATCGCAAAAGTTGCTATCGCGTCTCCCGATGCCAGCTTTGGCAACCAAGTTTCTTTTTGGGTGTTTGAACCAGCGGCTAAAATCGCTTCGGTGCCAAGGTAGACTGAAGTAGAGAAGGGTAGAGGGGCTAATGCACGGCCAAGCTCATCGGCGACAACCGATAGTTCAAAGTAGCTCAGACCAAGACCATCGTATTCCTCTGGAATAACCGTCGAGGTCCATCCCATCTCTGCAACTTTGCGCCACAATTCTTTGTTAAATTGGCCGCCGTTTTCCAGCGACTCACGAACGACCTTGGTCGAACAATTATCCTGCAAAAACCCGCGCGCTTGTTCGCGCAGCAGATTCTGCTCCTCTGAAAACTCAAAGTTCATAGTTACTTCCTTTTGGTTTGTGTTTACGTTTTTGTCTTAAGCAATAATTCAGTCGGTGTCTCCGGCCGCGTCAGCGCGCAAAATTTTTGCATTTCCGTGTCTTTTTCGGTCTCTGGGTAAAAGTGTACCTTTGTTGCGCTGGATAATGTGTTGATAACAGGGATCGTGTGTCTATTTATACGCTGATCGATCATAACTGGTCATGTAAACGACTTGAAGGTTTTGAGTAATATCTGATCAGAACATGATCTATTTGGGTGCTTGAAGTGTAGCATTTCTCTGGTTGGCTGCCAGCAGAATACGTTAATCGAGGGTCATACTACTGATGCACGAGACACGACTTTCTCGTTTTTGAAAGGATAACTACCGTTATCTGTTGATAAAAAGGCGTGCTTAGGAACGCGTAAAACATCACTGCAGCACAGTCGATGTTCAACGCCCCGGTATTGCAATACCCGCACGGCGCGGTATATTCAAGGAACATCGTCGGCGTTCAGCCGGTTCTACGAGCAGGTTGATGAATACAGGCTAGAGCGGCGAGATAAACAGCAATTAAGAAGAGGTCTAATAATGCCCATCAATACACTGGGAGATATTACGAGAGTCCATCGCGCGAACATCCCAAATCAAATTGCGCTATACAATAGTAGTGATGACAAGACCTGGACCTACGAGGCGTTGGATAAAGAGTCCTGTCAGTGTGCAAATGCCCTCGCCGAGTTGGGCATTACGCGTCAGGACCGAGTGGCGTTTTTGGATAAGAATGCGCCGGAGTATTTCACTTATCTGTTTGGTATCGCGAAACTAGGGGCTGTTTCTGTCGCAGTCAATTGGCGTTTGGCCGCACCTGAAATGGAATACATCCTTAATCACAGCGAAGCGAAAATGCTGCTCATTGGGGAGGAGTTTTTAGGCCACTTGAGTGAGATGAATCTTGATCTCAAAGACCGCGCACCAGGCAGTATTGTTGTATTGGGTGATCCTGGTGACTCAGGTTACCTAACCTATGAACAATGGTTAGCAGGGAAGTCAGAGGTTGATCCGCATGTTGTGGTCGAGCCAGAAGAAACCTGTTATCAGCTGTACACCTCAGGTACAACCGGTTTGCCAAAGGGGGTTGAAACAACTCATGATAACCTGATTACTATGATGACTAGCGGCCTTGCGCCTTTGAATTTTAATCCGGATGCGATCAATCTGGTCTGTATGCCGCTATTTCATATTTCGGGCAGCGGTTGGGGAGTCATAGGATTGTTCAGTGGCTGTAAGTCGGTGTTGCTGCGCGATGTAGATCTCCAGCAGATACTATCTGTCATTCCTCAACACGGAGTAACACACACGATATTTGTGCCTGCCGTATTACAGTTCCTACTTGCACAACCTAATATCAATGATGTTGATTTTTCTTCCTTGAAATCGGTGACCTACGGCGCATCGCCCATCACTGAAGAAGTGCTGGTCAACTCGATGAATACTTTCAAGGCGCAGTTTTATCAAGTATATGGACTGACCGAAACAACCGGAGGTGTCACGATGTTGCACCCTGAAGAGCACGACCCAGGAGGTCCAAGGGCGGATTTTCTTCGATCATGTGGCAGAGTTGTTGAAGGCTCGGAGCTGCGGATTGTTAACAGGGAAGATGGAGAGGAGATGCCTGAAGGGGAAGTGGGTGAAATCTGGATCAGAGGCCCGCAGGTGATGAAAGGCTACTGGCGCAATGATGATGCGACGGCCGAGAGCATTAACGCTGAAGGTTGGTTTAAATCAGGCGATGCCGGCTATCTGAGAGAAGGGTTTCTGTTTATCCATGACAGGGTTAAAGACATGATTATCTCCGGTGGTGAAAATATTTATCCAGCGGAGATCGAAAATGTGCTGATGAGCCACCCTGCGATTTCTGATGCGGCAGTGATAGGTGTTCCGGATGATCGTTGGGGTGAAACCGTTAAAGCGATCATCACCATTGCAACGAACGAAGATGGTAAGGCGTTGACAGAAGAGGCTGTGTTCTCCTACTGCCGAAAGAATCTGGCGAATTATAAATGTCCCACTTCTGTCGACTGGATGGAAACAATACCTCGTAATCCATCAGGTAAAATATTAAAGACGGAGTTAAGAAAGCCCTACTGGGCCGGCCGAGAGCGCAATGTCTCCTGATTCGGCTTCGCTTGGTTCATAATATGCCAACAGCCGCTGTTTGATAAGTTTTACTATGCGTGTTCTGTAAGGAAATCAGCCATCACCTCGTTGAAAGCGTTGGGCGATTCGAAATAGCTACTGTGGCCAACGTCTCCAAGATTTACGCACTCCGCTCCGCTGAGAGTAGCGGCGAGTGCCTGGATAAATGTGGCAGGGAATAGAATATCCAGCTCTCCGGTAACGAACAGAGTGGGTACGGTATAGTCTTTTAGCGTGTCGGTGTTCACGCCGAGATTTGCTTCACTAATTTTCGCCGGTATCACAGCATTGTCGATGCCGTTAAATGCACTGATCATTTGATACAAAAGCGCGCCCGTCGGATTTTTCTTCGGATAGTCGTGTGCTAGCGCTGGTGATGACTCTCCGCCAATAGCGCCGACTTTTCGAGCGACCTGCTTTGGATCATTAACTGCATCTGCGTGATAAAAAATACCGGGCGTATGACTCATGATCAGCGCGTCAACTTTCTCAGGGCAGTCTATGGCGAGTTGACTGCCTGTCCAACCGCCCATTGACTGGCAAACAAAAACGGCTGAATCGATATTTTCTTTGGTCATGATGGCGAGCACATCAGCAGGAAATTTCGCTGGATCGAAATCGTTAACCGCACAGCGAGAGCGTGCAAAATAACGATGATCGAAAGTCACGATTCTGTAGTTGTCTTTGAACCTGATGATTTGGTTAAACCAGATAGCGGCATTGCCGCCCATGCCGTGTGCGAATATGATGGTTTGCTGAGCATCGGCTTTGCCATGCACTTCGTAGTAGATGTCGATACCAAAACTGGTCACTAATGCCATGGGTGTCCCCTAATTTATCTGTTTGCTGGCGTGTCTACGTGGCTCATATCTGTGAGACCAGCCTCTCTACTAACTTGCAAATGTGTGAGCGTGCGATCTGTTGTTTTCATTCGCCAGCTCAATAACTTTTTGGCATATTTTGCAACGATCTCTGGATGTTCCTGCGCGATGTTTATCAGTTCTTCCGGGTCAGAGGTCAGGTCGAATAGTAGTTCAGGCAAATTCGCGAAGTGAACATATTTGTAGTGATCATCGCGGACAACGTTCAGGCAAGCTTCCTCCATGTCGAGGGCTAAATGATTTTCAGAAGGCGAATGACGAAAGTCGTATTCAAAATTGACTGCGTCGCGCCAGTCATCCAATTGAGCGTTTGTTAGCTGGTTTGCCAGAGAGTATCCGTCACATTGTCTGGGTGCCGGAATGTCTAGTAATTCCATCATGGTGGGAAAAATATCTACGTGCTCGGTGAACTTGTCACAGAGACCAGGCCGGGTCGTTGGTGAGCAGATAATCAGCGGAATGTGGAAAGATTGATCAAAGAAACCGGCCTTGCCATACATCCAGTGATCTCCCATCTGTTCGCCGTGGTCTGAGGTGAAAATAAACAGCGTGTTTTCCCATTCGCCCATATGTTTTAACGTTTCAACCATTCTTCCGACGTTCTCGTCCACTTCACTCATCAAGCCGTAGTAACTTGCCTGCAGATGACGATGTTTCCTGAGGTCCTCGTGACTTTGAACCCTAGGCGTGGCCAGATGTTCTTTTAGCCATGGATGTACATTGCCCTCATGATCGGGTGTTTGCTGTCTTATCGGTGCAGGTAGCGATTCCAGTGGATACTGGGCATTGTAGGGTTGTGCAGCGACCCAAGGAGGGTGAGGAGCCCTGAGGGACAAGTGAACGCACCAACCATTACTCGAGTGCTGCGCGTCATGACGAAATGATTCGATGTACGAAAGGACCTCGTCGGTGAGAAAGTGCGTGTCGGTGTGCGTTTTGTCAATTGCCAACGGGATTGGTACCGAAGGATCGGCACTGGCTGTTTGCCCTGCGGTCTCTCGAATCGAATACGTTGCACCATCAATATCAGGTAACGCGTAACCCTTTTCACGTAAAAATTTTCTCCAATCCGGGCAGTGAGTGCCCATATCAATGATGGGTCGTATGCCTGGCAGAATACCTTCATCGTTTTGTAGTCGCGGGTCATCGAGTGGGATATTGCGTGGATCGGGCGACGTGTGGGTGTAACCAAATAAAACTGGGTCGTAACCCCGTTGCCGCAGCTCCAATGCCCAGTTCGTAAAACGATCGTCCAGTGGTGTGCCATTCGTGCCAGAACGATGGTTATGAAGATACAGTCCAGTATGCAAGCTGGCTCTGCTCGGCCCGCAGGGAACAGCGTTGGTGTAGTGTTTGCTGAATTGCATACCGTGCTTAGCCAGTGCATCAAGGTATGGTGTTTTCACCACGGGATGCCCCATGCTGGAGAGACAATCGCCGCGCCACTGATCAGCGGTAATCAATATCACGTTGGTATGCGTCATTTTAAAGTACTTCGAGTAGTGCTTTTGTATAATCGGAGGTCGTTGCTGTGCCACCGAGGTCTGACGTCATTGTTTGCCCTTCGGCAATCACTTGTTGAATCGCGCGCCTTATTCTTTCCGCATCGTTTTGCATGCCGAGGTGATCCAGCATCATTGCTGAAGCCAGCAGTAGTGCCGTAGGATTTGCGATATTCTGACCTGCGATGTCGGGCGCGCTGCCATGAACCGCTTCAAAAATACCTTTGTCATCACCGATATTGGCCCCCGGGGTTAAACCTAGACCGCCAATTAGGCCGGCGCACAGGTCAGAAAGTATGTCGCCGAACAGGTTTGTCGTTACCATGACGTCGAAGCGTTGTGGGTTCATTACCAGTTGCATAGCGCAGTTATCGACAATCATTTCCTGGCATTCAATATCCGGATAGCGTGCTGCGACTTCTCGAGCTACCTCAAGAAAAAGTCCCGAGGTCGATTTCATGATGTTGGCTTTGTGAACTACCGTCACTTTCTTTCGACCCAGCCGTTGCGCGAGGTCAAAGGCATATTTGAGCACTCGATGACTGCCTGTTCTTGTCACAACGCTTTTTAACTCTGCTCTTTCCCCATCACCGCTGAGTGTTTGGCCAACGCCCGAATAAAGGCCCTCCATGTTCTCGCGTACAGTCAGTATGTCTATGTTTGAATACCTGGTTGTCGCGCCGGGTATCGAGAGTGCGGGGCGGACATTGGCATAGAGATCAAAATGCTGTCGCAGAGAAACGTTCACCGAGGTAAAACCCCGGCCAATCGGTGTTGTGATCGGCCCTTTGAGCGTAGCGACGTTGGAATCAATTTTTGCGAGCGTTTCCTCTGGTATCAGATCGAGTCCCTGTTGAAGTGCCGGTCCTCCGGCCAACGCCATATCGAAGTTTAGGTTGGTGTCGAGCCTCGATAGAATTTCCAGCGTCGAGTCCATTATCTCTGGACCGATTCCGTCGCCCGGGATGACTGTGATTTTTGTTTCTGTCATGTGTTTGTTTCTTATGGATACTAGTTTTGGAAGAGAGCACGGATTTTGTTGAATATCCATGCGGAGTATGCCGTCATGATAACATTAATTAGGCGATATCTTGGCCTGAAAAATTTTTTGCGTCGCACAGTTGCACATTGGTATTTACGGTCGTGTGATCTTTTTCGTCATAGTCAGAAACTATGGGCTATGTTATTTTTGTCCCACCAACATAGTGAGAGCACGCAACATGAAAACACAGGCAGCGGTGGCGTTTGGCGCCGGACAACCACTTGAAATAGCAGAAGTCGATCTCGAGGGACCGCGGGCTGGTGAGGTGCTAATCGAAATCAAGGCGACAGGCATTTGCCATACGGATGCGTTTACCTTATCCGGTGATGATCCTGAAGGGGCATTCCCTGCGATATTGGGCCATGAGGGTGCGGGTATTGTGGTTGAAGTAGGTGCAGGCGTGAAAAACCTGAGACCCGGCGATCACGTTATACCGCTATATACGCCTGAGTGTCGTGAGTGTGAGTATTGCCTGAATCCAAAAACCAATTTATGCCAGGCGATTCGTGAAACTCAGGGACAAGGTGTGATGCCGGACGGCACGAGTCGGTTCTCTCTGGATGGTAAACCCTTGCTGCACTATATGGGATGCTCGACATTTTCTAATTACACCGTGATGCCAGAAATTGCAGTTGCAAAAATCAGGGAAGATGCGCCTTTCGACAAGGTTTGTTACATCGGTTGTGGCGTTACAACGGGTATTGGTGCAGTTGCATTCACCATGGGCGTTGAAGCGGGCGCGACGGTTGCCGTGTTTGGTCTCGGCGGAATTGGTTTGAATGTTATTCAAGGCGCAAAAATGGTGGGCGCGACGCGTATTATTGGCGTGGATATCAATGCGGATAAAGTGTCGCTTGCAACCAAGTTTGGTATGACTGATTTTGTTAACCCAAGGGAACACAAGGATGTTGTTTCGGCGCTGGTAGACATGACCAACGGTGGTGTCGATTATTCATTTGAATGCATCGGTAACGTCACCACGATGAGACAAGCACTTGAATGTTGTCACAAGGGTTGGGGCGAAAGTTGTATTATCGGGGTGGCTGGTGCTGGGCAGGAAATTGCTACTAGACCCTTCCAACTTGTTACCGGCAGGTCTTGGCGGGGTACGGCGTTCGGTGGCGCAAGAGGACGCACCGACGTGCCGCGGATCGTCGACTGGTATATGGAAGGTAAAATTAATATCGATGATCTGATCACTCATACAATGCCATTAACAGAGATTAATACGGCGTTTGATCTGATGCACGAGGGTAAAAGTATCAGGTCGGTAGTCATGTACGACTAGAGAGATCTCAAAGTCGAGGCATTCACGGTGCGGTTTCACCGGTGCCCGTTGTAAATTAGTTAAGCGAGCGTGAAGATCGAAGTCAAAAAAGCACATGGCTAGCAACGCGGTCTAAATTGCAAACAGATACAGCAAAATCGCTTGCAACTTTGCTTGCTGAAGCCTGCTGGTATCCTGGAGTGCTCCTCGTTACTATTGTAAGAGCCTGAGATTTATCGGGATAAATTTTATTAAAAATCATCTCTCACCAAATGGGGCAGGGTAATGGCAAAAAAATTCATCGATCTTTCAATCTTTCTCGAAAATGATGTGATCTCTGACCCGCCCGGTGCGACACCTAAAATTAATTATATCGATCACAAACAGTCGGTTGACTCTCTTGTGTCTTTTTTTCCCGGTTTGAAGGGTGACGATCTTCCCGACGGCGAAGCCTGGGCGGTAGAGCAAATTCAGTTAAGTACTCATAACGGTACGCATCTCGACGCGCCATACCATTTTCACTCCACGATGAACAATGGTGAAAAATCTGCAACGATAGATGAGATACCGCTCGAGTGGTGTTTTCAGGAAGGTGTAAAGCTTGATTTCAGAGATAAACCTGACGGTTATACAATCACAGCCGAAGATGTTGATCGAGAGCTTGACAGAATAGGGTATGTGCTCAAGCCCCTCAATATTGTTGTTGTAAACACTGCAGCGGGTGCTCGCTATGGTCACGATGACTATGTGTCCGCCGGTTGCGGTATGGGGCGAGACGCAACAATGTACCTACTTGAACGGGGCGTCAGGGTGACAGGTACCGATGGTTGGAGTTGGGATGCACCCTTTGTTCATACGAATGAAAAGTATCAGGAAACCGGTGATGCAAGCCTTATCTGGGAGGGACACAAGGCCGGGCTTGAGATCGGGTATTGTCATTTAGAAAAGCTGCACAATCTTGAATCGCTACCGGATTACGGTTTTACTATTTCTTGTTTTCCTCACAAAATTCGCGCCGCCTCGGCGGGTTGGACAAGAGCCGTGGCTATTCTGGATGAATAGCGCCGCGCTTTTACTTGGCGATGCTTGGGCAGGCTAGCTAGAGGCGGTCTGCAAAATATGCCAGTGCCTCGGGGTTTGCCAGCGCATCGGTATTAGTCACCTTTTCACCATGTATGACTCTGCGAACAGCAAGTTCAACGATCTTGCCGCTGATGGTGCGTGGAATATCTGGTACTTGTAATATTTCAGCTGGTACGTGCCTCGGGGTAGTTTCTGATCGAATCGTCTGCTTGATGTTTGCAATGAGCTTGTCGTCTAGGACGCGGTCTGTGGCCAGCACTACAAACAAAATTACCCTGACATCACCCTGCCAGTTCTGGCCGACGCAAATACTATCGACAACACCATCGACCCGCTCGACCTGACGATAAATTTCAGCGGTACCAATGCGCACGCCGCCCGGATTAAGTATTGCGTCAGATCTGCCGTGGATAATCAGGCCATTATTTTCTGTGATTTCGGCGAAATCTCCGTGCGCCCAGACGTTTGGAAATTGAGCAAAGTACGCGTCATGGTATTTTGCACCATCGTCATCGTTCCAGAATCCAACGGGCATGGAGGGGAATGGACTTTTACATACAAGTTCTCCTTTTTGTTGTCGAAGAGACCGCCCGCTCTCGTCGAATATATCGACATCCATGCCAAGTCCAGCACATTGCAATTCGCCCGCATAAACAGGCAAGGCAGGATTACCCAGCGCAAAACATGAAATAATATCTGTGCCTCCTGAAATAGAAGACAGACATAAATCCTCTTTCACTTCGCTGTAAACATAGCGAAAACTCTCGTCCGACAGTGGTGAGCCAGTGGATAAAATGGTGCGTAAACTGGAAAGGTTATGGCTACGTCGGGGTTTGATGCCCAGCTTATCAATAGAGGCGATGTACTTGGCGCTAGTGCCAAATATCTTGATTTGCTCTGCATCGATTAAGTCCCAAAGTCGCTGCGGCTCCGGATAAGTTGGTGAGCCGTCGTACAGGACGAGGGTTGCGCCGGAAGCGAGACCTGATACCAGCCAGTTCCACATCATCCAGCCGCAAGTGGTGAAATAGAACAACCGATCCTTTGGTTTAATATCTACGTGTAGTTGGTGTTCCTTCAAATGTTGTATCAGAGTGCCACCAGTGCCGTGTACGATGCATTTCGGTGTGCCGGTCGTACCTGACGAATACATGATGTAAAGGGGGTGATTAAATGGTACGCGGATAAATTGTAGCGGACCTGCTGGTGGGGTTTCGACAAGCTCGGAGTAGTAGTGAACCTGACACGCCAATGCCGATGATAGCTGATCAATAGCAATTTTTTGGGCAGTGGCATTAGTATCTAAAGAGGTCACCAGAATAAGATGTTCGATGGAGGGTACCTGTTCACACACCTCGATGATCGTCTGCAGGCTACTGATAAATTTGCCGTTGTAGGTGTATCCGCTGGTAGCAATGAGTATCTTGGGCGAGGTCTGGCTGAACCTGTCGACAACACCATTGGCGCCAAAGTCCGGTGAACATGAAGTGAAGGTCCCTCCGAGTGTCGTCGCAGCAAGCATCGTTGTGACTGTCTCGTGCGTGTTCGGCATAAACGCCGCGACGCGATCACCAACGCCTAGGTTAAAGCGGCTGAATTGTGAAGAGAGTGCGTGAACCTGATCTAACAGCTGATCTCTGGTTAGCGTATGCTGCTCGCCGTTTTCGAAGTGAGAAATGATGGCGGGTTCATTGTCCCTGTTATACAAAAGATTTTCGGCGAAGTTGAGTGTTGCGTCAGGGAAGAACTTGGACTCACGTAATTTGTCTGCGTTTATTAGGGTGCGATCAGAGCCTAGGTCCCCAACTATTCCACAATGTTTCCAAATAGCGCGCCAGAACAAATCTTTGTTTTCAATAGACCAAGCGTGAAGAATAGTGTAGTCGTTAGGAAGGTTCAGCGCTTCGGCAAATTTGGCAAGGTGTGTTTGGGCAATCTGATCTGTCGATGGCTGCCACAAGGGGGTGGTGAGTGTGTTGTCCATGAGTTTTTTGTTTTCCGAGTTTTTTGTTTGCTTTTTTCACGTAGTATGAAGTGAACTCATGTCTTATGAAAAGTGATATTAATCAATGCTTTATGAAGCTGCGGCGCGGCGTTTTGGCTGATTATACAATTTTATGTCTGATTATCACCTACTTATCACAAGGTTATCCACAGGCTATCCACCGCTGCTTGCAATCGTTTCATTAGTGTTAATTTTCTGTAGTGCTAAAGTAGATTCAACGGTTGAGGTAGACCGGCAATCCGGAGACGGGGGGCAGGACCACTAGACACCGCAAGACCTATGCCGGGTCGAGGTCACGCAGGCAAGTGTGGCTGAAGGGCGAATTGTAGCAACTTCGTTTGTTATGCAAAAGGAGAAGCACAGGGACAGCCTCTTTGGAGGAGCAACTGATGCAATTGGTCTGTATCTATTAATCGAGGCGATCGACCCGATTGATGAGGACGTAGCAAGGCGTCTTAAAATAACGACTCCGCGAGTCAACGGTGAGATTGGTGCTTTAGACGTTTAGCAATCCGATTGAACCAGGCAGAGATGGCAAATCTCGGATCGTAGCACCTCAGGGTGAATGCGTAAGAGAAGGACCGGAAGGATTGGACCTCTAGGGGACAATTGAGACGGTGGAACGAAAACATGAGGACTTTAGGGTGCTGTGTTGACGCGAAGCAAGAAGCGCCGAAAATGGTTGATTCGTCAATCAAGTGAGGCGAAGAAGGAAAATCTGAACAACATGCGTTGAAAGGCGCATCTAGGGAGGAAGAGTCAGATCGCCATGGTTTGAGTGTGAAGACGCTGAGAGGAACTGTTAAGGGGAATCTCGACCGGTTTACCGGAGCGGCGAAACACCAAGCCGAAGCCGAACCACCGATGCTGTCTTCGGATAGCGCCTTAGGGCAGGAGGTGAGGTTGGATAGACCAAGCAGTGGAAGATTGACCGTAAGGTTGTTCGGAAATTGTCCCGGCCAAAATCCAAAACAGAGACCTTATCTTTGACACAGTCATCGGTAGGGTCTTTTTTTTTGTCTATTTTTATCTTAGGCGCTGTAAATGCGGGTAAAACGATTCAGTTGGTTGTGCTGAATCATCGAGCGAATTTCGTTGACATAAAGCATTCCCCGCTCCGAGTAAGAGATTAAACCTGTTGCCAACGTGTCCCCGAAAACCTGCGTGTCCTGTTTCCTTGCGTTCGCGCGCATATCGCGAAGATTAGCATAAGCAAAATGCGAGTTGATCGTTCGGATATAGTACCGAACGCCCTCTTCTACTGAATCGAATGTCGCGACTTCGTGGGAACGATCGTTATCGCGACGACTTGGTGTCAACCCGCAGCCTGTCGTGAAACACCAAATACCGAAGTAGTTATTGCCTTCACGAGCAAATCTCGAGGTGCCCCAACCGGATTCTTTTGCAGCTTGGGCGATGACCAGTGAAGCTGGGACAATATCTGCACGGGCCAACATAGCTTTGAGTCTCTCGTGAGTGGAAATGGCCGCTTTTTGTTTAATCGCGTATCGTTTCTCGATGCGGTCTAGCGCTTGCAATTCCTCATCGGATGGATAAATTCCTTGCACAAGGTTTTGTGATAACGCGTTCAGCCACTTGCGTTCCAGCATCACTTCCTGGTTAGCCATGTGAATTTTTGGCAGCAGATACCTATAAAAGGCTTGTTTCTTGTCTTGCGTGCTCGTGTAGTTAGAAAAATCTGGAGGCGAGTAGCTACCGGCATCGCCGATTTTCACTGGGCGCGGATGAAAGACGTGGACATCTGTCTTAGTGTTTACCCCGCGAGGACTGGCAAGTGGTGATTCGATGAGTGCGTGCTGACTCGATTGGCTGCCGCGCATTGAAGGGGCATTGCCAAGCACTGCTTGATACAGCGTGGCCACGCAGATAAAAAGCGGTAATGAGAGGCCCAGCCAGAGACTTTTAGAAATGTGCATCGAATTGGTTTCGCCCAAGGTGTGAAGAAATTATAGATGAAAAATGAAGAAGTCTCCATATTTATATCAAAATCACATTTTTCTCATCGCTACATTCGTTATAAAAATATAAAAAGATTATATAAAACAATCAGGTACGAGTTTTTCATGAGCGTTATGCCTTTCTGCGGAATTCAATCATATAGTGAAGAGTTCTACATTATTGTGGAAAAGTGGTCATAAGATATGCCGGGTCGCAACGTGAACGCAGCATCCTCGTTTGTGTTGTCTGTACGATCTCACGCGGTGACACTGTGTAGTTTGTGTCTGTCTCGAAGGTTGCTGCTGTCAGGGCAATCGCTCATTGATACCTTAATTTCTGCTCGCGAATAGCGAGATGCCTCGGTTTCTGACACGAAAAAAAAGTAACGATATCGAGACTCGAATTTTGCTACCCATTCATAATTGCTTCTTGCTTCTTGCTTCTTGCTTCTTGCTTCTTGCTTTTGGGGACTGAGGTATTTCGTCGAAGTGAACAAAGGGAGGTTTAAGATCTAAACAACCCAACAAAGCGAGCCTCTTTATCGTGCCAGCCGACGACATTTTTCCATCAAAGCTTGGGCTGGATATGAACAGGATTGTTCGGGTATGCTGTTCGCGAATATCGATGATTGGGGTGAGATGATGTCTAGAGCGATAGATCTTTTAACAGGAAAGTTAGGGGATTACTCGGTCATTGCTGAAGCGTCAGATCAGTCCGGTCTGCGTGGGCATTTTTCTGCTCCAGCCCGGCTCAATCGGAGACGATTTTTAAAGGGTACTGGCGCCATCGCCGGCGCAAGTATATTGCCGTCTAGTTGGCTCCAGGCTGCGATGAACCCTGACCCCGGTGCGTTGATCCCTCAGCCAGACCACATTATCAGAGCAAACTTTAACGAGAACCCCTATGGTATATCTCGCGTTGCCTTGCGCGCGATCCAGAATACATTTGACCAGGCGGCTCATTATGGAGGCGGTCCGCGGCAACGCATGATGGAGGTGATGACGAACCTGCAAGATTTACCGCCGGAAAACATCATCCTTGGCTCCGGGTCTGGCGAATTACTCAAAGTTGCCGGTTTGATGGTCGGCATGAGCAAGGGCTCAGTAGTCTGCGCTGATCCGACGTACCATGATCTAGTAGGTTTTGCTGAGCGTAACGGCGCCGAAATTATAAAGGTGCCCGTGGCTGACAATCTGGCAATTGATTTGAACGCGATGAAAAAAGCGATACGCAAGGACACTAAAATTGTTTATATCGTCAACCCGAATAACCCGATTCCCTCGATTTTGGCAAAGAGGGAACTTGAGGATTTTGTAAAAGAGGTCGCTAAAAAATGTATGGTCTTTGTCGACGAGGCTTATTACGAGTTTGTTGAAGACCCTAGCTACGGTTCAATGATTGATCTCGTTCGTGCCGGTCAAGAGAATCTTATCGTCACTCGAACAGCTTCCAAGATTCATGGTATGGCTGGGCTGCGCGTGGGCTTTGGTTTTGGTCATGCGGATTTGTTGAAAAAATTGTCTAATATTAAAACAGGCCAAATGAATGTGCTCGGGCTAGCAGGGGCCGCTGCCAGTTATTCTGATAACGAATTTCAGGAATTCACCCGAAGGAAAACCCGTGAATCCAAAATCATTATGGAAGAAATGATCAGTGACCTAGGTCTTCGCACAACTAAATCTCATGCAAATTTCGTGTTTTTCGAAACGGGACGCGCGGTTGAAGAAATTAACAGTCGGCTCAAGGAGAAAGGCATTCTTTCTGGCCGACCTTTCCCTCCCTATCTGAAATGGTCTCGTGTTAGTCTGCAAAAGCCGGAAGAAATGCGTTACTTTGCACAAACTTACAAGCAGCTATTTGGTTAACCCGGTAGCCGATTGGATTAAATGTCGACCTTGTCCATGTCGAAAATCAAGTCATGGGCAAAAGGCAACGGTGGCCTAAGAAAACCAAGCGCTCTGATATCCTGATTCCATTGTGCAAGTGGCATTCCTTTAGCGAAGCTTGCGCCGCCGACCACGATGCTCATTTTCGTTAGCGCAGACTCGAGTAACTCAGACACAGTAATTTTGCATCTGATCGCGGCTTCTCCTGCCGACTCACCGGTCGCCTCTGCTTCTCTAACTGCGCCATCAAAAGCCTGCTGTGCTAGCCAAATTTCATTCCTGCATCGATTCCACTCGACACGCTCATAAGCGCGCATGCTTTGCAATTTTCCGCTTAGCTTACCTTTAGCAAAAGACAACGCGTTATCTGCAATACCCATTGCAACAGCCGCGAATAGAAGGTTCCCCATGACCGCTGTAATCGGTGAAACTGTACCCAACAATTCTGAGGTGATTGTCTTTGTCGCCGGGAAGTTTTCGAACTTGAAAGCATGAGACTGGGTCGCGGTCATGCCAATCCCATCCCAGGCAGATGCAAGCGTACAACCAGTGGAGCCATCCCAAGGCTCGTCCTTGATCTTCAGATAAAAAAGATCTGGTCCATCCTCACCCTCGCACCTTGCGGTTGTAATCATATAGTCGGCATGTCCTGAACCACTGCCGAAATGTTTGTTACCGGTGATTGTAAAACTGGTATCGCGACTATCAGCTAGTTTTTTTGCTGCAGTTTTGGTCTTTAGCATGTCGCCGCCGGAACCGGGCTCGGAGGTTACAGTCCCCCACCAGTGATTTCGTGCAAGCTCAATCACTGACTGGCGCTGTGCTTGCCAAGCTTGCTGTGCATCGGTGACCTGCTCACAGCCGAGAAAGTAAACCATAACTGCGGGATGCATTGTCGCAACTAGGGCAACGCACGGGTCGCCGTGGGCAATGGTTCTCACCATCGTTGTATAGTCTCTGACACTGCTCGCTAATCCGCGCCACAGTCCACCCTGCGCTGCAGGCACGCCAGTCAGCAAAAATCCCGCCTCAGCAAGTTGCCTAAAATCTGCTGGGTCCAGTTCACGGCGCGTCTGGCGTTCCTTCGTATTCTCAGCGAATGTCTCGGCAATTGACTGCAGGTTGTGGATGACTGACTGGCTATTTTCTTTATTCATTTAATGCTGTACCCCTTGTCGAAACGACATGATACAACATCGGCAGCGATGAATGACGGGTAACCAGCGTTTGGGTAAGCTCACCTGCATTGGTTGTGGTCGATAAGTAATTTCGTGATACTTTGTACAACCTAATTGATCCGTAATAAGACACATAGAGAGGAAAAAATGTCGATAAAACAAGTTGATGCTGGTCGCGTCGCAAACAAAGTGATTGTGATTACTGGTGGAGCTAGCGGTATCGGTTTTGCCTGCGCGAAACGTCTGGCGGCAGAGGGTGCAAGTCTTGTACTGGCAGATCTTTTCTCCGATCAGGGTGAAGCCGCAGCGGAATCGCTTGTTGGCGCTCCGGGTGCAAAATTTCAATTTGTGAAGACGGATGTAACCTCAGAAGGGGAACAGATTGCGCTTGGTCGTGCCACGATAGAAGCGTTTGGTCGTGTCGACGGTGTCATTGCAGCGGCTGGCATTTCCAATGCTAATTATTTTGAGGAACCTGGCGACGAGCCTCGAGAACCTGATGCAGGTCATATCATCAATAAAGCCACAGCAGACTGGCAAAAGGTGTTGGATGTAAACCTAACGGGTGTGATGCTAACGAACAAGGTAATGGCGAAGTTAATGGTAGATGCCGGCACAGCCGGATCAATTGTTAATATTGCATCGGTAGCGGCCAAGAGACCCCTGGTGGGCGCCGCTGACTATTGTGTCTCTAAAGCCGGTGTTGCTATGTTAACCCAAGTTTTAGCGGCGGAATTGTCTCAGCTCAATGTGCGTGTGAATGCTATCGGTCCAGGGTTTATTGAAACGCCGATGACGCAAAATATTCGGGCAGATAACGAAGGCAATATGATGGTGATGGCGATGACGCCGATGGGACGTTATGGCTTGCCGGTAGAAATTGCCAACACAGCGCTGTTTCTGCTGAGCGATGAATCATCTTATTTCTCGGGACAAACCTTATTTCCCGCTGGTGGCATGTTCACCGGATAGCTAAACGCTTTGCGGTTCTGCATAAAAATAAATAAAAGTAAAGTCAGTGATTTTGCGAGCGCCCACGAGCATATAGCCGATCATCAAGTATGACCAAGGACGCTGCCTAAGCGTGCGCATCTTTGGCGTTGCAAGGAAGTGCATGTAAGGCAGCCGCACATAATTTTGGTTACAGCAACCTAAAGGCAATCGAAACGTGAAATATACATCTGTATAATGTTGTTGCAGATGGGCGAATCGAAGAAAAGACATTGCTGCTGGTATAGGGTAACTATCTTCACGGCCATCAATAGGGGTATTTTTAGGAAGTAATTTTGGAACCAAATACACGGATAGCTGTGCTCACTACAGGTGGCACATTCGATAAAATATACTTTGACGCCATGAGTAAATTTGAGGTTGGTGACTCAGTTGTCAGCGCTTTGCTAGATCAAGGGGTCGTTAAGCATCCGTATGAAATTACAGAAGTCATGCGCAAAGACAGCCTTGAGCTGGACAATGCTGATAGAGAGCAGATCCGAGATGCGGTAGCAGCGACGGAGACCCCATTTGTGGTGATTACTCACGGGACTGACACGATGACTGAAACCGCCCAGTGTCTTGGAGAATTTCCTGAAAAAGTGATTGTTTTAACTGGCGCTTTGTCCCCGGCCAGGTTTTCCGATACCGACGCGCTGTTTAATCTGGGCATGGCATTTGGCGCGGTGCAATCAATGCCTCCTGGCGTATACATCGCGATGAATGGAACAATCTTCGATGCCTCGCGAGTGCAGAAGGATCGTGCTTTGAATGCTTTTGTCGTAAGCAAATCCTAGCGGCATTCCAAGTAGACCCACCAATTCACTCAAGAGAAATTTGTGAGCCTATGGTGCCTCACATCAACGTTTTCGCAGCAAGCCGCGAGCAAAAATTGTGACGCAGAGCAGCACATAAATAAGTAACCAAAAAGTGCCGCTAAACAAAAATGAAGGAATTAACCGCATAAAATTGGGCGATCCATTTTCTTCAAAGCGGGTTCTGTTTTCGCTTTTTTTCTGTTCTAGGGATCGAGTCGTGCTTCGGGATTTTACATTTCCTCCGTCATTTGAAAACGAAAAACCAGCGCTATACTCCCCTAGCGTGATATTGACTGAACTGAAATCCGTCTCGCGATAAAAAGAACGGAGATCTAACACCGCTTGTTTGACAAGTTCATTCCGTTTAAGAAGTATTTCGATCGTCTCGCGATTACCCATACCAGACACTTCGCCCGTGATGACACCATCGAACTTTACATTTTTGAGAGCGGTGGCATCAGTTTTGCCAAAGCTGATGCTGAAAAAAGGTACCAAGGTCTCTTGAGTAACGGCGAGCACCACCTCAGTGCCAGGTACAGTCTTATCCAATTTTGCGTCAAAAGGTACCGGAGCGACCTGAGATATCATCTCCTCCAAGAGAGATTTTGGTGGTCGAAAGAGTGTTGTTCTCTCTCGCTGCTTGCTGTTAGCACCCTGTTTTACGGTCGTCGAGCTCTTTTTCAGTGGGATGTTGCTGGATTGAAATAGGCGTTCTGACAGGTCAATACGCTCTGTCATGTCTCGGGTAAAAAAGAGTGCACTGGCAGTCGAGTTCATGGTGATAAATAGCAGAATGAAAGAGAGCAAAGCTTTAAGCATGAGCGACTGAATCATTGATTAAAGTAGATTGCTGCATCTATTGCCAGATAAAGTAAGTGGTTTTCGCGGGTGATTGTAAGTTCGAAAATACATGCGCACGGCAGAAAAAGCTAATCGAAAGCTTGTGCCAAGGTTACCATTGCTTTTATGAGCTGAGTATTTTTATTCACCTGGGAGGGTTGACCGGGCAGCAGATACCTCGACGCCGCATCAGTGCATTGCTATGAATAATAGGACTGGTGAGTTAGTCTTTCCGTACGCAAGTTGCTAGGAAGTAAACAAATGGTGAATAGCTGGGCGGGTTCAGCCTTTAATCAAGTGCCTCATTCTGCCAATGAAATTCATGGCGATAAGGTTGCCAAGGATTTTGGTTTCAAAGGTGGCCTCGTCCCTGGTGTGACGGTGTCGGCTTATTTGATGCATCCGGCGGTTGAGGCGTGGGGGCAAGATTTTCTGGCTCGCGGTCATGCCCAAGTAAAGGTGATTTCTCCGCTTTACGACGGTGAGCTATTTAAGGTCGACGTAGAGAGCGGCAATGATGAGGATGAGTCCGGGGCTTACAGTGCAAAATTGATGCGGCCTGATGGCACCGTCAGCGCGACAGCGAAAGTGCATCTGGCTAATGAGAAAAAGTTGGCATCGCCGCCTGTGATGCGAGGCGACGAACTGGCTGATCGTGATACGCCCGCGCTAGAAGCGACACCGAAAAACATGTCGCGACTAAGAGATAGCGGCTGCCATGCGGTCAAGTTCCATTGGCGCGATGACCATGAAATGAAAACTTATCTCCGTGATGCAGAAAAAATGCCGAAGCTTTTGCAATTTGCAAGCGACGGCGCTGGCTTCGCCAATATGTCGTTTGTGCTTGGCTGCTCGAACTGGATTTTGTCGAGGGTCGCTTATATGAATCCCTGGGTTCACCTTGAGACAACCTCGCAAAATTTCGCGCCTATTCCGTTCGATACCGGGCTGATTGCCGAAATGGAAGTGTTAGATTTTTATAACAAAAAGGGCCACGAGTTTGTTGATGTCAGGGTCAATTTGTTCAATGCCGAAGACGGTACCTGTCATAGCGCAATAGATCTTAGAGCTATTTATCGACTCAGAGGTATGTAACGGAGACCTAAGTAATGGGAAATACTGATCTGAAAGTTGGACTGTTGGGTGGTGGCAGTTGGGGAACAACGGTTGCTTCGCTGACTGCGCGAAATGCCAATATTACGCTTTGGGCCAGAGATGAAGACACCGTCAACGAAATAAATCAGAAGCACACCAACGAAAAGTATTTGCCTGGCGCTAAGCTATCTTCGCGATTGATAGCCACCAACGATATCAGAGAGGCTGTCGCGCCAATGGACGTTATTGTCATGGGTATCCCTTCCCATCAGTTTAGAAGCGTGCTCGAATCAGTCAAGACACATATTCGACCCTGGGTGCCCGTGATCAGTCTTACCAAGGGACTTGAGCTCGACACGCGGCAGCGCATGACTGAAATCATCAATGAAGTGCTACCCGGCCACCCGATTGGCGTGCTTACGGGACCAAACTTAGCGCGAGAAATCATGTCAGGCTATGCTGCGGCTAGCGTGCTCGCGATGACGGATCAAGTGATTGTTAAAGAGGTACAGAAAATTTTTCACAGCGGCCTATTCCGCGTTTATACCAATCACGATGTTGTAGGTTGCGAATTAGGCGGCGTGTTGAAAAATATCATTGCCATCGCTGCGGGTATGGGAGATGGGCAGGGGGCAGGGGAGAACACTCGCTCTGCGGTTATCACCCGTGGACTTGCTGAAATTATGCGCCTTGGTGTGGCGCTAGGTGGTGCTGAGGCAACATTCTCGGGGTTGGCTGGCATGGGAGACCTTGTTGCGACCTGTACAAGCCCTCAGAGCCGTAATAGAAATGTTGGCTATGAATTAGGAAAAGGCCGAAGCATCGATGAAATTATCAATGAGATGTTTATGGTTGCCGAGGGCGTAAAAAGCGCGCCTGCGGTTATTGCGCTTGCTCAACAGCACAAAATCGAAATGCCAATTGCCGAAGAAGTGTATAATGTGACGCACGGTAACAGCAGTGCGCGAAACGCTTTTCGAGGCTTATTAAGAGCCGAAATCGGGGCAGAGTCAGAGCCGGGTTAGCCGCACGGCCGTTTGTAAAAGCTGGCCCTAGTTAAAATATCACATTGGTATCGTCATGAGCGAGAAAAAGCCTCGAAGTATTGACCCAGCGCTCAAAAGCTCGATCATTAACCCGCGTGTATTAAAAGCGCTCGGGTATGCTCTGTTAATACTGGTTTTGTTTGCTTACACATGGAAAGAGCACCTGGAAGACCGCCTTATTCCAAAACGCTGGGGCGTCGTAGAAACAGGAAGCATTTATCGTAGTGGGCAGTTGCACCCCGCCTTGATTGAGCGTGTGCTGGTTGAAAATGGCATCGGTGTGATTGTTGATTTGAATGGCAAGCGAGCAGGAAAAATCGAACACGAGACCGAAGACCAGGTAGCAAGCAGGCTGGGCATCGAAAAAACTCGTTATCCCTTAAATGGTGATGGCACAGGCAATATAGAGCAATATGCTCAGGCAATTGTCGCAATAGACCAAGCGGTTAAAACTGGGCAGCCCGTGCTAGTGCATTGTTCGGCTGGGAGTCAAAGAACCGGAGGGGTTATCGCTATGTACCGATTGCTGGTTCAAAAAAAATCGGTAACGCCCATACTTGAAGAAATGGAACACTACGATTGGGACCCGGAAGATGACCGTGCGCTCAGCACCTATCTCGACGATCACGTCGATACTTTAGCGCAAAGGTTAGTCAGTCTGTCGGTGATTGAAGAAGTTCCCAAAAGTTTTCCCTCTTTTGTAGCAAACAAAGATGTAAGAGAGCCAGCGCCTGCCGCACACTGAACATGAACCTTGTCGTTAATGTAAGGCAATACGCATTCCGTTACAGCATTGGCACTGCGCTGTTGCTATGCCTGTTGACCTATTTGCTGTTTGAGCATGCGATACATTACGAAAATGTTTCGGGCGAACTTCTTGTTAATCCAGCTTTTAATGATGGTTTGGTGGGATGGCGCTCATCAAGATTTGTTGATCGTGATCAGGTTGGTACGATAGACCTCAGTAACAGGCATCCATCTGAAATACAGAGTATCTGGCAAGTAATTCCTGTGCCTCACACGCGTGCCATAAGATTGACAGCGGTTTACAGCCTCAAAGGCGTAGCGCAAGGCGTCAAGACTTGGCATAACGCGCGTCTCAGTGTCGGCGGAAGACGACATGAAGAACGCTGGCGCTGGAACTTCAGAGGAACGGTTTTTGGAGGGAGCGGCACGGTTAATCTGGGTCAATCAACGGCGATTGTGCAAATACCAGAGGATCTGGATGAATTAAGAATCGAGTTTGCTCTGGGCGGTGGAACGGGTGAGTTTCGCGTGCACAAAATTGAAACAGCAATGGTGAGGCCGATTAACCATATCGAAATGCTCATCGACATCCTTAAGCTGTGTTGGGCGGTACTCGGCGTAATTGTCATGTTCTTCATGATATCGAGAGGGCTCTGGATGATTTTCCCGGCTGTTGGCTTGCTGATGTTCCTGCTAGTATTTATCCCGAAGAGCATGAAAGAGCACCTTCTTTTCTGGTCGAGGGAGTTTTGGGCAACGTTTTCGCCGTCAACTTGGCAAATCGATTTTGATCACCTCGTATTATTTATGCTGCTCTCTATCTTTGTTGAGTCCTATCTCAGACTTTCAAAAATCCCCATCTCAGGATTTCGCTTACTTATCTCACTTTTAACGGTCGCCATCTCACTGGAGATACTTCAGTATTATATTCAGTATAGGCGTGTCAATTTTGGAGATGCCATTGTTAACATGATCGGTGTAGTAATTCCGCTGGGTCTTTCACAACTGCTTTTTGGGACCGCGAGGCGCAGAACGAAAAGCAATGATTTGAGACGCGAGTAACAAGGTCAGAGTTCAGCGATGACTTCGCATGTCGGTGAGATAATTTGCTGGATTAGTGCACTCAATAACTGGTGGCTAGCGCTTGTTCGCCATTGGTTGTGTAATTCCGTTGTGCTGTCGGAAAAATTGACACTTTATCTTGAATCTCGCCATTCTGGAGGTTTAAATGACGCGGTCAAAATGGCGAAATGCTTGGAAGCTCGTCTAAGTGGCATGATCTCTGCAGTAAAATTGGCGTGATTAAAAAAAATTCAATAAGTTAGATCAACAGGGAAGGTTGTTTTTTAAGAATGGATAACAGTACGCCTACATTGCTCATTGTTGAGGACGATCCCGGTGTCCAAAAGCAGCTTAAGTGGCATTTCAGCGAGGGAGAGTACAAAGTTGTACTAGCGAAAGACTATGACTCTGCCATTGAAGCCCTGAGACTCCACGAACCTGCTGTCGTAATACAGGACTTGGGTTTACCGCCTCATGAGGATGACGTTATTGAGGGGTTTCGCACAATGCAAGAAATTCTTCGATTAGCTCGCAATACGAAAGTCATTGTTGTGACCGGCGCGCAGGACACCGATCATGCTCTGCGGGCGGTGTCGACGGGTGCGTATGATTTTTACCCTAAACCTATTGATACGCAGGTACTCGATCTTATCGTTGACCGAGCCTACCAGATGCACGATCTGGAGAAGCAAAATAAAGATTTGCGACACCTGGATGGTTCAAGCTCACCACTGACCGGTTTGGTGACTAGTCATCCCGGTATGCTGAATATCTGTAACAAGCTCGAGAAAATTGCTGCGACAGATGTCACATGCTCACTCAACGGCGAGAGCGGCACCGGTAAAGAGGTACTTGCGAAAGCCATTCACGTATTGAGCCCGCGCATCGATAAACCTTTCGTCGCGATCAACTGTGCTGCGATCCCCGACACGTTAATTGAAAGCGAGTTGTTTGGTCATGAAAAGGGATCATTTACAGGTGCGGGCAAGCAAGCAATCGGCAAAATAGAATCAGCGGAAAGCGGCACGTTGTTTCTTGACGAGCTCGGCGACATGCCACTTGAAGCGCAAGCAAAACTGCTGCGTTTCATACAAGAGCGGGTGATAGAGCGCATTGGCGGGCGAGTTGAAATCCCCGTAGACGTTAGAATTGTTTGTGCAACCAATAAAAATCTCGAAAAAATGGTCGCGGAAGGTACTTTTCGTGAGGATTTATACTTCAGGATCTCTGAAATGGTGGTGAACATTCCCCCGTTGCGCGACAGGGGAGAGGACAAGTTGCTTTTGTCTAGGCACTTTCTGGATCAGTTTGCGAGTGAATATAATAGCAGTGTCGTCAATTTTGATGAATCTGCCATCGCTGCAATTGATACCTACAGGTGGCCGGGCAATGTGCGGGAGCTCATTAGCAAAGTGAAAAATGCCGTGGTGATGGCGGATGGTAAATTTATCACGGCCGTTGATCTTGGGCTTGAGGAATCTGCCGAGCTTGCTTTGAATCTGAAACACGTGCGGGAAGCAGCAGAGCGCTCTGCCATCATGAAAGCGCTGACGATTTCAAATGGCAAGATCACAGCTGCTGCCAAATTACTGGGCATCACTCGTCCTACGCTTTACGATTTACTGAAAAAATACGGTATAAAAAACGATGCAAAGAACGATATGCAAAGCGTAGAAAAGCTTGTTGGTTAATGTTCGC
>ERZ1048872.733-NODE-733-length-33145-cov-5.200846_pt1 | contig 33145 bp, 33 predicted proteins | sample MGYA00383100_ERZ1048872 | MGnify/ENA primary metagenome ERZ1048872 (study PRJEB29581, sample SAMEA5548370) | metagenome | biome: marine; feature: coastal; material: water | depth 50 m | study: Short-term variability in the microbial, nano- and picoplankton...
ATCAGATCATCTAAAACAAATGGGCCTTTGTTTGATCAAAGGAAAATTGCGCGTTGTCGCCTAATTCTAAGTCCAATTGTTCTGGGGTCGCAAACCTGAATTGTGTATTAGAAGGTGTCATTAGTTCGACAACGGTTTCCGTACCCAATCGTTCAATTAGCGTAATTGATCCGGTGATTTCGCCTTTCGGGTCCAATCTTAAATGTTGTGGACGAATGCCTAATTTCACTTTTTCGCCCTTAGCCTTTTCTTTTGAAACCAATGAAACATTGCCAGCACTAAAATCAGCTCCTCTGAAGTCCGCCGCAGTATTATCGACCGTCACAGATGTCATCTCGCCTTCAAAGAAATTCATTTTTGGTGAACCAAGGAAGCCTGCTACGAATTCATTTGCAGGGTTATTGAACAATTCCATGGGTGAACCAACCTGCATCACGACGCCATCCTTTAGAACGACGATTTTGTCAGCCAATGTCATGGCCTCAACCTGATCATGCGTCACATAAATTGTGGTCGCATCCAGTTGCTTATGCAGCTTGGCAATCTCAACACGGGTTTCATGGCGCAAAGCCGCATCAAGGTTCGACAACGGCTCATCAAACAAGAACACATCCGGATTACGCACAATGGCGCGCCCAATGGCGACCCGTTGGCGTTGTCCCCCTGACAAGGCCGCTGGACGGCGATCAAGCAGGTGTTCCATTTGTAACGTTTTGGCCGCGGCTGTCACACGCTCGGCAATCTCGGATTTGGAAAACCCTTGCAAATTCAATGAGAACGCCATGTTATGAAAAACCGTCATATGCGGATACAATGCATAGGATTGGAAAACCATCGCGATGCCGCGCTTTGAAGGGGGTAAATCCATAATTGCGCGATCGGCAATCTCAATCTCGCCGCTTGTCAGCTTTTCCAACCCGGCAATCAGGCGCAACAGCGTTGATTTTCCGCATCCTGACGGGCCAACAAAAACAACAAACTCACCCTTGTTGATTTCCAAATCAACATCGCGGATGACATGGGTTGTACCAAAGAATTTGTTAACATCTCTAAGTGCTACTTGTGCCATCTAGATTTCCTCAAAGGTTGCGGTCAGCGTTTTGAAATCAAAACAGCATCGAAGGGTTTGGGTATCGGAAATGCGATCAAAAACAATTTGATGATCCTCGCCGGACAATTCGGACATCGTGTTTGACGTCATCATTGCCGCTTGTTTTTTGCGCCATTTCAAGAATTTTGCGTAAGCGTTGTAAGTGGAATTTGGTCGCTTCACCTCATCCAGCCCTGCCCGCTTCAAATGTTGTGTCGCAATTGGTAGCCACGTTTTATTCGCGGTTGAAAATCCACCTTGCGGGGCATCTTTTTGCCAAACCATCGGCGTACGACACGTATCGCGGCCCATGAATACAGGCGCAAATTCAATGCCCCAGGGATCCTGCATTTGTTCAACCGGAATATCGCGCACATCATCAAATGCCAATTCTTCGCCTTGATAAACGCAGGTGGAACCGATCAAACAGGTTTCTAGTTTCAGCAACAACAATTGTAACGCTTCTTGATCTGTCTCGGCCAATCCCAAAGGTTCAAGCTGGCGTGTTCCAGAACGCGGCACGTCATGATTTGAAAACGCAAACGTCAATCGACCTGTACCGTTGAATGCCACAACGGCCTCAGAAATTGCATCCTTCATTTCCGATACATTCAAACCTGCCCATGCCAGCAAGTTAAAATTATAGGTCGCATGCAATCGCCCCGGCGCGGTGAACGTTTTACTGGCCAAAACAGGGTCATCGCCGTGCAATTCCCCCATCAAAAACCGATCCTCATATTCATCAGCAACGGCACGGAATGCTTCGCTGAATAACTGAATGGCAGGTTGATTTAACTGCGCGCTGTCATGCAATTGCCGAAAGAACGGTTGTTGCTGTTGCGGCAAGTCGCCGGGCACAAAATCGGGATTTGCCAAGTTGTTTTCATAAGGCGCTGTATCGCCATTAATCGTATGCACCGCATCAAGACGAAACCCATCCACGCCGCGATCAAACCAAAACCGCGCAACATCCGTAAGGGCGTTACGAACTTCTGGATTGTGGTGGTTCAAATTTGGCTGGCTTGGTAAAAAGTTGTGCAAATAATACTGTTGGCGACGCGGCTCCCAACTCCAAGCGCGCCCTCCAAAGAACGACAACCAGTTAGTGGGTGCTGATCCATCAGGCAAGGGATCAACCCAATGATACCAATCGGCTTTGTCATTTGTTCGCGACTGGCGGCTTTCTTCAAACCATACGTGTTGATCGGAACAATGCGCTGGCACGATATCGATCATGATCCGCAAGCCCAGTGCATGGGCTTTGGCAATTAATTCATCAAAATCCGCAAGCGTGCCATAGTCAGGATTGATATCGCAGTAATCCGACACGTCATAGCCAAAATCTTTTTGTGGGGATTTGAAAAATGGACTGATCCAAATCGCATCAACCCCAAGCCCGGCAAGATAATCCAAACGTGAGATTATACCGGGTAAATCACCAATCCCGTCAGCGTTAGAATCCTGAAAAGAACGCGGGTATATTTGATAGATGACGGCGGTTTCCCACCATTTCAAAGCAGAATTTTCCATAAATCAGCCACCCTTAACCGACCCTGCAAGCAGGCCGCGAATGAAATATTTTTGCATTGAAAGGAACACGATAACCGGCACAATGATGGAAATAACGGCTGATGCATTCAACAAGTGCAACTGATCTTTAAACGTGCCCAATTGTTTTTGCAGACGGATTGGGAATACCAAATCAGACGCATCCGATGGCCCGATATACAAAGCAACAATCAAGTCGTTCCAAACCCATAAGAATTGAAAAATACTGAAAGACGCCAAGGCAGGCACTGACAAAGGAACGATCAAGCGGGTGAAAATTTGCAAATGGTTCGCGCCATCAATGCGTGCGCTTTCCAACAACTCGCGTGGCAAACCGACGATGTAATTCCGCAGCAGATAGATCGCCAAAGGTAAACCAAACGCCGTATGGGTGACCCAAAGACTGGCGAATGATTTGGATGCCACCTGACATGTCTGCGTGCTCTCGCAATCAGTTAACATTGCGTTCAACGACGTCGCCCAAGATGCAACACCACTAAACCCTTGCAAAACAGGCAAAAACGCCAATTGGGTCGGAACAACCATCAAGGAAACAACGATAACGAACAGCCAATCTCGCCCAGGGAAACTCATCCACGCAAAGGCATAGGCGGCAAAGGCTGCGATTGTTATCGGGATAATCGTGGCCGGTATGGTGACGATAAACGACGAAATAAGTGCATTTGGCACATTTTTATTGGCAAACAGAACCTCTGCATAAGCATCAAGTCCAAAGACCGGATCTTGATCAATGAACACGTCAAGATTTTTGGGTTTCGGCGCGGTTTCCGCCTCAAACGTCCAAACAAAATCGCCGTTGGATTGGAAGATAAACTCACCACCACGAACATCCATTGCCTCATTTACTGGCACCAACTTGCGGATCAGCTTGGTTTTACCTTCGTTTTCTGGGTCAGGCACACGGCCCTTAAACATGATCGACTTTATAGAACCATCAACCTTGTAGCTGTCTTTATCTTTGTTCAATCGCTCAAAAATATTGCCCTTCATGACTAGAAAGGCGGTATCGTCGCCCTTGTCATGGGTACCAAATCGATGGCCCAATTCGGTCGGTGTAAATGCCGTCCAAAACCCAGAGGTTTTCGAGGCAACATCAGATCGTAAAGACGTGGTAACAAGTGCCACAAATGGCACAACCCAAATGAATACAATAAGGGCCAGAACGACGTGTTTTAAGGTGCGACTAATCATTTGCGAAATTCCCTCAATGGCCCATATCTTTTTGTTCACGACGGATGCGCCATGCATTGAAAATCATGTTCGGCACGACAGTTAGCATCAACATTACAGCAATAGCCGCAAACAGATTATCCACGTTGTCGCCACCCACAGACCAGTTGTTCCGCGCGTTTTCCATCATCGTTGCCAGCAGTAATTTATCGTCATCATTCGCTGATAGCGCATACGGAATGTCAAAAACCTTCAGTACTAAAATAACCAACGTCGTCCAAACCACCAAAACTGTGGAATAGATTTGTGGTAACTTGATGCGAAAGAACATTTGAAACGGGTTGGCACCATCAATGGTCGCCGCCTCAATTGTATCTTCGGGCACGCCACGCAAAGCGGCAGAAAAGATAACCATAGCAAAGCCAGTTTGCACCCAAACCAGAATCCACATCAAGAAAAAGTTCCCCCAAAATTGAAGGCTGTAAAGGGGTTCGTTATAGGCCGCCGTATGGCCCAACAAAGATTTCAAAAGACCGATTTGGTAAGAGGGCGTGACGCCGTTAATGGCCTCTTGTGGTTGAATACCACCACCCGCAAAAATGTTGCGCCAAATGACGGCTGCCCCGACAAAAGAAATCGCAAGGGGCACAAAAATCAATGTCTTGGCGATAATGCCCCATTTCACAGAATCCGCAAGAACGGCAATCAAGAGACCAAGCGAGATACAGGCCGTGGGCACAAGGATAAGCCACATCAAACTATTGCGCATGGCGTATCGGAATTGTTCGTACCCCAGCGCGGCAGGATCCCACAAAAACGCATAGTTCCTCGATGTCCTTGCTCCGTCAGCTTCTTGAAACGAAAGGCTAAGGGTGGATAAGGCGGGAACTAGTAAGAACAGGAATAATAGAACCAATGCTGGGCCAACAAAAATCCACGGCTGAATGGCTTCAACAATCGTAGATTGGCGACCTTCTGAATTTTTAGATGAAACCCTAGCTAGGCCCATGTTCAACCAGTTGGAAACGCCGAAATAAAGAAATGATATTCCAACGGCGATAAATATGGATCGAATAGCAAAACCAATTTTTGCGAAACGTTCTTGCGTGTCAAAAACCGAAAATTCCCAGTCGCGACTTTCATGCAACCATGTCCCAAACTTGGCCATTAAACCGTCTAGCGGTGACGTTATGATATAGGCGACGATGGCCGTGATGGGCAACAAAAGGACAATCGTCAAAACGATTGCGAGACTGTTGCTGGCGATGATTGGCTTGATTGAACGCATCACATTTTCCAATTGGGGGATTGCATTGGCAGGTGTTTAGAAACGGGCGAGCAGAAAATCAAAGGAGCGCAAATTCAATCTGCGCTCCTTCATGTTTTTAGGTTGGCAATACTACTTGATTGCGTCCCATGCAGACTGGATGTTGCCAGCTGTTGTTTCAGCATCTTGTCCGTTTGCGAACGCTGTCATTTCTGACCAGAACGCACCGGCACCGATGGCACCTGGCATTAGGTCAGATGCGTCAAAGCGGAATGTTGTCGCGTTTGACAAAATTTCGCCCTGCTTACGCAACGCTGGTGTCGCATATGCGGAAAGGTCTGCACCTTTGTGTGCGGTCAGGAACGTGCCTTGTGACATCCATGCTTCGTGTGCTGATGCTTCTGTCATGTATTGAAAGAATGCACGTGTTGCTGGACTGTCTTTGGTCATTGTCCAAAGTGTACCGGCACCCAAAACTGGATTACCTAGATCAGCTGCTGCATATGGTGGGAAGTAGAAGAAATCTGCTTCGCCGTTTGCAACTTCTTCACCCTTTTTCGGGAAGAACGCAGGGATAAACGATGCTTGACGGTGCATCATGCAAGACGCAGGTGATGAGAACAGACCTTTTGGTGCATCACCAAAGAATGTCGTCGCAACAGAAGACGCGCCACCAGCAACATAGTCGTCATTGCGAGAGAATTGACCGTAGACATTCATCGCGTTGATGACTTCTGGGCTGTTGAACGCAAGTTCATTTGAAACCCATTTATCATAGTTTTCTGGTGATGTTGTACGCAACATCAAATCTTCCATCCAGTCAGTCGCAGTCCAACCTGTGGCGTTACCTGATTCAACACCGATACACCAAGGTGTGTTACCATCAGCTACCATTTGATCAGACAGTTCAATCAGACCTTCCATCGTGGAGGGAACTTCATAACCGTTGTCTTCAAATTGGTCAGGTGAGAACCATACCAAAGATTTAAGATCCATTTTATAGGCAAAACCGTAGAAATCTTCTTTACCGTCAGCGTCTGCATATGTACCCAAAGCAGCCCATGATGAACCAGCACCATAGTTGTCGGTCATCCAAGCAGCTAAATCATCACCTAGTGGCGTCAAGTGACCTTCTTTGGCCATGTCGCCAGCCAAACCGGGTTGTGGGAAAATAGCGATGTTTGGCGCGTTGTTTGAACGCAAATCAGCTACGATCAAGGATGCAAAGTCGCGCGAACCAGAATACTTAACAACAGCGCCAGTGGCTTTTTCAAAACAGCTAACTGTGTTCGTTAGCATTTGCTCGTCTTGGCCTTCCATTGAACCCATGATGGTGATCACTTCACCTTCAAAGTTTCCAAGATCACCCAATTTGCTTGGCGTATCACAGACATCGGCAAAGGCAGACGTGCCAAAGGCACCTGTTGCAGCGATAAGGCCTGCTGATAAAAGTTTTGATTTGATTGACATAAATTCCTCCCAGAACGTCATTTCGCAAAAAATCTTATTCAACTCATCCGAGAACGAGCGTTTTCATTTAAGATTAATGATAACGCTAACACCCATTTTTTGGCTTATCAACAGTTCCGTTGAACAATAACACCCAAGCTTCGATCACCTATTCTGCGCTGAAATTTTATACACCATCGAAATTTTGTAATTACTCACGATCAGGAAAACGTTGCAGGCAACCCCATTGGCACTCTTATATTTGTCATCGTACTATCAAGCCTACTTTTAGAGAAAGAATACCTGTGTTCCGTTCCTTGATATTTGCTTTCGCTACTCTGATTTCATTGCCCGCGATGGCTGAATCTACGATTATTTCTGCGCCAGAGGCGGCGGTCGCGGTTAACAATGGCGAAATGATCCTTGTTGACATTCGTAGCCCCGGCGAATGGGCTGAAACCGGCGTTGCGAAAGGTGCGGTTGCAATGACATTGCACAGTCCGGATTTTTCAAAACAGATTGGTGCTCTTTTGACAGCTGAACATGGCAAATCAATCGGATTGATCTGTGCAACGGGTGGTCGAACGGCTTACGTCATTAACATTCTATCAAAAAATGGATTTGATAATGTGGTGGATGTGTCCGAGGGAATGATCGGAAATGAACGCGGCCCTGGTTGGATCAAACGCGGCATGCCATTGGTGACGGCAGACGTCGCACAAAGAGCCTATCAACTTTTGGCATTGCAACCTTAATCGGCCAAAAGAAGACTGAAATGTATTAACTGGCTTTCTATATTGTGCATCCCTCTATATATTCAAAAAATGTAATGTGTATTAAGCGAGGCCATCCAATGCATTTCAAATCAATTCAAATGGCAATGATCGCCATTCTGTTTTCAACAATTTCAGCGTTCGCCGATGTCTTACGTGTTCAGCAAGTGAACGACGATGTTTGGGCTATTGTTGGACCGCTGGAACAACGGAATGCCGAAAACATGGGCAATAACGCCACCTTTGGCTTGGTTACGACCACAGAAGGCGCCGTTTTAATTGATTCCGGTGGCAGCGCGCTTGGTGCAGCGATGATCGATGACGTCGTTAGATCCCTGACAGATGAACCAGTAAAATACGTGATCAACACAGGCGGGCAAGACCACCGTTGGATCGGAAATTCATATTGGCGGAAAAACGATGCGATGATCATTTCGGCATCAGACGCGGTTGCTGATCAAAAGGATCGATCCTCAATTCAATTGACAATGCTTTCACAATTAATCGGCGACAATTTGGCCGGAACAAACCCGGCCTATGCTGACATCACATTTGACGACGCTTATACATTGAAGCTTGGCAACAAAACTTTTGAAATCCGGCACCCATTTGCAGCGCACACCCCGGGCGACAGCTTCGTTTGGATTGAACAGTCTGATACCGTGTTTTCCGGCGATATTGTTTATATCAATCGCCTTCTTGGCGTCATGGACTTTTCAAATTCCGCTGAATGGGTCGAGGCATTTGAAGCAATTGCGGCCCTAAATCCTAAACATGTCGTACCGGGGCATGGTCCCGCCACAAACTTAGGTAAAGCGCGTGCAGATACCTATGACTATTTGAAAAACTTGCGTACAAAAATTGGCGAGCATATTGATGAGGGTGGCGACATCATTGGTTCAGTGAACGTTGACCAATCCGCCTTTGATTATTTAGATCAATTTGACGCCCTTGCCGGACGAAACGCTCAGGCTGTATTTGAACAGATGGAATGGGAATAGCATTGCTTAGTCAGAACGGCCAATGCGTTCATACAAACCAATAAAAGGTATGGAATAAATGGAAGCTAATTTTTGGCATGAACGCTGGAAAAACAATCAAATTGGATTTCACCTTCCGGCTGTAAATCCGCTTTTGGTTCAGCATTTTTCATCCCTGAGCGTTTCTTCGCAGGCACGCATTTTTGTGCCATTGTGCGGCAAATCCAGCGATATTTCTTGGCTGTTGGATCGAGGTTTTAGTGTTGTTGGCGTCGAACTGAGCGTACTTGCCATCAATCAATTGTTTGACGAACTAAAAATCACACCGGCGATAACCACACGGGGTGCAATTACACGTTATAAAGGGCCGAAAATTGATATCTTAGTTGGTGATATTTTTAAGGTTTCACAATTCGATCTTGGTTCCGTTTCAGCCACTTATGATCGCGCCGCTTTGGTCGCTTTACCCGCCGAAATGCGACGCATGTATTCAGAACATGTAATTGACATCACAAATGCCGCGCCGCAACTTTTGTTAACGTTTTCTTATGATCAAAAACTTGTTGACGGTCCACCGTTTTCAATTTCGAAAGATGAAGTTTTCAGCCATTATTCAGGCCACTATGATTGCGAACTTTTACAGGAGAAGGCTGTTGCTGGCGGTGGGCTCAAAGGTACGGTTCCCGCCGCCGACAATGTTTGGTTGTTAAAATAGCCGATTGTTCGGTATGTTTTGAGCACAAAGGCAATAGGGGGTTTCTTAATGACCAGCGAGTATGAATGGGTTGAACGTTTCCCTGGCCTTTCCCGTCTAGAGCCCAAAATCAAAGAATTGCTTTTGTCGCGTAGCAACATCATCGAGGTACCAAAGGGTGTTACAATCTTTGGCCCCGAAAACTCACCAGAAAATATGTTGTTTCTCTTAGATGGTACCGTGCGCGTTCAACAAGTTTCTGACACCGGCCACGAAATTGTTTTGTATCGGATTAATGCAGGGGAAAGTTGCGTTTTAACCACCGCATGCCTATTGGCATTTGAAGACTACGCCGCTGACGGCATTTCAGAAACGCCCGTTCGGGCCGCAGCGGTTCCTCGCGATGTGTTTGACGAACTTGTTGCCCAATCCAAATCCTTTCGAGACTTCGTATTTGCGGCCTTTTCAAAACGGATCACTGGTCTGTTTCAAATGATCGACGAGGTTGCCTTTCAACGTCTTGATGTACGCTTGGCCGATAAATTACTGTCTTTGGCCAATACCGATGGAACAGTCATGACCACGCATCAAAAACTATCTGTTGAACTTGGCTCGGCACGCGAGGTCATTTCGCGACAACTGCAAGAGTTTCAACGGCGTGGTTGGATTGAGCAAGCGCGCGGACGTGTAAATTTGCTTGATAAAATCAATTTAAAACAATTGGCCAAACATAATACTTAAAACTATTTCCCCTTAATGTGACTTTGTCACCGTTAGCGGCGTCCTCAATCCCTTATGGTCATCATAGCTTAATGAGGAAATTTCAAAATGACTAAAAATCTAGGAAGTGTTGATCGCATTTTTCGCACAATCTTGGGCATCGTCCTACTGGGCGCACCATTCATAAGTGGGTTGGCAATGTTTTCGTCCAATACCTTGACCACGATTTCTGTAATTGCTGGCATCATCATGTTGGCAACGGCATCAATTCGTTTCTGTCCACTTTACCGCATCTTCGGCTTACGGACGTGTAAACTGTGATGGAAACTGTATTTACCCCTTTTCTATCCTTTGGCGGCGGCGTTCTTATCGGCTTATCAGCCATCTTATTGATGGCGACAGCCGGCCGGATCATGGGGGCCACTGGAATTTTGGCAGGTCTGCTTCAACCCTCTAACTTTTCTGACTGGTCTTGGCGCGCAACCGTGCTTGCAGGCATGGTTACAGGACCCGTTGCGGTCATGTTTTTCACTGGTGAATTTCCCGCTGTGCAAGTGCCTATTTCAACAACTATGTTGATCATCGGCGGCTTTATCGTGGGCCTAGGCGTCAGAGTTGGTGCGGGGTGGACATCTGGGCATGGCGTCTGCGGCATGGCCAGACTTTCACCTCGTTCCATAGCGGCAACACTCACCTTTATGATCACAACCGGCATCACTGTTTACGTGGTTCGCCACATGTTAGGAGCCTAAGGATGCGCTTAATTTCATTATATTTAATCGGTCTCGTTTTTGGCGTTGGAATTTCAATTTCCGGCATGGCCAATCCTGCTAAAGTTCTGAATTTCTTTGATATTGCAGGAACGTGGGACCCAAGCTTGGCCTTCGTTATGGGTGGTGCATTGATCGTAACATTTATCGGTTATCGTTTTGTATTAAAGCGCCCTGCCCCCATGATGTCCGAAAGCTTTCAGTTGCCAACACGACGCGACCTTGATCTGCCATTGATTGCAGGATCAGCCGTCTTTGGTATTGGCTGGGGGATATCTGGTTTTTGTCCTGGTGGTGCACTACCCGCATTGGGCACAGGGCGCATCGAAGTCGTAACTTTCGTAATCGCTTTGCTGGCAGGTATCTTTGTGGCTAAAGTCTTGCAAAGCATGCTGGCGAAACGTGCACCAGTTCAAATTTAAGTTTGAGGAGAACAAAATGACCTATCCAATAAACATGACTGTAAAGCCCGATGTTTCCGCTCATTTTGATGACGCGACGAATACAATCACTTACATTGTCAAAGATCCAAACAGTAACCATTGTGCAATTATCGACAGCGTTATGGATATTGATTATGCCGCAGGGCGTATCACCTATAAGGCCGCGGATAAATTGATTGCCGAAACCCAAGACCGTGGATTGACAGTTGATTGGATCATCGAGAGCCATGTTCACGCCGATCATCTAAGTGCCGCCCCCTATATTCAGGACAAATTGGGTGGCAAAATCGGGGTTGGTGAAAAAATCATGGTGATCCAAGAAACCTTTGGCAAGGTTTTCAATGAGGGCACCGATTTTCAACGCGATGGTTCACAATTTGATGCGCTGTTTAAAGACGGCGACACTTACAACATTGGCACGATGCAGGCTTTTGCGATGTACACGCCCGGTCACACACCTGCATGTATGGTGCATGTAATTGGGAATGCTGCCTTTGCAGGTGATACGCTCTTTATGCCAGACGGTGGGTCAGCACGTTGTGATTTTCCGGGTGGGGATGCAGGTGAATTATATGACAGTATCATGAAGGTGCTCGCCTTGCCTGACGAAACCCGCCTGTTCATGTGCCACGATTATGGCCCCAATGGGCGCGCGATTGAATGGGAAACCACAGTTGCAGATCAAAAGGCTGACAATATCCACGTCGGTGGAAACAAAACCCGCGCAGATTTCATCAAGTTTCGCACAGAACGCGACGCGCAACTTAGCATGCCCAAACTGATCATCCCTTCACTTCAGGTTAATATGCGCGCAGGCGAGGTGCCCACGGATGCCGACGGGAACCAAGTGCTAAAAATACCCGTAAACGGTATATAAGAGGTTACGAACATGGAATTGAAAAACCTTGCGGATGGCCTGTCTGTTAGCGAGCAAATTTTGCCCTCTGACATGAACGCAATCAAAGATGCTGGATTTGGCGGTATTATCTGCAATCGACCCGATGGCGAAGAAGCCGGCCAACCAACGTTTGATGAAATAGCGACCGCCGCCAAAGCCGCTGGTCTAGAAGTTATCCATCAACCGATCATTCCTGGTCAAATGTCCCAAAGTGATGCTGACGACTTTGCCAATTCAGTGTCGACCATGTCGGGGCCAGTATTGGCATTCTGTCGAACAGGCGCGCGATCCTCAATGCTGTGGTCCATGTCTCAAAACGGCGCCTAACATCTAAAATCTGGCCCCTTGCGAACCAAAACGAGGGACCCCAAATTTTTCAGAGAACACAATGAAAACCCAATTAATACAGTTCTTGCCCATTCTTAAATGGGGGCAGGACTATAATCGCGCGACCCTAACAAATGATCTTGTTGCAGCCTTAATCGTAACAATCATGTTGATCCCTCAATCACTGGCCTATGCGCTTTTGGCAGGTTTACCACCTCAGGCTGGCCTTTATGCCTCAATTGTTCCGATTATGCTTTATGCCGTTTTTGGCACCAGTCGCTCATTAGCGGTTGGTCCTGTTGCTGTTGTTTCATTGATGACCGCCGCTGCTCTAAGTAACATCGTTGAACAGGGCACCATGGGGTATGCGGTTGCAGCACTTTCATTGGCAGCACTATCCGGCATTATATTACTGTTGATGGGGCTTTTTCGTCTTGGTTTTATTGCCAATTTTTTGTCACATCCCGTAATCGCAGGATTTATCACGGCATCCGGTATAATTATTGCAACCAGCCAGCTTAAGAATGTGTTTGGGGTTAATGCGCATGGGCACAACCTATTGGATCTCGTTATTTCACTTAGTTCGCATTTGTCGGAAATAAACTGGATCACAGTGGTCATTGGCGCATCAGCAACAGCATTTCTGTTTTGGATACGAAAAGGATTGTCGCCCTTTTTGCAAAAACTAGGCATGCCCAAACATGTCATAGGCATTCTAATAAAAATTGGCCCCGTCGCGATTATCGTTGTAACAACCCTTGTTGTTTGGGGATTTGATTTAGCACAAAAAGGCGTCAAAATCGTGGGCGAAGTACCGCAAAGTCTCCCCCCTTTAACCTTGCCATCGTTTTCGCCTGACCTTTTGGGGCAACTTCTTTTGCCAGCCTTTTTGATATCAATCATCGGCTTTGTTGAATCCATTTCAGTCGCCCAAACTTTGGCCGCCAAGAAAAGGCAACAGATCAACCCAGATCAAGAATTGATCGGTTTAGGCGCGGCAAACATCGGTGCATCCCTTACGGGCGGATTTCCCGTAACCGGTGGATTTTCACGCTCTGTCGTGAATTTTGATGCAGGCGCTGAAACCCCCGCCGCAGGCGCCTTTACGGCTATTGGTTTGGCCTTCGCCGCCCTGTTTCTGACGCCGCTTATTTATTTTTTACCCAAAGCGACCTTAGCCGCGACAATTATCGTGGCCGTTCTAAGCCTTGTGGATTTTTCGATACTGAAACGGAGCTGGAAATACGCCAAAGCCGACTTTAGCGCCGTATCCGTGACTATCATTTTGACCCTCATCTTGGGCGTAGAAGCAGGCGTTTTGGCCGGTGTAATTCTGTCAATTTTGCTGCATCTGTATAAATCATCAAAACCCCACATCGCCGAAGTGGGCAAAGTACCGGGCACGCATCACTATCGAAACATTTTACGCCATGACGTAATCACTAATCCGACAATCGTGTCATTGCGTGTTGATGAAAGCCTTTATTTCGCCAATGCGCGTTATTTGGAGGACAAAATTCACAACCGTGTTGCAAAAGATAAATGTGTTCGCCACGTAATTCTGCAGTGCTCTGCGATTAATGACGTTGACCTAAGTGCCCTAGAATCGTTGGAAATGATCAACGAGAGACTACGCGAAATGGGTGTGAAATTACATTTGTCCGAGATCAAAGGGCCTGTCATGGATCGCCTAAAACGAGGGCACTTCTTATCACATCTTAGTGGCGAGATATTTCTGTCACAACATGATGCGGTTGAAACATTAAAGCCAAAGCCCGTTTAAGGCAGCCATTTACCCAAAATTCATGCCGTCCAACAAAGAAACCCACCAAAATCAATTGTTGGGTTTCTTTTTGTTAAGTCGAAGTTGTCGTTATCCAATGATTTCGTTCAACGTTGCAGACGGGCGCATAATCGCCACTGTCATGTCCGCATCACCACGATAATTTTACCTGTTTCAACAGCGGCACCTTGTGCAATCTTGGCCTATTTCCAAGCCGAAAATGGAATTAGATTAGTCAGAAAGCCTCTGGGTACGTGACCAGTGACCGCAATTGAGTCTGTCGCCATTGCGATAGTTGCAAATCTTACACACGTTGTTTTAACCGGATTTCATCCAGCTAAAGTGCCATCTGACAATCAACCAATTCACTAAGATGCACCAGATCACCTGCTTTACGTTTTTCATCCGTATTTTTTGAAGCGCTGCATAGTCATGGCAGTATGGACATAACGCGTATTTCAAACAAAGATGTGCCAGTGCAAATAAGGATTCCTATGGATAATTCATACAATGATCTTCGCGAGGCTGTCGCCAAATTATGCGCTGAATTCCCAGGTTCTTACTGGCGGGGGCTAGATCGTGACATGACCTATCCGCAAGCATTTATTGATGCATTAACAGCGGCTGGTTGGCTATCTGTTTTGATCCCCGAAGAATATGGTGGAGTGGGTCTTCCTTTATCAGCAGCCGCCGCCATTCTTGAAGAAATGCAAATGCAAGGTTGTAACAGCGGCGCATGCCATGCCCAAATGTACACGATGGGTACATTGTTGCGGCACGGATCAGATGACCAGAAACAAACTTACTTACCAAAGATTGCCTCGGGTGAGCTGCGCCTACAGGCCTTTGGCGTGACCGAACCCACCAGTGGTACAGACACAGGGGCGTTAAAAACTACGGCGGTGTTGGAAGGTGATGAATACGTCATCAATGGTCAGAAAATTTGGACCAGTCGTGCGGAACATTCCGATTTGATGCTGTTACTTGCACGCACATCGCCGCGACGTGAAGGAATGAAAAAGACCCATGGACTGTCCGTGATTTTGGTGGATATGCGCAAAGCCGTGGGAAATGGTCTAACCATACGTCCCATTCGAACCATGATGAACCACGCAACAACCGAAGTGTTTTTTGACAACCTACGTGTTCCGGCCAAAAACTTAATCGGTGAAGAAGGGAAAGGCTTCAAATACATTCTGACTGGAATGAACGCTGAGCGCATTTTGATTGCCGCTGAATGTGTCGGGGACGCCAAGTGGTTTACCCAAAAATCTGTCACCTACGCCAAAGATCGTCGTGTTTTTGATCGTGCCATTGGTCAAAATCAAGGTGTGCAATTTCCAATCGCCAAGGCGTACACAAACATGCGTGCAGCCGAACTTATGGTGAAAGAAGCCTTGCGCTTGTATGAGGCCGGAGAAAACCCAGGGGCCGAGGCAAACATGGCCAAAATGCTGGCGGCGGATGCATCTTTTGAGGCGGCGAATGCTTGCGTACAAACCCACGGCGGTTTTGGTTTTGCCGAGGAATATGACATAGAGCGTAAATTTCGCGAAACTCGCCTGTACCAAGTAGCGCCTATTTCGACCAACCTTATCCTTTCCTATTTGTCCGAGCATGTACTCGGCCTGCCACGGTCCTATTAATGGGTGCGCTTGATGGGATTTTGGTCGTGGCTATCGAACAAGCCGTAGCTGCGCCACTTTGCACCGTGCGACTGGCCGATGCAGGTGCACGTGTTATCAAAATCGAACGTAATTCAGGCGAAACCGCGCGCCATTATGACAACGCAGTAAAAGGCACTTCAGCCTATTTTGCTTGGCTTAATCGCGGCAAAGAAAGTGCGGTTCTTGATTTAAAATCATCCAGTGATTTGAAACTATTGCGAAACATGTTGGGAAAAGCCGACGTTCTTGTTTCAAACCTTGCACCCGGTGCTCTTGGCAGAATGGGTTTTACGGATGAAGTGATCGCCCAAGAATACCCCCAACTGATTGCCGTTTCCATACTTGGCTATGGGCAGGACACGCCTTATGCCCAGATGAAAGCCTATGACATGTTGGTTCAGGCCGAAAGTGGGCTTTGTGCGGTGACAGGTACACCGCAAACCCCATCAAAAGTAGGCGTCTCCGCCGCTGACATTGCCACTGGCGCAAATGCCCATGCCGCGGTTCTTGAGGCTTTGATTGAAAGGGGCAAAACAGGTCGCGGCCAAAGTATCGAGATTTCGATGTTTGATGGCATGGCCGATTGGATGTCTGTCCCACTGTTGCATTATGAACATGTGGGTATTGAAACAGAACGCCATGGCCTGTCACACGCCTCAATTTATCCATATCGTCCTTTTGATTGCAGCGACGGCACCATTATCATAGCCGTGCAAAACAATGGCGAGTGGGTTCGGTTTTGCAACCGCATGCTGGATTGCCCCTATTTATTAGATCGCGATGATTTCAAAACAAACCCAGGCCGCGTTAAGAACCGCGCACTATTGGATAACGAACTGGAACCCCTGTTTGCCTCGATGACACTTAGCGAAGCGATCGAAAAATGCACAAACTCAGGGATCGCATGGGCACGCTATACCACGGTCGCCGATCTTGGCTCGCACCCTGCCCTGCGCCGAATGAATGTCCAACTTCCAGATGGTAATGATGTCACTTTACCACGCCCAGCCGGTCGGACCGCCGGTTTTACAGCCGGAAAATTGCCTGCCCTTGGCGAACATACAGAAATCATTCGCCAAGAGTTTTCTTAAAGAGAATATGCCGTAAACCTTTGTCGCAACATGGCCAGTTTGGGATCAATGTATCGCTGACAAAACGGTCGATCTGGGTCAGTTTCATAATACCTTTGAAATCGTGCCTCGGAGGCTGCAAAGCTTTCAAATGGTAATACTTGCGTGATCAGGTTGTTTTCAAAATCTGGCGCTAGTTTGTTCAAAACACCCATGGTTGCAACTGCTTGTGCATGATCAAAGGTATAAACTGCACTACGATATTTTTCCCGCATGCTGTGATTTGAAGTACTGGCATGGGTACGCAGATGGGCCTCAATCAACACAGCCAAATCTATCTGGTTTGCATCATAATGAACAATGACCGCTTCTGACATGGTGTCATGAGGTGGCGTAGAATTGATAAAGCCTTGCTCGACTACGCCTACCCCAACCAAGGCGGCAAAAACCGCCTCAGTACACCAATGACATCCGCCACCAAAGCCTACCTTTTGGTAAGCCAAGCTTTATTCTGCCGCTGCGCGCTTTGGCAAAACCCAATTTGCGCGTGGAAAATGGCACGTGTAGCCGTTCGGAAATCGTTCCAAATAGTCCTGATGTTCGGCCTCGGCTTCCCAAAAATCGCCAACAGGCTTTAGTTCTGTTGTCACAACACCCGGCCAAATACCCGACGCATTTACATCGGCAATAGTATCAACAGCGACCGCCTTTTGTTCGTCATTCACATAATAAATGCCTGATCGATACGAAGTCCCCCGATCGTTCCCTTGTCGGTTCAATGTGCTGGGATCATGAATCTTAAAGAAGAATTCTAGCAACGTACGAAAGCTGATCACCTCAGGATCGAAAAGAACCTCAATTCCCTCGGCATGGGTGCCGTGATTGCGATAAGTGGCGTTGGGCACGTCGCCGCCTGTATAACCCACCCGTGTCGCTTCTACGCCCGGCAGATGGCGGATCAAATCTTCCATGCCCCAAAAACAGCCACCGGCCAATACAGCGCGTTCAGTCATTTAGTTGCCCTCCACTTGATCAAGTAAATTTCCATAGCCTTCAGTTTCCATCTCGTCGCGATGAATAAATCGTAAACTTGCCGAATTGATGCAATACCGCAGTCCACCACGATCCCGTGGTCCATCGGTAAAAACATGACCCAAGTGGCTGTCGGCATTGGTTGATCGCACTTCTGTGCGCACCATGCCTAAAGTGGTATCAGATAATTCGCTTACATGCTCACTAACAATCGGCTTTGTGAAACTTGGCCAACCACAACCGCTTTCAAACTTGTCTGCACTTGCAAACAACGGCTCACCCGAGACGATATCGACATAGATACCGGGTTCATGGTTGTCCAAATATTTGCCTGTTCCGGGTCGTTCGGTGCCACTTTGTTGGGTCACGCGATATTCCTCGGGGCTAAGACGGGCGATCGCTTCGGCGGATTTTTCATATTTCATGTCTTGGCTCCTGTTTTGTTTGGTTATCCGGATATAAGGGCAGTCAGTCAAAATTTCAAAACCCTTGCAACACTTGATGCCGTCTTCGTGATAAGTTCTGCCTTTTGCACGTGCTGGCAAGATAGTTCTTGTGATTGTAACCACACAAACCTTCTGACAAACTGCCCGAAATTGTAATGGTTTAAGAGGCACCTAGAATGGCGATGACATGTGGCGAAGCGGTGATGCGCTTGTTGGGACGTTATGGTTTAACCAAGGCTTTCGGCATTCCGGGTGTGCACACACTTGATTTGTGTCGTGGATTAAACCTAGGCGCAAATGCCGGCGGCATTACACACATTCAGGCGCGTAATGAACAAGGTGCCGGTTTTATGGCCGAAGGTTGGGCGCGTTGCACGGGCGAGGTCGGTCTCGCCATCGTTATATCCGGCCCTGGTGTCACGAACACGGCCACGGCGTTAGGTCAGTGTTACGGCGATAGTCTGCCCTTTTTGCTGATTTCCGCAGAACAGCCCAGCTATACCATTGGCAAAGGTTGGGGGGTTTTGCATGACATCACAGAACAAAAGAAAGTCACGGAACCACTGACTGCCCTTTCCGCGACAGCATATCGCGCATCAGATGTGCCAGAATTGTTGGCACAGGCATTTACCATTTTTGCATCCGAACGCCCTCGACCCGTTCACATTTCCATTCCAATTGATGTTCAGCAGGAAATGGTTGACGAAGATTGGCTGCCCGTCACCTTACCCACACGGCCAAACGCTGGCAAAGGCTTGATCGATCAAGCCGCGCAGATGTTAAAAAATGCCAAAGCGCCGGTGATGATTGTTGGCGGTGGTGCGGCTGAAGCAAGCGCAGCGTTAACTGGCATTGCCGAAAAACTGGGTGCCATTGTGGTTTCATCAGTTATTGGCAAGGGCATTGTTTACGACAACCATCCTTTACATCTTGCGGGTGCTTTGTCTCAATCCCCAGCCCAAGCCCTTTTGACCGCTGCCGATGTTGTTTTAGCTGTTGGTACCGAAATTGCAGAGGCGGACAGTTACATTGAACGCTTAGACATTCCCGGTGACATTATTCGCATCGATATTGATCCTCGCAAGATTAACGATTTTTATCCAGCTAAACTGGGTATTGTTGCTGATGCTAATATGGCCGCATCAACCTTATTGACCGCTCTCAAGACCCACGATGGTACCGATCAGCGCAAGGTAGCAACGAAACAAGTCGCATCAGCCCGCGCTGAATATATGGCCAATCGTGCCCCGTTTGAGGTTCAGCATATGCGCGCCCTTGCGCACCTGCGGACAGCAACCCCTGCAGATACCATGTTCTGTGGAGACGCATGTCAAATTATCTATACTGCATGTTTCGCTTTACCTGTCTCATCCCCTCGTAAATTCACTTATCCTGCTGGATTCTGTGCACTCGGCAACGGTCTGCCTAATGCGATTGGCGCCAAAATGGCCCGCCCAGACCAACCCATAATGGCCATCGTTGGCGATGGGGGATTTATGTTTACGATGCCGGAAATTATCGTCTCTGCCGAAAACAAAATGCCCTTACCAATTTTGCTTTGGGAAAATGGTGGATTGAAGCAAATTCGCGATGACATGGATCTGCGAGATATTTCCCGTGTTGGTGTGGAGGGGATTAACCCAGATTTTGAAATGTTGGCAAAGGCCTGTCATTGCCACGCTGTTCGCCCTCAAAATGGGCAAGCATTTGAAGACGCAATAAAAACCGCATTTCAAGCCGACCGCCCCACATTGATAATTCTGCGCGAAAACGATCCTTGGCTGGTGGAATAATCCAGTGAGAGGCTGGAATCATACGCCGAGCGTACCCTTGCAGGTGTCCCCACTTTACACGTGGCCACCAAAACCCAAGGCCGCGTTGCTTTGGATTTGGCACAGTTGGTTTTTGATTTCGGAACGGTTAGTCATTCTGGGGTTTGCCCTGATTTCGCTGGTTTATTTCCAACCCCCGCTTGAAGAAACAAAAACGCTGGCATTTGGTTGGATTGTCCAAATGTATCTGCGAAATCTGGCATTGATGACGCTGGTGGCGGGCGGTCTGCATTTGTATTTCTTTGTTTGGCGCGGGCAAGGGAAAACGTTGCAATATGATGCACGCCCATTGATGAAAAATGGTCGTCAATTTACGTTTTCAGGCCAAGTTCGCGACAATATGTTTTGGACTTTGGCAAGTGGCGTAACCTTTTGGACCGCTTATGAGGTTTTGATGTTTTGGGCCTTGGCAAACGGTCATGTAACTTTGCTAACTTGGTCTGCTAATCCGGTTTGGTTTGTTGCGTTTTTCTTTATCATACCGATGTGGGAGAGCTTTTACTTTTATTGGATTCACCGCATGCTCCACATCCCGTTTTTGTATAAAACGGTTCATGCATTGCACCACCGAAACGTCAACGTCGGCCCATGGTCCGGCTTGTCGATGCACCCAGTAGAACACATTATTTATCTGGGCACGGTGTTGATCCATTTTGTTATCGGCGCCCATCCCTTACACATTCTGTTTCACCTACAGTATTACACATTAACGGCCGCCACGACCCATACTGGTTTTGAAGGAATGGTCATCAAAGACAAAAATCGTCTCGCGCTTGGGACCTTTCATCACCAAATGCATCACCGTTATTTTGAATGTAATTACGGGGGGTTAGAATTGCCGTGGGACAAGTTTTTTGGCTCGTTTCATGATGGTACCGACGAAGCTGACGCAAAAATCAAGGAACGGCGAAAGCGGTTCACAAACAGTTAATTGATCATCGCACGAACGTCTGCCGCCACGATCTTGCCCATGGCATTCCGTGGCAACGCGGCGACGAACAAAACCTTTTTCGGCATTTTATAACGCGCCAACTTACCATCTAGTACGCCCACTACATCCGCCTCACAGCAGTCTGTTTTTGAGACAGCCACCACAATAGGCACCTCACCCCAACGTACATCTGCCGCACCAACGACAGCAACCTCCGCCAACTTTGGGTGATCGCGCAACAAACGCTCTATCTCTGATGGATAAATATTCTCACCGCCAGAAATGATTACATGCTTTATGCGATCAACAAACCAATAGTTTCCGTCAGAATCTTGGCGGGCAACATCTCCTGTTTTGAACCATCCATCTTCTAATGCCTTTTGTGTTTCAACCGGGTCCTGCCAATAGTGGGTGAAAACATTATCACCTTTCACCCAAATTTCACCTGCATCCCCCTGCGCCACATCCTGATCATCAACCACTAGACGTATCTGACAATTTGCACCCTCAATGCCAATACTACCTTCATTGATCATTGCCGTATCAACAGTTTGAAAAATTGCAAAAGGTGTTGTTTCCGTCGCGCCATAAACTTGCAGCATTGGTACGCCGCAAGCGTGCACTGCCTTGAGCATTTCAAGTGGAACATCCGTTGAACCAATAGATAATCCCCGCAACGTTTCTGATTGTTTTGTCCGCCATTCGGGCGTTGCCATGACTGCGGCCAGAACCGTCGGTACGACAATGGCCAAATCCACACGATTAAGGGCTAGGGCCGTATCGGTCGGGTTGAAACTTTCATGCAATTCAACAGTGGCACCAATAGAGAAGGCTGGTGTTGGTAAAATATTCAACCCACCAACATGAAACAACGGCAGTACATTTAGAACCGTATCAGTTGGGCGCATCCCGTGGGCTTGAACACTCATCTGCGCGTTTGCGACCAATGCCTTTTGAGGTAAAATTACACCCTTAGGCCGGCCGGTTGAACCCGAAGTATAAACCAAAAGCAGTGGATCATTCAGCGATGGAACACCTTGCTCATTGTTGACGCTAAGAGGAATATCTCCCCCAATTTCTAATACCAAAGGAACATCTAAACCCGCAGCCTGGCTTGCAAAATGATGATCATGAAACACTATTTTTGGCGTTGCATTTTCAACGATTTCGGCCACTTCAACAGCTGACAACCGCCAATTTAATGGCAGCAATATTGCGCCAATCTTCGCAGCGGCGAAAAGCAAAACAAACGCCTCAGGATTGTTCATGCCATACCAGGCAATCCGGTCCCCGCGCGCAATACCACCCGCCAGCAAACAGGCCGCACGTTCAGAAATCAGATCGGCGAATTGGGCGTAAGTTATAACCTCACCTTGAAACACAAACGCTGGTTTTTCAGGATGCAGCGCAGCAGCATCCCGGATCCAGACGTCAAGCGTCGTCATCTGTTTCGCCCTTGTTATACAACGCAGCTTTACCCAACATATCCATGCACAACTCTGCTGTCCAAGGCAGCATAAGTGAACCACACCGACTATCGCGATACAGACGTTCGAGGGGCAAGGATTTCAACATCGATTGCCCACCACAAGTGCGAATGGCCAATTGTGAAATCGCGTTCGCGTTTTCCATGACGGTGTGTTGTGCCGCCCAGGCCCGCATCAAAACATCTTGACTAGGATCAGGCGACGCCTCTGATATTGCTTGAAACCACAATGCCTTAGTCTGTTCCAACATCAAACGCATTTGTGCTACAGCCAGCTGTTTTGTTGGATACATCCGACGTTTAACAGGCGGCATACCCGGGATTTCTCCACGCAAATAGGACACCGTGAAATCATAAGCCGCTTGCGCGATCCCCATATAAGCGGGTGTCAGCGTCATAAACATATGAGGCCAACGACTGGCCGCCTTGGGATATACACCTTGGGGCATCAATTGCGCCTCATCGGGGACAAAGACATCATCAAAAATCAACGTCCGAGAAACAGTTCCGCGCATCCCCATCGGGTCCCATTCTCCGACGACAGATACACCCTTAGCATCGGCAGGAACGGCGATATACATTGTGTTGCGACGCGATGATTTTTCGTCTGCCGTTTGCAGCGCACTGCACAACACCCCGTAATAATCCGCATGCCCCGAAAGTGATGCAAAAATCTTCTTACCGGTGATTTTCCAACCACCATCCACCTTTAGTGCTGTTGTGCCAAAAGCTGCAAAACCCGCCGCCGCGGCACCCCCTTCGGAAAATGGCTGGGCATAGATTTTTCCGTCATTCAATATGCGCCCGTAATGCAGCGCACGCATTTTGTGATGCTGATCGCGCAAATCATCGTCAAGGTCCAACTGATCCAACAAATCGCCCGTCCACAAACAAGAGCTAACGTGCATATTAAATGTAAGCGCTGTGGCCCCACAGTACCGCCCAATTTCTGCGGCCGTCAGCATGTAGGTTTTTAGATCCGCACCATGCCCACCACTTTCTTTGGGAATGCAAATACCCAGCAAGCCAGATGCAGCCAAGTCTTGATAATTCTCAGTCGGAAAACTTGCGTTGCGATCATATTCTGTTGCGCGCGGCGCAAATTTTTCCGCTGCTAATTCACGGGCTTGTGTACACAGATTGGCCTGTTCGTCGCTTAATCCCCAAGCTTGGGGATCAAATATTGGGGCATCGGTCAAAGGCTGTTCCTTTTCAAGAATTCTGTTATCAGATTGTTCACTTCTTTAGGGGCTTCTTGGTTCACCATATGACCTGCGTTATCGATCACATGAAATGCACTTTGTGCCAGATGATTGGCCATCCATTCCATCGTTCGCACCGGCGCACTGGCGTCTTTTGCCCCGCAAACAACCAAGGACGGACATTGGATATCACCCAAATCATTACGACGATTAAACGTTGTCAAACAGGGCAAAATTGAACACCAACTGGCCATGGGCACACTTCCCAAGATGCGCGCAATTTCTGCTATTAGTGCATGATCATCCTGTGCACCTACCAAGTGCGGTGCCGCTTCTTTTGCCATCTCATGCATCGATTTTCCGGCCTCTAGCGGTGCCAATCGAGCCTTTAAAAATGTATCTTTAAAACTGTCATCTCGACCACCAAAACTTGGTGTAGTTGCCATCAAAACAAGGCCGACTACTTGGTCTTTGTGGCGCAACGCATGTTCTATTGCCAACATGCCTCCTATAGATTGTCCAACCAAAACCACCTGTTGCAGTCCCAATGATTTAATAAAGTTTGATAGTTTTGTGGAAAGGGCGGCAAAATTATGCGCACCCTCATCGCTTTCGCCATATCCAGGCATATCCCATGCAATAACCCGGTGGTTTGGAATGCCAGACAATTGATTTACAAAACTATCGCGACCACCACCAATTCCATGAAGGCAGATGATCGCTGGGCCCTGCCCTGCCTCAATGTAGCTTATACCAGCACTGAGTTTCAAACTGGCCCACCGTTTGAAACCACCGCCACACCATCCAGCGCAATATCACACCCTAACATTGGCAAATCGAAATGCCCGCGAGTGAAACGCCCGGCAAATTCATTTGCCCCTGTGGAATAGAGAAAATTACCCGCCAATGCACGCAATTCGGTGCCATTGGTGTCGGCCTTGTCATACATCATCAAAGCCTCATATCGTGCAGCTGGATTAAATCCCCATCCAACATGGCTGGTCGCATAAGCGGCTGGATCGTCAAAAGCGGCAAAATAATCGCGCATCAATCGTGCATCCAAGCCATTGCCACCGACATTGGTCACGAAATCATCGGTTAATGTCAGATCAACAACACCCTCGAAATACCGCTTAAAGGTCAGATTGATGTCGCCCGCTTGATAAACCAGTCTACCATTGACTGTCCCGCGGCGCGGGAAACTAACAATCAAACCAGCAGGCCAATGTGCCAAAGTGCCAGGACGATCTGTCCAGCCCCAAACACCAACGGTTGCTGCCCCTTCCAAATCCACTTGCAGATCCGTTCCAGCCGATGATTTCACCGTCATTTCCTTGGCCGCCCGCATGCGCCCCGTGGCCTCTTTGGCCATATCCTTAAGGTCAAGCGTTGGTACCAAACGCGCCAAAGCCTCGGGATGCTCATTTGAAACATTCATAATCCGCGCACCGGATTGCAAGATTTGCCCCGTTTCCGGAGCATGCATCAGCCCTTCGACGGTTAAATCGACAACCACATCCGCCAAACACAATTGCGCCACGGCATCTGGTTGTCCACTCAAAGCGGTTGATGCACCGGATGATCTGATAATAGGGCCAGTCATTGGAGCAGGTGTCGGAACCTTGATGCGATCAAAACTTAACCCCATGCGAGTAAGGGCAAGTCCCGCCAATTCAACATTTATCAGTCGCGATTGACCTTCGCAAAGTACAACAATTTTTTCGGATACACGCATCTTGCAAAGAGTGAAAACCTGCTCAAACGCGTCAATCCACTCTGGCTGATGTCGATCAATATTCATTGCGAATCCCTCACTTTAATCACCATTTACATGACTTTGCATATAATTACAAATCATGTATATTCGCCTCATGACTCGTTTTATTGACAACTACCTGCTGTATCTTATGTCTCAAGCCTCGGCGAGTGCGAGTGCGATTTTCCACGAAGACTTGGCCCAGCGCGGCGTGCCAGTAACAACTTGGCGCATTTTGGCATGTCTTTACCCAGACCAAGCTATGGGCATTAGTGAGCTTGCTAATCATTGCCTTGCAAAGCAACCTACCATGACACGCCAAATTGACCGTCTAATTGAACAAGGCTTTGTCGATCGTAAAAATGAAGATGGCGACCGACGTCGTGTAAAAGTAAGTTTAACAGTGACGGGGATCAAACTGGCTGGAACGTTAATCAAACAAGCCCGTGACCACGAGGCCGATCTTTTAGGTGATATCACAGAGGAAGACAAAGTCGCACTAAAGTCCGTTTTGGCGAAAATTATGCTGCGCAGCGAAGGTGCAGCATAATTCGTCTATCTAATTGATATTATTATGAAGTTAAAACGAACAGCACGAGTAGAAAACCCAGTCATCTCTCATAACATTTACTTTCATCCAAGCGCAGCATAATCGTGAAAAATCCGTTTTCTGGAAACGAATTGTAATTGCTTAATCTCCATGCAAGGATCAATTCTTAACTGGGAGAAATACTGTGTCTGCTAATCTAAACATCACAATTATCGGTGCCGGAATCGTTGGTGTTTCAACCGCGATTTGGCTACAACGCGACGGTCATAATGTTACTTTGCTAGACAAATCTGGTGTTGCTGCGGGTACATCTTATGGCAACGCAGGGATTTTGGCTTCTGCTGCCGTTGTACCAGTAACGGTGCCTGGTTTGCTGATGAAAGCCCCCAAAATGTTGTTCGACAGAAACCAACCACTCTTTTTGCGTTGGTCATATCTGCCCCGATTGATCCCCTTTCTCTTTCGTTACCTCAAGAATGGCTCGGCCGCAGCGAATGCCAAGATTGCTGCTGGGTTAACAGAAATGATGCACGACAGTCCGGATCAGCATTTGGCACTGGCCAATGGAACGGGCGCTGAGAAGTACATCGATACTACCGATTATTTCTATGGCTACAAAGATCAGCAATCTTTCAATTCAGACGCCTATGGTTGGAACATCCGAAAGCACCACGGTTATGATTTTTCAGAACTTAACGCCGATGAATTATCTGCCTTTGACCCCTCATTGGCTGGGCGTTTTGGTCATGGTGTTCGCCTAACAAATCACGGCCGCATCACAGATCCCGGGGCGTATGTTAATGCGCTTGCTGATCATTTTGTGGCCCAAGGCGGTAAGATTGAAACCGCTGAGGTTACTGGTTTTGAAATCAAAATTGGCAAATGTACTGGATTGCAAACGACAAATGGCACACTTAAAGCGGACCGCTTCATTGTAACCACGGGTGCATGGTCCAAGGAACTAGCAACTGCGTTGGGCGTTTCAATCCCTTTTGAATCTGAACGCGGCTATCATATTGAATATGTAAACCCATCCATCACATTGCGGGCACCGATCATGGTTGCCGCAGGCAAGTTTGTGGTGAATTCCATGGATGGCCGCATGCGTGCAGCAGGGGTTGTGGAATTTGGTGGTCTTGATGCCCCGGCCAGTCGCGCCCCATTTGAGTTATTGAAGCGCCAAATGGCCGAATTGTTCCCTGATTTAACGTATGACAGAATTGATGAATGGATGGGTCACCGCCCCTCGACCAGCGATTCACTGCCAGTAATCGGTGCTGCCCCAAATGCAGACAACGTATTTTTAGGGTACGGGCATCAACATATTGGCCTGACAGGCGGACCGAAAACCGGGCGTTGGTTGGCAAAACTAGCCGCTGGCGCACCAATTAACACGGATTTGTCGCCTTATGCCGCAGATCGAAAAGGGTAAAATTAATGTTTTCTGCCGCCGAACTTAGGGCCGCATGCGATCTTGTTTATTCCCAAATGCCGCCGACGCCACAGTATGTTTGGCCGACGTTAACGAAACGCTTTGGGGCCGAGGTTTGGGTAAAGCATGAAAACCACGGCCCAACGGGTGCATTTAAAGTACGCGGCGGTATTACCTATATTGACTGGCTAAAGCGTGCGCACCCTGATGCGTCAGGAATTTGTACCGCCACTCGCGGTAACCACGGGCAATCACAGGCTCGCGCTGCGCTGGCCGCGGGGTTGACCGCCAAAGTTTATGTACCGTTTGGCAATTCAGTTGAAAAGAACGCCGCCATGCGTGCCTTTGGGGCCGAAGTGATTGAATTTGGACATGATTTCGAAACTGCTCGGGATGAAGCATTTCGTGTCGCAGACGCAGAAAACTTGGCCATTGTTCCCTCTTATCACACTGAATTGGTGCGCGGCGTTGCCACCTATGGCTTTGAATTTCTTACGGCTGCACCAGATCTAGATACTGTTTATGTGCCAATTGGTTGCGGGTCTGGCATTTGCGGTGTGATCGCTGCGCGTGATGCACTTGGTCTGGATTGCGAGGTTGTTGGCGTGGTTTCTGAACACGCTCAATGTGCACTGCTTTCTGCGCAAAGTAATCGCTTGGTTGAAACAAATTCGGCGCATACATTTGCCGACGGCATGGCGGTTCGAGTGCCCATCCAAGACGCGCTAGATGTTTACGCAAAAGGTGCTGCAAGGATCATCAAGGTGAGCGAGGCTGAAATCGCCCAAGCCTGTCATATTTATTTCACCGACATTCACAATGTCGCCGAGGGCGCAGGTGCTGCTGCATTGGCAGGATTGATCCATGAACAAGCGATCATGCGCAACAAGAACGTCGGTGTGATTTTGAGCGGTGGCAATATCGATGCGCCGCAGTTTTCCACCATCCTGAACGGAGGCATCCCAACGGTTAACACATAGTTAATCGAAATATCTGGCCACAAATCTCGCCCGAAAAAACACGAGTCAAACCCAGTAAATTGCATTTCCCGACGTAAAGCGTTATGTTGGCGTTATAAAAGTGCCGAAAAATCGGCCGTAAGGCAGGATATGCAGATCGTTAGTGTGAAACAAGAAAAGCTTGAATTGGGCGATAGGTCCAAAGACGGGGTCAGTACGCAATTTGCGGCCCTTTGTTATCGCGAGCGCAAAGACAAAGTTGAAGTGCTGCTCATTACGTCGCGACGAACTAAACGTTGGATCCTGCCGAAAGGTTGGCCAATGGACGGAATGACGCCAGCAAAAGCCGCCGAAACCGAAGCCTTTGAAGAGGCAGGTGCAACGGGGAAAATGAAAAATTCCTGTTCTGGTATTTATTCTTATTCCAAAGAAGTGGATAATATGGGTCGACCAGTCATCGTCGCCGTTTTTCCGCTTAAAGTTAAGAAAATGCTAAAGGATTTCCCCGAAAAAGGGCAAAGAACCCTGAAATGGTTTAGTCGAAAGAAGGCTGCAAGTTTGGTATATGAACCTGAATTGCAGCAAATCATTAAAAACTTTGACCCGTCGCTTTTGTCTTGAATGACTAGGCTTGCTGGCTAATTATAAGATTACGGTGTTGGGCAATCCAACGCCGGGTTTATGTAGGTCTGAAATTAAATGATCCGTTACGCCTTGGCATGTTCTCAAAAACACAGCTTTGACAGTTGGTTTCAATCGGCTGACGCCTTTGACAAATTGCGTGCCGCTGGCATGACGACCTGCCCCATATGCGGCGATGCTGATGTTAATAAGACCATCATGGCACCGCGCGTTTCAACCGCACGCACCAAATCTGAAGAACCCGAAAACAAGTCGATCCCAGCCGAACACGGCCCTCTTTCTGGCCCCGCCAGCCCCGCAGAACAAATGGTTGGCGAGTTGAAAAAACAGCTTAAAGAAAAATCGGAATACGTTGGTGAAGGTTTTGCAGCCGAGGCGCGTAAAATTCATGACGGTGAGGCACCGGAACGTTCCATTTATGGCGAGGCACGATTGGATGAGGCCAAAAAATTGGTCGATGATGGCGTGCCTGTTGTCCCCCTGCCCTTTGCCCATAAATCCAAGGTGAACTGATGCCAAAAGTGATGATAACAGGTGCCAATCGCGGTATTGGACGTGCGATGTTGGATTTATACGTGGCGCGTGGGTGGGATTGTATCGCCACCTCACGCCAAGATATGCCCACGCAAGAAAACGTGACGTGGGTGAATTTGGATGTTCGTGATCCCCATTCGCACCAGACGATTGAAGGCCCTCTTGATCTGTTAATCTGCAATGCCGGTGTTTACTTGAATAAAGGCGCTACTATCGGCAATGGTTTTTCTGCCAGTGATTGGTCAGACACGATGGCGGCAAACGTTACCGGTGTTTACCTAACAATCGAGGCGCAACTTGATGCGGTGCGTCAATCCAAGGCCGGCAAGATTGCGATTATTTCTTCGCAAATGGCCAGTTCCACCAATGCGCCGGGCGGTTCATACATTTACCGTGCTTCAAAAGCGGCTGCGTTAAATTTGGGTCGAAACCTATCTTCTGACCTGAAATCCGAAGGTATCGCCGTTGGCATTTATCATCCAGGTTGGGTGCAAACAGACATGGGTGGCGGTGAAGCTGACATTGATGTGGCCACCGCGTCAAATGGCTTGATTGCGCGATTTGAAGAATTATCAATCGAGACAACCGGTTGTTTTGAAACTTGGGATGGGCGTGCGCATCCTTACTAAGTGAGATGTTCAGCCCAAAACCAAACCTGCGGCGCAATAACAGGTTGCCCTTACCCCCATCACCCCGTATGAAAACCGCGTTATAAAAGGGGATTTTCATGCCACGTCTGGTGATGAAATTTGGCGGCACATCTGTTGCCAATTTAGATCGTATCAAACGAGTTGCAAAACGCATTGGCGTTGAAGTGGCCCGTGGGTACGAAGTTATCGTTATTGTTTCAGCAATGTCAGGCAAAACCAACGAGTTGGTGGGTTGGGTACAAGAGACCTCGCCCCTGTTTGACGCGCGCGAATTTGATGCAATTGTATCTTCGGGTGAAAACGTCACCGCTGGCTTGATGGCTTTGACCTTGCAGGAAATGGATATTCCGGCACGCTCATGGCAGGGTTGGCAAGTGCCAGTTCAAACCACCTCGGCGCACTCAAGTGCCCGAATTGAGGCGATTCCGACGGATAATCTGGATGCAAAATTCGCTGAAGGCATGAAAGTAGCCGTAGTTGCAGGCTTTCAAGGCGTCAGCGATGAGGGACGGATCACAACGCTTGGTCGCGGTGGTTCTGACACGACGGCTGTTGCATTCGCCGCTGCATTTGATGCGGAACGTTGCGATATTTATACAGATGTGGACGGTGTTTATACCACGGATCCACGGATCACAGACAAGGCCCGCAAGTTGGACCGGATCGCATTTGAAGAAATGTTAGAACTGGCATCCTTGGGTGCCAAAGTGTTGCAAACCCGTTCGGTTGAACTGGCGATGCGGTACAAAGTGAAACTGCGGGTTCTAAGCAGTTTTGACGAACAAACAGATACGTCCGGCACATTGGTGTGCGACGAGGAGGACATCATGGAAAGCAATGTAGTTGCAGGCGTCGCCTATTCGCGTGACGAAGCTAAAATGACACTTTTGGCCGTGGCCGATCGCCCAGGTATCGCCGCCGCCATTTTCGGGCCGTTGTCCGAAGCGGGTGTGAACGTAGATATGATCATTCAAAACATATCTGAGGAAGGCCGTACTGATATGACGTTCAGCTTGCCAACAGACCAAGTTTTGCGTGCCACAGAGGCCGTTGATGCGCTTAAGACATCAGGCAATGTAAACTTTGAAAAACTAGAAACCGACGCAGAAGTTGCCAAGGTTTCCGTTGTCGGCATCGGCATGCGCAGCCACGCAGGTGTTGCCAGCAAAATGTTCGCGGCCCTTTCAGCCGAAGGCGTAAACATCAAAGTTATCTCTACCTCTGAAATCAAAATCTCAGTTTTGGTTGATCGCAAGTACATGGAATTGGCTGTGCAAGCACTGCACGACGCCTTTGAGCTTGAAAAAGAAGGCTAAATTCCAGTTGCTTTGAGCAACAAGGCACAAATGCTATTTTCGAAAGCCTCCTTGATGTTGAATTGAGGGGGCTTTTTCTTTGCCTTAAAGTTGTGGGGTTAAATGCGTGTCGAAATTATAGGATTGCGCTCAAAGACCGATTTACGTTCAATATCTAAGTGCTTTTCCGTTTCAATTCCTGACCTGCTATGATCTATTATGGTTAAGAAACAAATGGATTGGCACGAAGACGAAATGGCACAACAATCTGAAAGTGACAGTCGTGCCCTTTTGGGGCGCCTGCGCGGTACCCTTGCAGATCATGCCGAGGGTCAGCAACGTCTGGATCAAATCACACATTTGATTGCTGATCAGATGCAGGCCGAGGTTTGCTCCATTTATCTATTTCGGGATAAAGAAACGCTCGAACTTTGTGCCACCGAGGGCCTGAAGGCCGAAGCTGTGCACCAAACACGCATGCGTTTGGGCGAAGGTCTGGTTGGTCGCGTAGCCAAAACCAGTAATGTCATTAACACCGCAAACGCCCCGCAAGCCAAAGGTTTCCGCTATATGGCCGAAACCGGCGAAGAGTTATATTCGTCTTTCTTAGGTGTACCGATTCAACGCCCCGGCGAAAAACTTGGCGTTCTTGTTGTTCAATCCAAAGACGCTCGTGAATTTAGCGAAGACGAAGTTTACGCATTAGAAGTTGTGGCCATGGTTGTGGCTGAAATGACGGAATTAGGCGCATTCCTAGGTGAGGGCGCGGCCCTTTCGGCACGTCACACCCAGCCCGTCACTATCAAGGGTGCTGTTGGTCAAGAAGGTAATGCCCGTGGGCAAGTATTCTTGCACGAGCCACGGGTTGTTGTAACCAACCCAATCGCAGATGATCCGCATCTTGAATTTAGCCGTCTTGAAGAGGCCGTAGATACCCTGCGCATTTCGGTTGATGAACTGCTTGATGCAGCCGCTACCGGTGACAGCGAGCAATTGCAGGTGTTAGAAGCCTACCGAATGTTTGCTAATTCCAAAGGTTGGATGCGGCGCATGCAAGAAGATATTGCGCGTGGATTGTCCGCCGAGGCGGCCGTTGAAAAAGAACAATCAGCAGCGCGCGCGCGTATGGAGCAGGTTCCTGATCCCTATTTGCGCGAGCGATTGCATGATTTGGATGACCTTTCGAACCGATTATTGCGCATCTTAACTGGCCAGGGATCGGAAACTGGTGCTGAAATGCCTCAAGCCGCAATTTTGGTGGCGCGTAACATCGGCCCGGGTGAATTGTTGGAATATGGCCGTTCGCTAAATGGCATCATCCTAGAGGAAGGCTCGGTCGGTAGTCACGCCGGCATCGTGGCGCGTGCACTGGCTATCCCTTTGGTTATTCAGGCAAAAAACATCACCGCCGAAGCATTGAACGGTGATGTGGTTTTGATTGATGGCGATCAAGGGATTGTTCACCTTCGCCCTGAAGACGCGATTGTCACTTCATTCAAAGACAAAATTGCGATGCAGGCAAAAGCTCAGGAACGGTATGTTTCAATTCGTGACTTACCCGCAACCAGCACGGACGGTACAACCATCGAATTGCTAATGAATGCGGGTCTGATGGCGGATTTGCCTTCACTTGCCGGATCAGGTGCCGAGGGCGTTGGACTGTTTCGAACCGAACTGCAATTTCTTGCTCGTAACACGATGCCCAAACGTGCCGAACTTGCCAGTACA
>ERZ1048872.740-NODE-740-length-32955-cov-8.244195_pt1 | contig 32955 bp, 20 predicted proteins | sample MGYA00383100_ERZ1048872 | MGnify/ENA primary metagenome ERZ1048872 (study PRJEB29581, sample SAMEA5548370) | metagenome | biome: marine; feature: coastal; material: water | depth 50 m | study: Short-term variability in the microbial, nano- and picoplankton...
AGGTTTTGCTGGTGCAGATGTTAGCATTGATAAAGTGGCAACCGGTTGGGCAGCTAATGGTGCTCATCCCGGTGATGAGCTTACCTATACTGTAACGCTAACGAATGCTACACCAGCTGCGCCCTTGCCTGGTGGAGTCACTATCGTTGCAACGACTCATCCTATTTACGTAACGGACCTACTTGACGATGGTCTTTCGCTAGTAGAACAATCTATTGTTGTTACGAAAGGAACGGTGGATATAACCGGCAATCGCTCCATGTTATGGAGGGTTGATGATGATGCCACGTTTGTAGGAGGAGAAACAGCTACGTTGACCTACAAGGCGATCGTAAATACGTTAATCACGACCGATAACATCGATAACTGGGCTTCCATTCTAAATCAAGATCTTACTGTTGACCAGTGGGTCACCGGCGCTCCGGCCGAGCATTTTGCCAAGAACAGCTTGGACGTCTTGGACGTGTTTGGCTTCCCATTGAAAGCGGCGATCAATTCCTCTCTCTTCGTTGAGACGGAAGCTGGCCCTCGCTACATCGTTGGCCTTCAAGGTGGCGCAAAAGATCCTGCACAGACCGGGCTAGGAGCAGTGCTGTGCCGCGTGCCAAATACAAACAAAGCAGTCGGCTGGGATGGTGGACTCGGAAACCTTTGGTACTCATGTGGTAATGGCTTACCGAACAAAGGCGGCATTCCTCTTCCCCTGTATGTGACAGATCTTTACGAGGATTCAGCGGGCCGTATCTGGCTAACAAGCTGGGGTAATGAAGGACTCTTCTACAGTGATGATGGCGCCCAGACATGGACAGATGCTCAGGTAGATCTTTCTGGTGGTATGGGCGGAGCGCCCGACGGCATTGCAGATGGTTTTGCTCAGGTATATGCGATTACTGAAGATATTCTAGGCACGCTCTTTATTTCTGCTAACAATGGTGATGTGTATCGCTCGTTTGATCGTGGTGTAACCTGGCAGAAAGCCAAGCAGCTTCCAATGGGAACGGCTGATACGCCATTTGCGATGATATCAGATCCAACGGCCCCTGGTACGCTCTATGCAGGTACGTTTGGAGATGGTATGTATGTCTCCACTGACTTTGGCGAGACGTGGACGAAACCTGCTAGCGTAGGTCTTCCAAAAGGTGCTGGTTATGTGTTTGACTTGGAATTCGATCCACTTTCTGGAAACCTGTTTGCTGGTACGGCTAATGGCCTCTACTACACGGCCGATGGTGGCGAAAACTGGACTGGTTTGAACAGCGCGTTCCCCGTGCCTACTCAAGCACCAGAAGTGCGTAACCTATCCTTCGATCAGAATGGAGCCTTGTTTGCTTCAACGTGGGGTCAGGGTGTTTGGTCATCTGCTGATTGGCAGGCCACGGCTCTTGGTTTGTTTGCTTTGAAAACAGCAAATGTGACCCAGATATCGATCTCGAACAACACAGTATATGTGCTTCTCGAAGACGGTTCTGTAGAGACGTTCCGATATACGAGCGCAGGTCAGTCGGTTGATGTTGAGGATGAGTTTACCGAGGTACCAAGCGAGTACAGCTTGAATCAGAACTACCCGAATCCGTTCAATCCGAGTACAGCGATTGAATTCTCGTTGCCACAGGCAGCGACAGTCAACCTAACTGTATTTGATACGATTGGGCGCCAGGTTGCTGTTCTGATCAATGGTCAGATGGCATCGGGTCGTCACTCTGTGCAATTCAATGCATCGAGTCTGCCAAGTGGAATGTATCTCTACCGCTTGTCAACTCCTGCAGGGTCTATTACTCAGAAAATGATCCTCATGAAGTAGGACGACCATCCTACATAGTTGGACCTTTTAGAGAAGGGGGCGAATCAGAAATGATTCGCCCCCTTCTTCGTTTTAAAACGTTTTGAAAGCCCCCAAATGACTTGTTTTGAATCATTTTCGTGTCTAAAACGCAAAAAATGATTTTTACGTCGTTCCCTATTTCGGTCAGAGCATCGATGAATAAACCGCCTCATTCGCCGAGACCTGTCACCACTCAAACCCTTCTTAACAGAAGAACAGATCGCGAGGGAGCGATACGAAAATGAAGTTTAAATCTACCATTCTAGCACTGATGCTATTCGTCCTAGGAGCGAATGAATCTCAAGGTGCTGATCTATACGTCGATCCTCTTGGAGCTTCGATTATCTGCACGGCAACCGGAGCAGGCGCTTGTCCAACGATTGCTGCTGCTCTTTTAGTTGCGAACCCGGGCGATACCATCAACGTTGCAGCTGGAACTTATACGATTCTAGCATCCATCGATCTTTCATTAGACTTTTTAACCATCAAAGGCCCCAAGGCTGGACTAGGTTACGGTGGACGTGCTGAGTTTAACGCGGGCGCAACCTGTGTTGTTGGCGAAGCATGTATCGTGGCCGGACCACTGGTCGACTACATCTTCAGCATTCAGGCAAACAACGTCACTATTGACGGGTTCGACCTTGTTGGAGACGTAAATAGAACTTGGGCGGCCATTAAGATTGAAGGTGGGTTTGATCGTTGGACGATCGATTCCAATATTATGGAGAGAATCGGACAGGAAAATACCACCGTTGCTGGTAACTATTCCTATGGCGTTTTTGGTGATGCCAATCCAACGGTAAGTGGAACGGAAACCATGACAGGTGGAGAAATCTACCGCAATCGTTTTGTAGAACTCGGTCGTCAGAGTCTCCCTAAAGTAGGCGCGCATAAAAGCGCAGGAATGGGCATACATCTAGAAGGGATCTCTGGAGACGTAGCCTCCTGTACCGCTCCCCTGAAGTTTACTTGTGGTGTATGGGTACATTCCAATTCTTTTATTGACCTAGCAACCGGCCAAAATCAGGCTAATTTCACCTTTGATGTGAATGGTAAAGAGTATTCGACTGGAGTGAATATCGTTCAGGATGCTCAAAACGCTTCACCAAACAATGGCGCGTTAGTTGAAGGAAATGAATTCGAAAAAGACTTGGTTCCTGCTCCAGCCACGAAGATGGATAGGGGAGTTGTAATCGGAATTGGTGGATCAAGCGTGACGCAAACGAATGCGTCTATGTTTGGAGATGTTGATGCGTATGTTACGAACATCGATAGAAAGGCAACGGTTAGTGAATTGATACTCGCTAATTTCCACAAGACGTTGCATCCCTCTTTTTATGGACCAGGTACGGATCAGTATTTCGAGGACCCTGTTTTGGCGGTCGAAAAGTCTGATCCTTCAGCATTCATCGTCTTTCTTGAGGAGATTGCCCCTCTCGCTCCTCCAGTACTTTTTGACGACTATCGTATTACCGTGACGGGTGGACTAGGTGCGACTGCAGCTAGTTACAAATCTTCTCTGAACTCTGAGGGTAACTTGAATCTCCGACAGGGAGCCAGATTACTTTTTAACGGTGTTATATCAGACGGCATCGTAGATGGAGTTACGGAAATTGTACTTAACGGTACAACGGGAGATGATTTGTTGACGCTAGACTTTAATAATGGAAATCCGACGCCACGAGGTAGCGATGACGTTGCTGACCGACCTGGAATTACATTTGACGCGAAAACAGCATATGACAAGATCATTCTCCGGGGTAGCGAACAGTTAACCCATGAGACGATCGAAATGAGCGGACCTGATGCTGGTAGGATTCACTTTAATCCAGGTGCTGGCCCCGGACTGGCTCGTTCAACCTATACGGTAGGTACCTCAACGGCGGTCGATTACTCAGGTGTTGATCCCATCGAAGATGTCTTGATTGTTAACGGTGAGTACGCCATCACTGCTCCGGACGACATCAACAACGAAATCAATATCATTAACGGACCTTTCCGCTTTGGATTTGAGACGTTTCAAATTACTAGTGGCCAGGCTCCAACATTTAATGAAGTAAACTTCGCGAACAAAAAGAACGTCCATGTTCACGGAGCGGACGAAACAGCAGGACCTTCAGCCGTTGTAGGCGATGACGTCTTCACGCTATTTACAGATGATGGAGATGCTCCACCTCTTCTGCTCGGTATTCACATGTACGGTGGAAGCGTCGCTGATGATAAATCTGATGACTACTTCGTCGTGCGCCCGTCTAAAGACTTCGAGACGAGTGTAAGCGGCGGTACCAACTTCTCAGGTGACTATCTCTTCTTGGATTGTGCCAATACGGATGTGACTTGTAATCCTATCGATATGTTGGCTTTTGACGGCAACGTGGGTGGTACATATAGCGCAATGTCCGGTGCAGGCTTTCAGGACCTAACAATTGCGACGGACATTGAATTCACAGCAGACCCAACAGGACCAGCTGACCTGGTAATTAAGAAAGAGCTCATTGGGTTTGCGACCACAGGTGCGCATCCCGGCGATGATCTACAGTACAAAGTGACGGTGACCCACGGTGGTGGACCATCGATCCCCTTGAACCTCTTTCCTATCTGGATTTCGGACGTGATTGATCACAGGCTCTCATTGGTGGAACAGAGTGTGGTCGTGACCAATGGATCCGTTCAGGTTGCTGGCACCAACACGGCCATGCTGTGGAAAGTAGACGATGCCACTACGTTCGAATTTGGTGATACATTAACGATGACCTACACAGTGATCGTTAATACGCTCATTACCACCAACAATGTTGGTAATTATGCCTCCATCCTCAATACCAATGGTGGTGGGTTCGATCAGTATGATGGAGGTAATGGTCCGACACTCGAGGATGTCGCATTTGCTGATTTGGATGTGCTAGATGTCTTTGGATTCCCAGTTAAAGCCGCTATTCAAGCTTCTCTTTTTTATCAGACAGAAGCGGGTCCTCGCTACATGGTAGGTCTCTATGGTGGTGCCAAAGATCCTGCTCAAGGAAATATTGGCTCGCTTCTTTGCCGTGTGCCTAATACAAACCATGAAGCGGGCTGGGACGGTGGACTCGGAAATCTTTGGTATTCGTGCGGTGAAGGACTTCCCAATAAGGGAGGCTTGTTTTCACCACTCGTAGTGACAGATATGTATCAGGATTCAGCTGGACGAATTTGGCTGACTACTTGGGGCTTCGATGGTCTGTATTACAGTGACGACGGTGCACATACTTGGACGAGTGCAGCAGCTGACCTTTCTGGTGGCATTGGAGGCGCTCCTGATGGACTTCCTGACGGATTTGCTCAAATCTATGCCATCACTGAAGACATCTTGGGAACGCTATTTATCTCTGCAAACAATGGCGAAGTATACCGTTCTTTTGATCGTGGAGTGACCTGGCAGAAAGCCAAGCAGCTTCCAATGGGATCTGCTGACACAGCCTATTCACTGGAAGCCGATCCAACGGTACCGGGTAAACTCTATGCAGGTACCTTTGGCGATGGATTGTACATCACGTCTGACTTCGCTGAGACGTGGGTCAAGCCGGCAAGCGCGGGTCTCCTTAACGGATATGTCTATGATATTGAGATAGACCCTATTTCTGGTAGTCTTTTCGTCGGAACGGCCAAGGGGATATTCCACTCATCGAATGACGGTGCCGATTGGGATGGGCTGAATACAGCGTTTCCGTTCCCAACAAATCCTCCGGAAATCAGAGCTATTTCCTTTGATGTAGGTGGTCGGTTGTTTGCCTCAACGTGGGGCCAGGGAGTTTGGACTTCTGCAGACTGGCAAGCAAGCGCATTATCTACTTTTGCTCTCAAGTCGTCGAATGTCTTTGACATGGCGGTGAGTAACGGTACGGTGTTTCTGCTAACGGAATCTGGCGAAAGCGTCTCTTTCCGCTACGAAATTGGCTCGGCTAGCTCAGTGGGTACAGAAGATGCGTTGACTGAGCTTCCATCTGAATTCTCATTGAATCAGAACTATCCGAACCCATTCAATCCGACCACATCTATTCAGTTTAACCTACCTGCATCGCAGAATGTTAACCTGAGTGTGTTTGACCTGCTAGGGCGTCGCGTAGCAACGCTTGTGAATGGTCAGTTAGCATCTGGACAGCATTCTGTGACCTTCCAGGCATCAAGTCTGCCGAGTGGAATGTATTTGTACAGATTGTCTACTCCGACAGGATCGATATCACAGAAAATGATTCTCCTAAAATAAAGTTTTGTCCTGGATGACCAAAGAGTGGGGCGGCGATCGAAGATCGTCGCCCCACTCTGGTTTGATTTAATCTTACTTCCTCGAAGTCATCACCAACATTCAGATCCACAGAGATTGGTCGATACCCATCATATCCGCAAGAGCAGGTATTCAACTCGTTCTAAGGGTAGTAAAGGCGTTTAACTTTGGCACTCGGTCTATTTCATGCGAAACATCCTATTTCTAATCTGCATTATTATTCCAGCGATCAATGCAAGGGCGCAGACTTTTACAGACATCAGTAGTCGACTTAGCAACCAGGATGGTACTCTTCATAACGCGTGGGGAGCGAGTCTGGTCGATGTGGATGGGAATGGCTTAGTAGACCTCTATGAACCTCATATTCTCTTACTTCAACAAGATGACGGAACCTTTGTATCCTCTTTAGAGGATTTCGGCATTCCTATCAAAATCATTGACAATGGTTCGTTCACATTTCCCGAGTGGGGTCGATCCATTTTTGGATCCGTCTTTGCCGATGTAAATGACGATGGGTTTCCTGAAATGTTTGTCATGGATCTTTCATCAGATTCCAGTCACTTTTACCAAAATATTGCTGGTCTGGGACTTGAGGAGAAGACCGGGTCTAATGGGATCGTCATCGATGGGTTGGGACAAGGCTCTGTTTTTGCCGATTTCAATCTAGATGGGTACTTAGATCTCTTTTTTGGCGAGGAAAAAGGGCACAATCAGCTCTTCCTAGGAGATGGTTCGGGTGGCTTTACGGAGTCAACGAGTTTAGCAGGGATAGACTCTAGCGTCCAAGTGTACGGGGTAGCCGCCGCCGACTATGACAATGATGGCGATTTAGATATTTTTATCGCTGCCTGTGCACCAGATCCTAAAAAGTCGATCAACCTGTTATTTCGTAATAAGGGGGATGGAACGTTTGAGGAGGTCGGGGAAGCCGCCGGTATTAACGATGATCGTAATGGATGGGGAGTAAATTGGCTAGACTATGATCGAGATGGTTTTATGGACGTCTTCGTAGCCAATATGACAAACGACCCCAACCGAACAGCCAAAAACACCTTATATCGTAACAATGGCGATGGTACGTTTACTGACGTGGCCTTCACGGTAGGTGTCGATGGGAATGAGACAAAATTGAGTTTTGGATCGTCCGTTGCCGATTTTAATAACGACGGGTGGATGGATATTTGGGTAGCCAACCTGGCAGCACCGCCACAATTGTACGTTAACAATGGAGATGGAACGTACATGGAGCGCTTTTCCACGATAGGAATTCCCTTTATCAACGGGGCCCTTTCCGTGTCCGTAGCTGATGTAAATGCGGATGGGTGGATCGACCTTTTTATTGGAGCAGATCGGTCCGATCAGTTTAGCTTTTTCAGCATGTTGCTTGAAAACGATGGTGGCCTGAACGGCTTCATCACCGTAGATCTCATTCAGGAAGCACCAAACAAGCGTGGCATCGGAGCGAGAATTGAAGTTTGGAATGAAGGCGTTGTGCAACTAAGAGATATTACAGCCGGCGATGGTTTTACCTCACAAAACATGAATTTCTCAGCCCACTTTGGCATAGGAGATACGGCATCCGTTGATTCCCTCGTGATAAAGTGGCCAGACGGAACGCGAGATCGACTAGAAAATGTACAACGCGATCAGCATCTACATATCCAGAAAGGAGGGATGTTTAATCGTCCCCCCTCAACATTTTGGGCTGGCGAACCAGTAACCACAAAATCAGGTGAGTGGCGGTTCGGGTGGACCGAATCCGTGGATCCAGAGGGTGCCGATATCCAGTATGTGGTGAACGTGAAAGGTCCGGCTGGAAACCTCGTATTCGAGAGCGCTCCTACATCAGATTTAGGAATGAGTGCTGAAATCGATACGACAGGGTTCGGTGACACTGGCTTCACATGGGCTGTGACCGCTACAGACGGGCTCCACGTGTTGCGTAGTGTCAATTCGCAGAGCCATTTGACTTCGATCAATGCCTCAGTGGAGAGCGCTGATATACCAATTCGCCTCAATCTAGATGCGCCTTATCCAAACCCTACAATGGCTACCTTATTTGTGTCGGTAGAGCTTCATGATGCAGGGTATTTGAGGATGGAGGTACTCGACGTGCTGGGGCGAAAAGTTCTAGAGGAAGACCGCGGCTTCTCGGGTGCAGGAAAGAGAATTGAACGATTGAATACCGATGTCCTTTCGGCTGGGACGTACCTGCTCAGGACTTGGTTGGACGAATCGCCAACATCGCGAACCTTCGTTGTAGTCCGCTAGCTCTGAGATTTCAGAATTAGTTTTCCCAGCTGCTCATCCAATGCAGAGCGTATGGCGTTGATACAGCCCTCAAAGTGGCTCATCCGCAATAGGATATCATTCAACTTTCCTTGACTGGCAAGACCTTCAAGTTCGCCCGAGATGGATTCTAGTGAAACGGCCCCAAGAATGGCTGCGCTTCCTTTTAGTGAATGGCATGCCCTAGAAATCATGTCCAAGTCTTGTCCTTCGATGCCTGCATGAATTTCAGTACGCACCCGATTCGTTTCTGTTAAGAAATCCGAAAAGAGCTCGTCTAGAAAGTCCAGATCGTCTTCTCCCATAGATTTCAGAAACGTCTGAAAAAGGGGAAGATTAAGGGGACCAGGCTCTTCGGGGGTTTTGCGCTCTAGAAATGTGTCGACACAGGTACGTAGTTGCTCGATAGTGAAGGGCTTTGATAAAAAGCCGTCCAGTCCCGCATCTAAACAGCGTCTTTCATCTTCGGCATTAGTATATGCCGTGAGAGCAATGATCGGAGGACACGCTTTGCCTAACTGACGTCGGATTTCCTGAGATGCAGTTATACCGTCCATTCCGGGCATCATCACATCCATTAACACAAGGTCGAACTGCTTAGTCTGGATGGCTTCAATGGCTTCAAAACCACTAAAACAAATATCTATCTCGTGTCCAAATTTTCGGAGCATCCGAGACGCCACCTGCTGATTCACATAGTTGTCGTCGGTCAGTAATATGTTCTTTGAGCGTATTCCCATTTTTTACTGAACACCATCGTGAACGGGTTCAATAGTATGTATCGGGTAATACGAGGTCGGTTTTAAGCCGAAAACCTATCAAAAACCAACAAAGACTGTGGGACAACCTATTCAGCAGAAAGCCGATTATATTCAAACTTCTGTTCCATAGCTCTTCTGTACATAGACAGAATGAAACCAAGCGTAAGAATAATAAAGCCAATCCACACTAGACTGATATACGGTTTTTCATATGCCTGTACGACCAACCAGTCTTCGGGAGTAACAGAGGCGCCTTCCACATTCAATACAATGGATCCCGAGTCGACGTTCATTTTGGTGAAAGCAACCGAAATACCCCACTCTTCAACGGTGCGTGGGAGATACTGAACGGAACGATCTGTAGTCACGAGATAGATCGGTGTGATATCACGTGATTCACCTGAAGCCACTTCCGTTAACCTGATGACGGCTCCGACTGCAACTTCTGTGGAATCGGACATGAACTCTTCTCCGATGTCTAGATCGTAATCCACAAACTGCATCAGATACTTACCATTGCCGATCAGGCTAGAATCGCCTCTGGCCACAGTCATTTGACCTCCATTCTGCCCGGAATCAAACATGATATTTGGAGAAACTGCGACAAAAATGTCTTTTTCGAAAAATGACTTCAAGTCTGGATTCTGAATCCATTGGCCACGGTTACTTTGGTATACCACAGGAGCCAAATCGAACGAACGACCACGCGGATCAGTGAACTCCATTTCATAGGTCGGCAACCCATCTTCGCTTAAGCCGTGTCCGGTGTAGGACACCGAGTAGCCTTGTACGTTCAGTGTTTGCCCAAGGGATATGATAAAGTTATCTCGACTGTCTCCGATGCGTGCACCGCCCCGTCCAATAGGATTGTTTAATCCACTTGAAGCGACGATTCCTAGAACCATGATGGCAAGTCCAATATGGGACATGGCACCGCCGGCCTGGCGCATATTCCCACGAGCAATACGCCACATGACTTCACTATTGCCAAACAGAGCAAAAAAGGCTACAAACACAAGAATGAGCATCAGAAGAAAGGGCCCGTGTAACGCCCAGGTTTCCGCGAAGGACCCAACAAAACCCGCAAGATTTCCAATGGAGTCTGAAACGGAGGCCAAGCTGGCTGATTCGGCAGCTCGAATACGAAAAGGGGTCACGAAAAAGGCAATGATCGTTGCGGCCGCAGAAAGAACAATAGGGCGGAAAAGCACTTTGTTGATCGTTTCTGGGTTCATTTTATTCCACCAAAACAACTGGCCAAGACCAGCTAGGAATAGAAATAAAATGGTTAGTGGTAACGTCCATTTGTTATAGAACGCAAGTGGAACGCTCGACGGGCTGTCTCGGAAGATTCGTCCGAGAATAGGAGCACTCGTGCCCACAAGAACAACGATCGCGATGGCCACAACCAACATGGAGCCGGCGAATATCATGAACTCCCTCGAGAGCATTTCAGGCTCTTTCTTCGGCTTTGGTAGCTCATTCATTCTCATGAAAAACAGCCCGAATCCGAGAACGGACATACTTAGAATCCAAATGAGGAGCTGGTTATAGAGTCCAAGATCCACGAAGGAATGGACGGATATATCTCCTAAAATTCCGCTTCGAGTCAGGAAGGTGGAATACACAACCAGGATATACGCCAAGATGGTTAGGAACAGAGATGCCTTGTGACTATGACCAGATCGCTTCTGAACGATCATCGTATGCACGGCAGCAATTCCAATAAGCCACGGGACAAGCGAGGAGTTTTCAACCGGATCCCAGGCCCAGTATCCACCAAAATTCAGAGTGATGTACGCCCAATATCCGCCCATGGCAATGCCAACTCCGAGAGCTGCAATTCCAAATAAGGACCAGGGGAGGGCAGGACGCACCCATTCCGTGTATCTACGCTTCCACAAAGCCGTGATGGCAAATGCGAAAGGAACGATCATGGAAGCAAACCCTGTGAAGAGTACGGGAGGGTGAATAACCATCCAGTAATTCTGAAGGAGATCGTTTAAGCCTTGACCATCCGTTGGAATGACGCCGGCTTGGATCATGGGTGCCGTGGGGAATTTTTCGGCCAACGTCGCAAAAGGAGAGGCACCAATCTCAAAAGCACCCAACTTGAGACCCACGATCATTGAGATCAAGAAGACCTGACACAACGAAATAACAGCCATTACGGGTGACTCGTAGTCTTTAGCCCATTTCATTACTGAAATCCCCACCAAGGCATTCAGCACAATCCAGAGTAGAAAAGACCCTTCTTGGCCTGCCCACGTAGCCGCTATCAAGTAATCTAGGGGCAGCTCCATGGAGGTGTTTTCCCATACGTACGCATAATTGAAATCATGCGTGACATTCAGAAACACCAAGAGTCCAAAAGACGATATCACTCCGATAGCCATGACCCACCAAGAGGCTCTGGCGATACGTTTCCAATCCGTTACTCTGTCATCCAGGTTTGCGGAGCGAAGAAATGTCAGCCCGGATAAAATCCCGGCAACCATTGAAAGAAGGATCAGAAGTTTCCCGATTGTCCCTAGCATGGCAGCGAATAATAGTTCTGGGTTGCAATACCGGCGATGCGGGCGCGACTGAATCACGACCGATCATCTTTCCTTAAGATAAGTTTGTGCCGGATACTAGGACGAATGGGAAAGACCTAAGTGCCTGTATTCATATGATTTTGGAAGACTCAAAAAGGGCCTAAAATGAACCTGAGGCAAAAAAACAGCACACAACCCGCACCAAGTGTCGAAGAACCTTTTCTAACGACACGGTGGGCGCCGCTCATTCTCTTTCGAGATCCCCTGTTATCATATTCTCCGAAGAGAAATGGACCGTTTCCGGTTGGGGCCTGTCGTCCGAGCCTGAAGGATGGCTCCCGATAAGCAAGTATTAAGGTTCTATATGCTTGAAGTACGGGCAGGTGCCTTCTTCATATATACTACGGGATGCCTAGTCGCGCAAGGCAGATCCTAGGGATTGTGCGGATCTTGGATTAGAATTCAAGGCCAATTAGAAGCTTGTCTCGATGCTATTTAGAAAGCAGCGCTCTGGACAGCTTTCGCTCCATCTTGTTGAGTTCAGCATTTACATGCTCTCCGGGATCCAAGGCGGAAGAACGTTCTACAAAGACTTCTTCCGTGATGGACAGACCAGTAATAACGGCTGCTGTTAAATCAGATTGCTCCGGATGTGCCTGCTTGAAGGCACGCATCCTAGAATCGAGATATTCAGCCATCTCCAGCGTGGCGAGTTCATCGTCTTCCTGAACGCGAAGCGTATAATCTTTGCCCAGAAAACGGACTTTAAGTGGTTTTAGATCAGCCATGATTATTACCCATCAGACGAGTCTGATTCCGCTTCTTCAGCGGATTCTTCTTGTTCAATGTAGCGATCCACTATGCGGATATAGTGTTCTAATTGAGATTGTAGTTCAGACGCACTTTCTGAAAAAATAACAGTGGTAGCGTCGTCGGGTGCATGTCCCTTTTGTCTCAACATCTCTAATTCCTTCTGCAGATGATGATTCTCTTCGCGGAGGCGATATAGTTCTTTGATGGCCAGGTCAATTCGTGACTTCAGTCCCTCTAGGGAACGGGTACCTTTAAAATGTACCGGACCTTTTTTGCCCCTCTTTTTGGCCGCGCCAGACGCTTGAGCAAACATGGCTTGCTGGCCGGGAAGCTCTTCTTTTTTGGTTTCTTCTGAAGACATAACTTGAACTAATGTGGCCGGGCTCGTTGTACCCCATGCAATAACCGGAAAACCCACTTCTGATGCCAATAGTGTGGATAAATAATTTTCCGAGCGTTTTACCGGAGTCGAGCTTCGAATTGATGCTTCAATGCACCCAAAACCTTATTTACGGCCTTGTCTACGTCTTTATCACGAAGTGTTCGGTCCGCTCCAAATCGTAAACCGAAAGCGATACTTTTTTCGTCGTCTGCTACATGTTCTCCTTCGTAAAGATCAAAAACGAGTGCTTTCTTAAGAAGAGGTTGCCCCGCTCGCTGAATTGCGGCAAGCATGGGGCCGGCGGGCTGCGCCCGTTTTACGACTACGGCAATATCACGCTCAACGATTGGGAATCTGCTCACGGCCTGGAAGCGCGTGCGCAGCCCGCCGTCTGCCATTTCAGCAATCGCATTCCAATCTAGCTCAGCTACAAACGCCGGAGATCGCAAGCTGTAAGCGGATGCTACCTCCGATGCGACTTGGATAATGACTCCAATCCAACGTTTGCCAATCTTCACGTCGATAGCGCTCGCGGTAAGGTCGTCGGATTGAGCTTCAGAATAGGTGGCCTTAGACAAGCCGCAAGCGGAGAGAACCAAGTTGACCACGCCTTTCAAGTCGAACAAATCTGCTTCGCGGGCATCGCCGTACCATCCTTGCTCATTCCATTTTCCTGCACCAGCGACAACCAACGTTTCCGTTTCGGTATAATCGCCGACCATCGTTCGGTCCGTATGACGTTTTGTATGAACTCGGCCAAACTCAAAAAGCCGAATGGATGCCTGCCCGTGATTCTGATTATGTCCGATGACTTTCAGCAAGCCGGGTAGCATGGAAGGACGCAACGTCGCCATTTCCGTGGTGATCGGATTCAGTGTTTGAACGACCTCACCTTTGAACCGACCTCCGGGCAACAGGCTAGAATTAAACTTTTCGGCTACTTCCTGAGAGAGCATCGAGTTAGTGTATGTCTCTCGGAAGCCTGCTCCCGAAAGGACATCTCTAGCTCGTTCCCTAAGCAAGCGAACACCATCCGTACCTGGTGTGAAATTGGGCAATTTTGAATGCGTTGGCTCAGGGATGTTATCAAACCCGAACAGGCGAGCCACTTCTTCAATCACATCTATCTCGCGTTCAACATCTGGTCTCCAAGAAGGAATCGTAACCTTCCATACCGGAGGAGATACTTGAGTCGTTTCGACGATAAAACCAATGGCTTCCAGCAAACGCACCATTTCTGACGATTCAATTTCTGTACCGACAATCGAATTGACTCGATTTGCTCTGACCGAAACAGAACGCACCTCATGCTGGACGGGGTGGCAGTCTACCATACCCCCGACCAAGGTCCCACCGGCATGTTCGACCATCAACTGCGCAGCACGCGCCGCTGCCCATGCTTGCCCTTCGGTATCAATGCCTCTCTCAAATCGATACGATGCGTCCGTCTGTAAGCCTAGGGCTTTTGCAGTACGACGAATGGTGGAGGGGTCGAAGTAGGCACTTTCAATAAGCACATTGGCCGTTGAATCAGTAACCTCTGAATTCTCGCCTCCCATGACACCGGCAATGGCGACTTCACGGTCTCCATCACAGATCATGAGGGTACCCGAGGGTAAGGTGTGTTCTTTTGAATCTAGTGTCGTGAAAACGGACTCAGCAGACGTTTGTCGGACGATTATTTTCGATCCACCTACTTTATCATAATCAAAAGCATGCAGTGGCTGTCCACATTCGTACATCACGTAGTTGGTGATGTCCACGATGTTGTTTCTAGGACGAAGCCCGATCGCAATTAAACGTTGCTGCATCCAGTCGGGAGACTCCGCAACGGTCACACCCTTAACGAGCATTCCGACGTAGCGAGAACAAACCTCTGGTGCCTCAATGGAAACGGACACCGCATCAGATATTGCTCCTCCATTCTCAGGAAGCGTAAGTGCGGGCATTGTGACATGAGTCCGTGTTAGGGCTGCAATGTCTCGCGCAATACCTAAGTGGCTGATAGCATCGGGACGATTTGGTGTGATAGCAATGTCAATGGCATTGTCGCTCACGGCAGATCCTTTCGCCGATAGGTAGTCCCCGAAAGGCTGGCCAATAGAAGCTGAATCGTCTAAGACCAGAATGCCCGAATGGTCCGACCCAAGTCCCAATTCGTCTTGAGCACATATCATTCCGAAGGACTCTTCACCTCGGATCTTAGCTTTTTTCATCGTTACCGGAACGCGCTCATCCGGATTATCACGAGAAGGCAGCTGAAGGGTAGTCCCAACCGTAGCGACGGCTACTTTTTGTCCTGCAGCCACATTGGGTGCCCCGCAGACAATTTGGACAGGCTCTTCAGAGCCCAGATCCACACGACACACAGAAAGACGATCTGCATTGGGATGCTGACCTGATTCAATCACGTGACCAATCACGACACCGGTTAAGTCGGTGCCCACGGCCTCTACGGATTCAACTTCAAGACCACACATGGTCAGATGATCGGACAGCTCATTGGTTGAGAGCCCATGAGCCACGTAGTCAGAAAGCCAATTAGTACTAATAATCATAACAGAATGGGAAATTCAGGTTGAACAGGAGCAGTCAAACACTAGCTAAACTGTTCAAGAAATCTGATGTCGTTTTCGTACAAAATGCGGATGTCATCAATACCGTACCTCAACATGGCGATACGCTCGATGCCCATTCCAAAGGCATATCCTGTGTATTTCTCGGAGTCGATACCGACGCCCTCGAGCACATTGGGATCCACCATACCACAACCCATGATCTCCATCCAGCGTCCACCATCAGGTAGCGCATCATCCTTCCACCAGATATCCACTTCGGCACTGGGTTCGGTGAATGGGAAAAAGGAGGGGCGGAATCGCATCTTTACATCTTCTCCAAACAAGGTTCGGGCGAAGGCGTGGATAATCTGCTTCAGATCGGCCATCGTCACGCCTTCATCGACGTACAGACCTTCTACCTGATGGAAAAGGCAGTACGATTTATAGGAGATCGCTTCATTACGATACACGCGACCCGGAGCGATCACACGAATAGGAGGCTTCTGATTCTCCATCACCCTGATTTGAACACCAGAGGTGTGGGTTCGAAGCAGAATACCTCCGTGGTCTGATTCTGGGGGTTCGATAAAAAAGGTGTCCTGCATATCTCTGGCAGGATGGTCCGGGGGGAAGTTCAAGGCAGAGAAATTGTGCCAGTCATCTTCGGCTTCTGGACCTTCAGCTACGGCAAAACCATAGCTTTCGAACACTTTGGTGATTAGTCGAAGCGCATGAGTAATTGGGTGAAGGCTACCCTCGGCGACTTCTCGACCGGGAAGAGTGAAATCTAACTCTGGGCCTGATGTAGCATCACCACTAAAGGAAGAGGAAGCTTGCTCAATTCTGGATTCGACCAGAGATTTCGCTGCATTAATTTCCTGTCCGAATTGCTTTCGGTGTTCAGCAGCTACTTCGGGTATGCGCTTGAGCAGCGCGGTAACTTGACCCTGTTTTCGGCTTAGAAATCGAATACGGTATTCGTCAACCGATTCTCGTGTATCCAGAACGGTTTCCTGGATCTCTTTCTGGAGCGCCTTAAGAGCAGCCAAGGCTGCATCTGCGACTGAGTTATTCTGCTCGGACATGGGGTTGAAGCAGGTAATGTTAGTTCAAAAAAAATCCCGCCTGACCTGGTAAAGGAGGCGGGACTTTAGAAAGCTTGCTAAGCCGGGTTGAGCCGGGCAGCACCACCTTTAATTATTGGGTAGCACTGCCGCAAAATCGCTCGGTAAGGCTTGGTACAATTGTCATCTCTTTAACTACGAAGCTTTTTTGACAACTGCAGCGAAAGCTGTTGGATCGTGCATTGCGAGATCAGCCAGTACCTTACGGTTCAACTGAACGTCTGCTTTGCGTAGTCCACCCATCAAGCGGGAATAGCTCATACCATTGACGCGAGCAGCGGCATTGATACGTGAAATCCAGAGACGGCGAAATTGGCGCTTGCGTGCACGGCGATCTCTGTACTGATAGGTAAGGGCTTTCTCAACGGCATTCTTGGCGACGGTGTACACATTTTTGCGACGTCCCCAGTAACCTTTGGCCATCGACATTATCCGCTTGCGGCGGCGTCGGGAAGCAACTCTATTTTTTGCGCGAGGCATTTTTTACTCTGTTCGTTTAATTAGCTCTTGGTACCCTTTGTCAACCAACTAAATGGTAACTGGGGTGGCTTCTCAGCTCTAGCTTAGCCGTTGATCAACTTGCGCATGCGCGGCTCATCAACAGGGCTTACCAGTGTAGCGGAACGCAAATTGCGCTTACGCTTGGGTGATTTTTTAGTCAGAATGTGACTTGCAAATGCTTTTTTACGCTTCAAACGACCTGATCCGGTCACAGTGAAGCGCTTTTTAGCACCGCTATTTGATTTCATCTTTGGCATATTGTGTGCCTGTAAGTGCCCTAAAGGGCCATTATAGTGTTCAAAAGCCGAAAGCGGACCGACGTAACTATGTCGTTCGCGCAAATGACTGAGCCTCAAAAACTACGAATTTGATCCCCATTCTCCAACAGGAGAAGAGGGGTCAAAGCGTGATTTTACCGTGATAACACGTTGAAATTCCGTGAATCACGGCTTCTTTTTGATCGGACTCAGGATGGTGGTCATGCGACGACCTTCCATTTTTGGAGCCTGATCAATCTTACAAAGCTCTTCCAATTCAGAAATGAACCGAATCAGGACTTCTAGTCCGTGATCTTTGTAAATGATGTCTCGGCCTCGAAACTGAACATATGCCTTCACTTTGTGGCCATGTTCTAGAAATCCTTTGGCATGCTTCGTTTTGAAATCAAAATCGTGCGTATCCGTATGGGGACGGAAACGGACTTCTTTCATCTCAACCGTGTGCTGCTTCTTGCGAGCTTCCTTGTCTTTTTTCTGCTGCTCATACCGGAATTTGCCATAATCCATGATTTTGCAAACCGGTGGCTCAGCATTTGGCGAGATTTCAACCAGGTCAAGGTCTTGCTCATCTGCCATTTTGATAGCGACCTCGGTAGGATAGATACCGTGGTTTCCCTTGGGATCGACTACTCGTACTTCTGAGGCACGAATGCGGTCGTTTACGCGAATAAAGTTTTTAGCGATGACTGTAGGGTGTCTGTTAGTGAGTTTGGGCGGGACGGCTGGGTCAAATATCAGGTCGTTTATCCGTAATAAGGCCGTTCTACCCTAAATGTACGTTTTAGATTCAAAAAAACCGCCACCTTGCGGAAGCGATTTATAGAATCAACTCCGATCGAATGCCTGACGAACTTCTTCGTTCAGCATCTCCTTGAATTCCGAAAGAGGCTTAGAGCCCAGGTCGCCTTCTCCGTGACGCCGAACTGAAACAGATTTTCCATCCATTTCTCGTTGACCCACAATGAGCATATAAGGCACTTTCTGAACTTCAGCAGAACGGATTTTATATCCGATTTTTTCGTGACGTACATCACATTCGACCCGGAAGCCGGCTTCGCGTAACTCGGCGGTCACGTCTTCTGCATACGCGTTAAATGACTGCCCCACAGGAAGTACTTGGACCTGCACAGGCGCGAGCCATGCTGGGAAGTTTCCACCGCAGTGTTCAATCAGAACACCGACAAATCGCTCTAGCGATCCGAAAGGTGCTCGGTGGATCATGACCGGCCGGTGCTTTGCATTGTCCTCGCCGATGTAATTCAAATCAAAGCGGTGAGGCAGATTGTAATCAATCTGAATCGTCCCTAACTGCCACTCACGTCCGAGCGCATCTTTAACCATGAAGTCAAGTTTTGGGCCGTAAAACGCTGCTTCACCTTCTACTTCATTGGTGGTGAGCCCTTTTTCTTCCGCCGCTTCACGGATGGCTTGTTCGGCCTTATCCCACTGCTCGTCTTCACCAACGTACTTTTCTTTGTTCTTCTTATCTCGAAGAGACACCTGTGCTTTAAAATCAGTAAAGCCCAGTGAGCTGAAGACGAGAAGAGTCAGATCGATAACGTCTTTGAATTCTTCCTTGACCTGGTCAGGGCGACAGAAAATGTGCGCATCATCTACCGTAAACCCACGCACACGGGTCAGCCCAGATAGCTCGCCTGATTGCTCGTAGCGATATACGGTTCCGAATTCAGCAAGTCGAACGGGCAATTCTCGATAGGATCGTGGACGTGCATCAAATATCTGTGTGTGATGAGGACAGTTCATGGGCTTCAGGAGATATCCGTCTTCCTCATCGTCCATCATAGGTGGAAACTGGCTATCACTGTAATAAGGATAGTGTCCACTAGTCTTGTAGAGCTCTAACCGACCAATATGTGGCGTAATGACGGGGTCATATCCGCGACGTAGTTGCTCTGCCTTGAGGAAATCAACCAATGTTTCTCTGAGCATGGTGCCTTTTGGCAGCCATAGGGGGAGTCCTGACCCCACCTTTTTAGAGAACGTGAATAATTCTAGCTCACGACCCAGTTTTCTGTGGTCTCGCTGTTTGGCCAGTTCCATCATCTCGATGAACTCGTCCAGCTCTTTCTTTTTCGGAAAAGTGATGCCGTAGAGACGGGTGAGCTGTTTGCGATCCTGATCGCCTCGCCAGTAGGCGCCCGCGATGTTTAGCAATTTGGCATACTTAATAGTGCCCGTGGACGGCACGTGGGGTCCACGGCAAAGATCAGTGAAGTCGCCTTGGTTGTAGAACGTAATCGTCCCATCCTCTAACTCTTCCAGTAGCTCAAGCTTGTATTCATCGCCTTTGTCTTGGAAAAAGGAGATAGCATCTGCTTTGCTGACTTCTTGACGTTCGAACGCAACGTTTCGTTTGGCCAACTCCATCATTTTCTTTTCGATGGCTTCGAGGTCTTCTGCCACCAAGGTGCGATCGCCCAGATCCACATCGTAGTAGAAACCACGATCAATGGCGGGACCAATTCCGAATTTTACGCCGGGATATAAGGCTTCAAGTGCTTCCGCCATGAGATGCGCAGAGGAATGCCAGTAGGTCTTCCAACCTTCATCGTCACGAAGTGTGTAGACTTTGAATGCAGCGTCTGCGTTAATCGGGCGACTCAAGTCCCATGATTCGCCGTCTACACCAACTGATACGGCCATTCTTGCTAGGCCTTCAGAAATGCTTTGAGCTACTGTGAACCCCGTAACACCACGGTCAAATTCGCGGGTTGATCCATCGGGGAACGTGAGCGTAATGCGGTCGGACATGGTCTGTAGGTCTAGATTTGGCTTAAAGAAGGTATACACCGAACAAGGCTGTAATATATAATTCGAATCTTGAGCAGTTAACGAAATTTGCTCTGAATTAATTGCAAACCCGAATAGATTTACGGTTGAGGCTATGTACGAAGGTGAGAACCTACTGGGGCCAGGAAATAACACGCATCTATTTACTGCGCTCTACGTCTTTGAACATGTATATGCGAACGTTCGGTTAGACTGGACCTTGGAAGGGGTCATGAGGTAGCGTCCCTTGAACGCTATAGTGTGCAGAGATTATTTCTTCTGGAAGCAATATTTGCATAGGGTACCCGTTTTTACCTCAGCACATCAACTCGAAAAGCCGTGAACCGTATGTTCTACGGAATTCCTCACTGATCAGAATCCTGCTCTCTCTGCTATGAAAAAATGTTTAGCTCTTCTCCTTTTAATAGCTCCTTTGGCTGTTTCAGCCCAAACAGGTACGATCACGTACGATCAGGTAGTTAAAATGGAGATCGAATTGCCCCCGGAAATGGAAAGTATGAGGGATCAAATTCCAACCGAAAGCACGTCCTCATACGTATTGTATTTCACTGAGTCAGAGACTCTAATGAAAAATGCACCGGTCCAAGAGAAGGAAGAAGATACCGTCGTTCAAGGAGGCGGGGTCATGATCAGAATGGGTCGGTCCAGAGAAGAAAATGAGACCTACACAAACCTCGATGAAGGAACAGTGATTGAAAAGCGGGACTTCATGGGTCGGACTTTTCTTGTTTCAGGTGAGCAACCGTTGCTTGCATGGAAGCTGACAGGGGAGCAGAGTGAGTACCAAGGATTCGCTGTTCAAAAAGCCACGGCGCAACGCGACTCCTCTATGATCGAGGCTTGGTTTTCGCCAGAGATACCCGTTTCGGCCGGTCCTAAAGTGTTCTCAGGCCTTCCTGGTCTCATTTTAGTGCTTTCGATTGATGAAGATCGAATGGTGTTTTCTGCTAAAGAGATTAACCTTGACGGATTTGAGGAAGGCGTTTTAAAGGCTCCCAAAAAAGGCAAAAAAGTATCTCGAGACGAATTCGACGAGATTGTTGAGGAAAAAATGAAAGAGATGGAAGCGCAATTCGGTAGCCGGAGCGGTACTCAAGTCATTATTCGACATAATTAGGTTCTCGTACGGAAGACGGAACCATCAAACATCCAGCAAACAGGCCTATTTTTATGTCGCCTTTGTTACGACTGATTACTAGGGGAATGGCGCTTCTCGCCGTCCTCATGCTCATTATTGCATTAGGTCAGAACGTCTCTGCACAGAATTCGAGACACGACGTTATTGGAGTAGTTTCCGATTCTGTCGGTGTCGGACTGCAGGGTGCGACTATCGTTGCGCTCACCCAAGCCGATTCTGTATTGACCAAATTTACGACGTCAAACTCTGATGGGGAGTTCAGATTACGTAGGGTGCCGGCAGGCGATTACATCTTACAGGTGACATTTGTTGGGTTCAATTTGTACCGAAGAGACTTCGCTGTGTTGGATGCCGAAGTTGATATGGGCACGATGGTACTTACCGAAGCTGTTGATGAGCTGGGAGAATTGGTCGTTAGCGCAGAACATATCCCAATAGTCGTTAAAAGAGACACATTGGAGTTTAACGCGGCAGCGTTTGCAACCCGGCCCAATGCGGTCGTTGAAGATCTTCTAAGAAGGTTGCCTGGCGTTGAAGTGGACAATGACGGGACGATAAAGGCACAAGGTGAAGAAGTGCAAAACGTCCTCGTGGATGGCAAGGAATTTTTTGGTAGTGATTACAAAATTGCCACTAAAAATTTAGCTGCCGATGCCGTGGAGAAGGTTCAGGTGTATGACAAAAAATCTGATATGGCGGAGTTCACGGGCGTCGATGACGGAGAAGAACAGGTCACAATAAACCTCGAACTCAAAGAGGATGCTAAGCAAGGCTATTTCGGAAATATGAGCAGCGGCCTGGGGGATGACAATCGGTATGATGGACAGGCATCAATTAATCGGTTCAGTTCAACCACGCAGTTCTCTTTTCTGGGAAATATCAATAATGTGAATCGTCAAGGGTTTTCCTTTGGTGATTACATCAATTTTATGGGGGGGATGGGGGCCATGATGGGTGGAGGAGTCCAGACTGTTATGGGAGGTGGTGGAATTCAACTCGGCACGGACCTGAGTGATGGCTTTTCAGATACATTCTCCGCCGGTTTGAATGCAAGTCGCGAGTTTGGAAAAAAATTGGATATCAGGAGTAGTTATTTTGCTTCTAATATCGAAAACTCGCAGACTCGCACGGTTCAGCAGCAGCAATTGCTTGGCTCCTCACTTTCGGCTAGCACGCAAGAAAACAGCAATCAGATTAGTGATAATCTCACGCACAGATTGAACGTGAATGTGAAGTATGAAGTGGATAAAGGCAATGACTTTCAATTTCGTTCTACCCTCACAGCCAGCTCATCGTCACTGAACAATGCCGGTTTTCGTGAAACGGCTGGCGCCAATGGAAATCTGATCAACAGCTTACAATCCGAATACCTCTCCAATGGTGATCAGTTGGGGGGAGATGCCTCTCTTACATGGAGAAAGCGGCTCACGGAAAAAGGCCGCAGTCTTGTGGCGACTGTTTCGGCAAATCTGAATGATTCTGATCGAAACGGAGATCTGAATTCCTCGACTGGTTTTTTCGATCCCAATAACGTCGCTTCCTACGAAGAGATTTCCCAATTCCAAGCTAGCCTTGGTAATACGCTGAGTCAGACGCAACGGATTTCACTGACAGAGCCGATTGGTAAGGGCCGAGTTATTGAGCTAAAAGGGGAGCGACGCTCCATCAATGAGGATCAAGACAAAACGGTGTATGATCTTGTTGGAAGTGCGCAGGTGCTGAACGAGCTGTTGAGCAACGGATTAGATCGAACCTACACGTATTACAGTGGTGGTCTTACGTTTCGTAAGAACTGGGAAAATGCTTACCTGAGCTTTGGCGCAAATGTTCAGGAGTCTTCACTGGATGGAACCATTCTAGATAATGATGCAACGATTTCAAATGGATATACTCACGTATTGCCGAATGCGTCTCTCCGGTTAAACCCGAAGGACGGGGTGAGCATGCAGGTGCGATACACCGCGTCCACACGTGAGCCTTCCATGAATGAATTGCAGCCGTTTCCAGACAACAGTGATCCATTGAATATCTATGTCGGAAATCCCAATTTGACTCCGGAGTATCGGCATAACACCTCGCTCAATCTGCACTATTTCGACCAGTTCTCGTTTGTGAGTGCTTTTGCCTACGTCAGTGCCAGCTATACCGAAGATAAAATTGCACGCTCCCGAACAATTGATGCTCAGCTCAAGCAGGAAACGATGTCTGTTAATACAGATGGAGACTGGACGTTTAATGGTTCTCTTAATTTTGGAGCGCCGATCCGACCGATCGGAATGAAATTCAATGTGTCCATAGATGGGATGCTCTCCAGAGGTATTGAGTTCATCAACGGGGATGAGAATACTTCAGACATCATGCGTAACAGGGTTGGCTTGACCATAGACAATCGCAATAAAGAGGTCTTCGATGCTCGAGTAGGAGCCGACTTTACCTTCAATGACGTCCAGTATTCGCTGAATGAGAACCTGAACCAGAACTACATTAATAGTAGCTACAACGCCAGTTTCACGTACTACATCGGTGAAACGTGGGAAGTATCCACCTCAATGGATTACCGTGTGTACTCCCAGGATGTGTTTGGGGCTTCAAGCAGTGTTCCGCTACTTGAAGCGAGCATCACGAAAACACTGCTGAGTCAGCGGGCAGATATTCAGCTGATGGCCCTTGATCTGTTGGATAAAAATGAGGGAATCAACTTTTCTAATTCTGGTAACATGATTCAGGAAGAGCGGATTAACTCATTGGGCCGATATCTCATGTTGAAGTTCATCTACCGGTTGTCAAACTCGAACAGTCGCGGCGGCGGAGTCAACGTGGATATGGTGCATTAGCCAGCTTAGAACGAGGACGTGCCTATCTCGTCCTCGGTAGTTCGATGGCGACTCTCGTTTTTGCACCCATCTTGCTCTTAATCGAAAGAGCTCCGCCATGCAGGAATGCAATCTTTCGGGCAATAGCCAACCCTAATCCTAATCCAACGTTTTGGTCTGATAGCCGTCCGAACTGAACAAACGCGTTGATGTTTTTTAACTGATCCTGACTCATTCCTCTCCCGAGGTCAGTTACAGCAAGTCCGAAACGATCGGGCGAAAAAACACACATGACCGTAATTTTTTCGCCCGGAGCGCTAAACTTCAGAGCGTTGTCAACCAACTCGTCCACCAATTCCTGCGGATCTGATCCCAACATTTTTTGAGAAGTTCAATTCCACGAAAGTGTCTGGAGGCGGTACGGGATAAGGGACGTCCTATGTACACGTCGTGGTTACGGCTCACGATGGAACGATAGACGTAACTTCCTCCACCGAGCACGGGACAGCGGTAACTGTGGAGATGCCAAAACACAGTTAACCAAGCTTAAACCGAAAGGAGAGGCTGTTATAAAACAAAACCCCTTGCAAGCCAATGACTTACAAGGGGTTCTAGTGGGTCCGAATAGATTCGAACTATCGACCTCTACGATGTCAACGTAGCGCTCTAACCAACTGAGCTACGGACCCATACATTTTGAATCGAAGATCTCACCGTGAAACCGAGAGAAAGTGATCCGAGGGGCGCAAATATAGCCTGATTTCGGAAGGTGAGTCAAGGATACAATTAGAATCCCACGCGAAGAGCGATGGTTGGATGATCTCCCACCGGTGGGACAAACGCGGCAGAAACAGATACGCGAGAGTATTTACTCGCTTTCCGGGCTGAAATGACGCCTGACAGCAATCTGTTGGCAACAAGTCCAGCAATGAGGATGGATCTCCTTCGTTTTAATGTTTCTGATCTATTCCGAAGACTTCTGAATTCGTTGTACGACTCCGTGGATTCCCATGACCATAAGAATGATGGATCGTCCACGTAATCGATACGGTCCCAGGCCCGATTTCGAAGCATGGTATCGAGGTATACATCAGAAGATTCAAACGAGGCTAAGTTCAGAAAAAACGTACGATCCTTTCCTTCAATCTGTGCCCCTGCGGAACGGGATGCGAGTGTTTCAAAAGAAGAGATCAGTTGATTGCGATGCCAGCTGCTACCCAGTAAGGATATCCACATAGATAGATCAGTAGCGGCATAGATGAAACCAGATCGACTCCAGGATCCTCCCGTTGCATGGTGGTGTCCCAATCCCGGCATCAAGATGGAAAGACCAAATGCTTTAGCGGGTGAAGGAGTTGCCGCTAGCGATAGATCCAAGTCTTGAGCCCTTGTAGTCGCAGGACTGAAAAGCATCAGACTGGCAAGGGCTAAAGCCGCAAAAATAGGCTTCATGTAGTGGTGTCGACGAATATCGAGGAAAGTGTTCGAGGAGGTGAACGTACGCAATCACACCTTGATCCAAAAAGTCGGATCTTGATTCGATCTGGAAATCAGAAGTTTGACTAATTAGCCAAACGGCTCAGTTTCCTGAAGGAAAATTGATCAAATACAGCATCGAGGACCTGTTTGTCTAGGTTGGTTCCAGAAATATTGGCAGCAACTACGAACCGGTTTTCGATGATGGCTACGCCTTGTGTTTCTGTACGGTCATCTTTGTACTGGGCCGATTCAAATCCTGGATATCCGCCAAACTTAGTTGTGCGTTCAAACCCGTCTACGTCTTCTTTATCTACCTCTCGATCGATCCAATCGAATCCCATAGTGGCAAGTCCTTGCATCGTTCCAAGGTCCAGAATGGCAATCTCCATTTCCATTTCGTTTTGCTTGGAAACATAGCTCGCCTCGATTTTTGAAAACCGCATTCCTAATGCATTGGCATTCTTTCCGTCCATATCGACCCGCATCATTCCTCCCATTTGATCTGGAAGCAAGTCTTTAAATTTGCGATAGTCGACTACTTCTACTTCTGAGTCTTCTTGCATACGGTCTCCAATGCGTTCCAATGTGCGCCCCAGACGACTTAGGCTGCTTTCGACCGTTTCCTCTATTTCCCGACCAATTTCTTCGATCTCTTCCTCTGTCAGGCGTTCATCAATTTTATCTTCAATCCGCTCCCGAAGATTCTCAAGACTCTCTTCCGCACGATCTATTTCGCGATCCACGTTCCGCTCAATTTCTTCAGCGAATTCTTTACGTTCGTTTTCGTCAGAATTGTCCTCGCAGCCTACAAAAGTTACTGCGAGAAAAGCCACAAGGGTGAGAAGGGACAATTTCCGAAACATGCTTAAATCGTGTTTTGTGCCGTTAAGAAGGGAGTGCTACGGGCTGGCATCCAGAAAGTGACAAAAGCATTAATGAAATCGATTACTGCTACATACTTCGTCGGTACTGCCCACCCACTTCAAAAAGCGCATGTGTAATATCTCCTAGAGAGCATACCTGCACGGCTTGCATAAGGGCCTCGAACATACTGGAGCCATCCCTAGCCACATTCTGAAGGTTGAGAAGAACGTCATGGGCTGTATCCCGATTACGATTCTGAAAGGCTTCAAGGTTATTGATCTGCCGCTGTTTCTCCTCCTCAGTGGAGCGCATGAGTTGCACCGGTTCGTCTGCGGAGTCAGACTCCTCAGACTCGTCCCGAAATGTATTTACACCGATCACAGGGAGTTCACCAGAAAGCTTTTTGCGTTCATAAAACAGGCTTTCCTCCTGTATTTTAGATCGCTGATACATGGTCTCCATGGCTCCGAGGACACCTCCCCGGTCGTTCAATCGCTCAAACTCTCTCAATACCGCCTCTTCGACGAGATCCGTGAGTTCATCTGTGATATAGGCTCCCTGAAGCGGATTTTCGTTCGTGGCCAATCCCATTTCTCTATTGATGATGAGCTGAATAGCCATTGCCCGCCGAACACTTTCTTCCGTTGGGGTGGTAATCGCTTCGTCATAGGCATTGGTATGTAACGAATTACAATTATCGTTTATAGCCAATAAGGCTTGCAAGGTCGTTCGGATATCATTGAACTGAATATCCTGGGCGTGCAGACTGCGACCAGAGGTCTGAATGTGATATTTAAGCTTCTGGCTTCTTTCGTTGGCCCCGTATCTATCCCGCATGGCCACGGACCAAATCCTGCGTGCAACGCGGCCAATAACGGTATACTCGGGATCCATTCCGTTTGAAAAGAAAAAGGACAAGTTGGGAGCGAAGTCATCAATCTGCATCCCACGAGCCAGGTAGTACTCCACAAAAGTGAAGCCATTGGCCAGTGTAAAGGCTAATTGGCTAATGGGATTAGCACCCGCTTCGGCAATATGATACCCTGAAATGGAGACGGAATAGAAGTTTCGCACGCCCTTTTCAATGAAGTATTGCTGGACGTCGCCCATCATGCGAAGCGCAAACTCAGTTGAAAAAATGCAGGTGTTTTGTGCCTGATCTTCCTTAAGAATATCGGCTTGAACGGTCCCCCTGACTACCTTTATCGTTGCCTGCCGAATCGAATCGTAGGTATTCTGCTCCAATAGGCCCCACTCCACTAGTTGAGCCCCATACGTTCCGAGCAGTCCCAGCCCCGTTCCGTCATGTGACCGTGGTAGATCTGTTTCCGGTCCGGTCGGTCCAGTGGGGGAGTAGTGAGGTGCATCCTTTCCAAGACGTTTTGCGATCGCTTTGGATACCGACTCCCAGGTCTCATTATCCCTGAAATGTTTTTCGATCTGCTGGTCAACTGCCGTATTCAAAAACATCGCTAGCAGCATAGGTGCTGGACCGTTGATAGTCATTGAAACGCTGGTTGCAGGCGCGCATAAGTCGAAGCCCGAATACAGCTTTTTCATGTCGTCCAGCGTGCAGATAGATACTCCTGCATTTCCCACCTTGCCGTAGATATCCGGTCTCACATGCGGATCAAAACCATACAGCGTTACCGAATCGAATGCCGTGGATAACCGTTTGGCTGGCATTCCCTCGGAGACGAGATGGAACCGTCTGTTCGTTCGTTCGGGGCTGCCTTCACCAGCAAACATTCGGGTGGGGTCTTCTCCTGTTCGTTTGAACGGAAAGACACCTGAGGTGTAGGGGAAAAATCCTGGGAGGTTTTCCAGTAAAGCGTATCGGAGGCGTTCACCAGGATCTTCTGCGCGTGGGAGCGCAACTTTGGGGACGCGTGTGCCGGAGAGTGATTCGGTAAATAAGGGGACGGTGAAAGACCGTCCTCGCACGTCATAGGACATCTCATCTGCACGATACTGACCGGCCAGCTCATCCCATTGCTCAAGAATGGCTTTTGAGGATCTAGAGAGCAGATTCCACCAGCGCTCAGCCATTTTAGCTAGTCGTCCGACGAGGATTTCTTGATCTTCTGGGGCCCACTCTTTGACCTGATTTAAGGCGCCTTGCACCTGGCCCCACTTTCTGGCGAATTCTATTTGCTGTTCCGCAACTGATCGGTAGTCATGACACACATCGGAAATATCTCCCAAATACCGCTGACGGCGTGCCGGAATCAAGGCCTCGGAATCGCCCCCTTCAATGGGTTGCTCGTGCTTGGAATAAATAGTCTTCGAGCGATCAAACTTAAAATCAGTATTCAGCTGATTTAGAATGCCTAGATACAGATTCGTAACACCAGAATCGTTGAAATGTGAGGCCATGGTGGGGAAAACAGGCATGTTTTCTGGGTCCGCATGGAAATCACCTCGATTACGCTGCATCTGCTTACGGACATCGCGAAGAGCGTCTTCGCTTCCCCGTTTTTCAAATTTATTCAGTGCGACATAGTCAGCAACGTCCAACATGCCAATTTTTTCAAGCTGCGTCGGAGCCCCAAATTCTTGTGTCATGACGTAGACTGAAAGGTCAACCATATCTGCGATTTCTGTATCGCTTTGTCCTATTCCCGCTGTTTCAAGGATGATGAGATCAAATCCTGCTGCTCGGCACACATCTACAGAGTCCTGTAAGGCCTGGGACGTGGCTCGATGAGCTTGACGTGTAGCGAATGATCGCATAAATACGCGGTGATCAGCCACGTCGTGGATGGCATTCATCCGAATACGATCACCTAGCAAAGCTCCGCCGGTAGACCTCCTCGTAGGGTCTACAGACAATACAGCGATGGTCAGGTCTTTGAAATCGGTAACGAACCGGCGAACTAATTCATCGGTTAGCGTCGATTTTCCTGCTCCTCCAGTACCCGTGATACCAATCGTAGGTGCAACGGAGAGGACTGGTGAAGCTCCGTCACCCTTTGAAATTAAACCGGCCTCGGCAACAGAGATCGCTCTGGCAACGGCTTGGTCACCTTTTCTACCTGCGGACAACGCTGCAACCGGGAAATCACAGGATTTCATCATGTACTCTATCATGCCGGTCAGGCCCATTTTGAGCCCGTCCTCAGGAGAGAAGATGCGCGCAATCCCGTAGGCTTGGAGCTCTTCGATCTCTTCGGGCACAATGACGCCGCCACCACCACCGAATACCTTGATATGTGATGATCCTTGCTCCTTGAGCAAATCTACCATGTACTTGAAGTACTCCATGTGCCCTCCTTGGTAGGAGGAGACAGCGATTCCTTGGACGTCCTCTTGAATAGCCGTACTGACAATTTCCTGGACGGAACGATTGTGACCCAGATGAATCACCTCGGCCCCGGCTGATTGAAGAACTCGGCGCATGATGTTAATAGCTGCATCGTGGCCATCGAACAGGCTGGCAGCGGTAACAAAACGAACTGAGTGTTGAGGGGTGTAGGGCTGTTGGGGTTCAGTAATCGGAGATGCCATGATTATAAGTTCAGGATATACTGAAAAAAGGGGGCAGCGTTGCAATGCTCTTCCAGCCGATTGTTACGCATTTCAGCGAATCATGTTTTGGAATCTTCAGCGAATGCACTCCTTAAAGCAGTAGCTAAAAGGGTTAGGCAGCGTCGGGATTCGGGTCGAACGCAATGGCAAAGACGTAAGGGTCTTCGACTACAAATCGAGCATGCCACGGATTTCCTTCTGGGTCTACTGCTGTTGCAGTTTGAGATATCGGGTCGATGCGAAGTTGAACGGTTCGGGGGGAGCGTCTGAGTCCAGTCCCATTCGCTTTCAACACGGCTTCTTTTAAGGTCCAACAGACAAAGAGTAGCTGCTCGTGTGGAATACTGAGCCCGTAAACATGCTTCTTTTCCTCCTCACAGAGGATGTAATCCAGGAGAGAGTCCGGCTTTTCCCTGATTTCTTCGACGTCTACACCAGCGTTTCGCATGGAAATGGACGCAATTGCTTGGTCACCCGAATGAGCCAGAGAAAGAAGTTGACCCGACTCGGGGGCGCTTAGACGCCCGGTAGGCTCAATTACAATGGGGACTTCGCTGGGCGAAATCTGCATATGATCGGATAAGAGAGTCCGAATCGCAACACGTCCGAGCGTGAAATTTTGCTGGCGTTTTTCACTACGCATACCGGTTCGGCGCTGCATTTCATCGACCGACAAAATGTGCATCCAGTTTTTCACGGTCCAGTCATCATGGACCTGATGTTTAATCTGAATGTCGTCCGGTAGTCCGGGAAAAGAGAGAGGCATAAAAACAATTTGGGGCGGGCCAGAGGCCCGCCCCAAATGAAATTAAAGAGCTGCTGCGTAGTTGGATGCGACTGCATCCCAGTTCACTACATTCCAGAAAGCGCCTACATAGTCCGGGCGACGGTTCTGGTAATTGAGATAATAAGCATGCTCCCAGACATCCAAACCTAGAATCGGGGTATCACCCGACATGTACGGACTGTCCTGGTTTGCAGTGGAGTAGACTTTGAGTTTTCCGCTGCCATCTACAACAAGCCATGCCCAGCCGGATCCAAAGCGGGTTCCAGCAGCTGTCGAAAAGGCAGCTTGAAAATCTGCATATGATCCGAATGCTGCGTCAATAGCTGCACCAAGATCGCCTGATGGAGTACCGCCACCATTAGGTGACATTGTGCTCCAGAAAAGAGAGTGGTTGGCATGTCCGCCACCATTGTTTTGAATTCCGCCTCGGACCGCGTCAGGAGCGCTGGAAATTCCGCGAAGCAGGTCTTCAATACTCTTGGAGGCCAGTTCGTCGTGACCTTCAAGCGCTGCGTTTAACTTTGCGACATATCCGGCGTGGTGTTTCCCATGGTGAATTTCCATGGTGCGGGTGTCGATGTGTGGTTCCAATGCGCTGTGAGCGTAGGGGAGATCAGGAAGCGTATGAGCCATAATGAGAAGAAAGCTTATAAGTTGATGTTGCTGTTCTGGGTACACGTCCTCTAATCACGAATTCGACGTCAGGTAGTTCCAATTCGCGGGACGTGGTCTAGTCTAAATCCAAGCGATGCGTTCAAGTCGAGTAGCCAAGTCGATATCTTTATCCGTGACTTTGTTGCCAGCGTCATGTGTTCGTAAGGTGACGGTTACGGTCGAGTACACATTGAACAGTTCAGGATGGTGGTTTAATTCCTCGGCCTCAAATCCGATTCGGACCAGGAAGCTCATCGCTTCACGAAAAGAGCCAAACGAATACGTTTTTTTGAGCGAATCTGCTTCGAATGTCCACCCGGGTAGGCTACCCATGTGAGATTCGATTTGAAGAGCAGAAAGCGCGTTGATGGAAGAAGACTTCAAATTAGAGTACCCAACCGCTATAGAAAATGATGTAGATCAACGTGTAAATCGGGAGTAGAATCGGGATAGAGTACTTAAGGATGTATCCCGTGAAAGAGGGCGTTTCAACCCCATTCGATTCGGCAATAGCTTTGACCATAAAGTTGGGTGCGTTGCCTATGTAGGACATGGCGCCAAAAAATACGGCAGCAACCGAGATGGCCTGAAGGTAAATCAGCGATTCAATACCCTCGGCAAATAACACCACGGATTCTGCGCTGTTTACGTCTAACCCGAATTTGCCCATTGCTGCAGCAACAAAATTTAGGTACGTCGGGGCATTATCCAGAATACCAGAAAGGATGCCCGTACCCCAGAAAAACGTTCCAACGGCCAGCGAATCAGCATGCTGAGAGGCATAATTACTGATTATCTGAAGTGCTGGTTGCATCGTTGCAAAAATGCCGAAAAACAGCCAAGCCACCTCTCGGATAGGCTCAAAGTGGAATTGGTTCTTCTCCAAAGCCGTTTTGTTGGCTGTGAAGTAAGCCAGCGCAGCCACAACGAGCATAATGACTTCCCGTACACCGAAAGGCACACCCCAGAGGGCATGTAGATCCGGTACCCAAGCAAGCACTGTTGGGTCAACAAAGACGGATGCGATAATGATAGCCACCCAGACAAAACTCTTGGTTCCTATAATGGACACCATAGGTTCGCCCTCGACAGGATCCGGGGTGTGATCTTTGTTTCTGGAATCCATCACAAAGAACACGGCCAAAATCATAAACGTCGTTGGCAACCAAATATACCAGACGTGAGCCGCTGTCCAGAAAAACGGTACACCCCGCAGGAAGCCCAAAAACAAAGGAGGGTCTCCAATAGGCGTTAAAGCGCCACCCACGTTCGCAACGAGGAAGATGAAAAACACAATATGATACGCTTTCAGCCTTCCCTCATTGAGCCTCATATAGGCTCGAATGAAGAGCATTGCGGCACCGGTGGTTGCAATGAAGTTGGCTGAAACCGAAGCCACGAGTAGGAAAATAGCGTTGTTTTTGGGCGTGCCTTTCAGGTTCACGTTTACAAAAATGCCACTTGCGGCAAGAAAAAGAGAAGCAACAAGGGCTATAAACGATATGTATTCGGCTATCGCGTGCTCCATGGGCACGAATGTGCCCATCGCAAACAG
>ERZ1048872.741-NODE-741-length-32950-cov-9.415017_pt1 | contig 32950 bp, 27 predicted proteins | sample MGYA00383100_ERZ1048872 | MGnify/ENA primary metagenome ERZ1048872 (study PRJEB29581, sample SAMEA5548370) | metagenome | biome: marine; feature: coastal; material: water | depth 50 m | study: Short-term variability in the microbial, nano- and picoplankton...
CTACCCACTGAGCTATTGGGTAATAAACTTTTTATAGGCGAAAAAAAACCTGCATTTAGCAGGTTTTAGTTCTTACTTAAGTAATGTAAGTAATGTGGCTCTCAGCTCTTTATGAGGAAGAGGGCTTGAACCAGCGGCACATGCATTACTAATAAAGAGTACAGTCCATGGCTCTACCCACTGAGCTATTGGGTAATAAACTTTTTATAGGCGAAAAAAAACCTGCATAGAGCAGGTTTTAGTTCTTACTTAAGTAATGTAAGTAATGTGGCTCCCCAAACTGGGCTCGAACCAGTGACACATGGATTAACAGTCCATCGCTCTACCAACTGAGCTATTGGGGAATAAAACTTTTCAATGAGTTTGTTAATACTCATTATAATGAGTTTGTTAACTCTCATATATAATATAAAATGTGGCTCCCCAAACTGGGCTTGAACCAGTGACACATGGATTAACAGTCCATCGCTCTACCAACTGAGCTATTGGGGAATTGTTTTGCCAAGCAACTTGGCTAACGGGGCAGAATATTAAAGACCTGTAGTCGAAGTGTCAACACAAAAATAAGAAAAAAATCATTTATTAGTTTGTTTGCTCAAAATGCGCTCATAAAAGTTAGATTATCAACGTTTGTTGGTAGTTTTATATCCAGAGTGTGATATTTCCTTAATAACTAGAATGAAAACACAGTTATCCACTAAAGCTGTGGATAACTGTGTTAGTTAATTTGTAAGAACTCGTTTCTTTATGAATTTATCTAGGCTGTAGGCAAGTCAATAGTTAATTGATTAAATATTATTTGTATTAGAATCATGGTGTTACCCGGTCTATGTCGTTTTTTTGACTGTTTGGTGTGTTTTTTGAACACAATGTTCTTTGGTTACATTTACTGTGCTTTTCTTTTAGTTTTGATTACAATAGGCGCTGTTCGCTAATAAGCTAATCAATCAGGCTTTAAAACTTTATTAATGACGACAAATAAAATAACGACTAATAAAAAGCAACCGGTTAGCTTACTAAAAGATCCTGTTGCGTCTACCCTTAAAAGAATGACCATTCCGATGATATACGGCATGATCTTATTAATGACATTTAATTTAGTTGATACATTTTTTGTCAGTTTATTAGGAACACAACCTTTAGCGGCTATAAGCTTTACTTTTCCTGTTACTTTTACTGTTATTAGCTTAATGATTGGTTTAGGAATAGGCACATCAGCGGTTATTGCGAAGTTTTTAGGACATGATGATCATTCTTCCGCTAAAGACTCTGCTACTGCAGCTTTATATCTTGCCGCAATTATTGTCGTTAGTTTATCGTTTATCGGTTACCTATTCACAGATCAATTATTTACTCTACTTGGTGCACAAACTTCTCTTTTACCTTTTATTCATCAATACATAGATGTTTGGTACCTTGGAAGTGTTTGTCTTATTGGCCCCATGATAGGTAATGCTATTTTACGTGCTTCAGGGGATACTAAAACCCCAAGCATAATTATGGGCAGTGCAGGGTTAATTAATGCAGTGCTTGACCCTATTTTTATTTTTGGCTTGGGTCCTGTACCTGCTATGGGTATTCAAGGGGCTGCAATCGCAACCTTAATATCTTGGTTGTTTGGTTTTTGTTTGATTTTGACTATTTTAACTAAGAAAAAAAACTTAATTCATACCCACTTTATACCACTGAAACAATTATTTTTGTCGTGCAAAAGCATTTTAAAGATAGGTTTACCTGCGGCTGGCGCTAATATGTTAACTCCTATTGCGGCTGCCGTTATGACAGCAATAGCCGCTAACTATGGTGAACATGCTGTGGCTGGTTTTGGTGTCGGCTCTAGAATAGAGTCTATTGCAATGTTAGTAGTGCTTGCGATGTCAATGACACTGCCACCTTTTATCAGCCAAAATTTTGGTGCAGGAAATATGCAAAGGGTAGAGGATGCTTATAAAACTTCTGCGAAGTTTGTGTTATTTTGGCAGATTCTTATTTATGGCATATTATTTATTGCTGCGCCTTGGATCTCTTTAGCCTTCGCGAAAGAGCAAGCGGTTGCTGATATTATCACGCTATTTATTTGGATATTACCACTAGGTTATGGTTTGCAAGGGGTGATTATTTTAACCAACTCATCATTTAATGCCTTGCACAAGCCTATGGTGGCGTTAATGTTAAGTGTAGTTCGACTCTTTGTTTGTTATGTGCCTTTGGCCTCAATTGGTAGCTACTTCTTTGGCTTGCAAGGTTTCTTTATTGGCGCTTTGACGGGCAATGTCGTTATGGCTGCAATTTCTTACCGTTTATTTACCAAGCAGTTTACTCATGGCGAATATAAGGGCGAGGAGCAGCTGTCTTGAAATCATTAATACTTGAATCAAACTATACACCCAGTGGCGATCAACCAACAGCAATTGAACAGTTGCTCGAAGGCATTGAATCAGGCTTAGCACATCAAACCTTATTAGGTGTTACGGGCTCAGGTAAAACGTTTACTGTGGCTAATGTTATTGAGAAACTAGATCGCCCAACAATGATGTTAGCACCAAATAAAACGCTAGCCGCACAGCTTTACGGTGAAATGAAAGAATTCTTTCCTAATAATGCGGTTGAGTATTTTGTTTCCTATTATGATTACTATCAACCTGAAGCGTATGTGCCAACCACAGATACTTTTATTGAAAAAGATGCTTCTGTTAATGAACATATTGAGCAAATGCGCTTATCAGCCACTAAAGCATTATTAGAGCGTCGTGATGTCATTATCATCGCCTCAGTGTCTGCTATTTATGGTTTGGGTGATCCTGATTCTTATTTAAAGATGATGCTTCATATTAGTGTTGGTGACATCATAAATCAGCGAGATATTCTGCGACGTTTAGCTGAGCTGCAATATACGCGTAATGATGTCGCTTTTGCCCGTGCTACTTATAGAGTACGTGGCGATGTGATTGATATTTTTCCGGCAGAGTCTGACAGGCTTGCCTTACGTGTTGAGTTATTTGATGAGGAAATAGAGCGCATTAGTCAGTTTGACCCATTAACGGGGCAGGTTGAGCGTACCTTAGCCCGGGTAACTGTTTATCCTAAAACCCATTATGCGACCCCAAGGGATAAAATTCTAGCGGCAGTAGATAAGATCAAGATTGAGCTAAAAGAAAGATCTCAATATCTTAAAGATAATAATCGTTTAGTTGAAGAGCAGCGCATATCACAGCGTACTCAGTTTGATATTGAAATGATGACAGAGCTTGGTTACTGCTCAGGCATTGAAAACTATTCACGTTATTTGTCAGGCCGTGAGCAAGGAGAAGCGCCACCAACCTTGTTTGATTACTTGCCTGATGATGGCTTACTGATTATTGATGAATCTCATGTTACCGTGCCACAAATTGGCGCTATGTATAAAGGTGACAGGTCACGTAAAGAAAATTTAGTGCAGTATGGCTTTCGTTTGCCATCGGCTCTTGATAACAGGCCGATGAAATTTGACGAATTTGAAGCGCTATCGCCACAAACTATTTATGTGTCTGCAACCCCCAGTAATTATGAAATTGAAAAATCAGCAGGGGACATTGCCGAGCAAGTAGTACGACCTACCGGGTTATTAGACCCTGAAATTGAAGTTCGTGGTGTTGAAACACAAGTTGATGATTTATTATCCGAAATAAATAAACGCTTGCCGCTAAATGAGCGAGTATTGGCTACTACGTTAACCAAACGCATGGCTGAAGATTTAACGGATTATTTAGATGAGCATGGTATTAAAACTCGTTACTTGCATTCTGATGTTGATACTGTTGAGCGAATGGAGATCATTCGAGACTTTCGTTTAGGTAAGTTTGATGTTTTAGTCGGTATTAACTTATTACGTGAAGGTTTAGATATGCCTGAGGTGTCATTAGTAGCGATATTAGACGCGGATAAAGAAGGTTTTTTACGCTCCGAGCGTTCGTTAATTCAAACGATTGGACGAGCAGCACGTAATATTAATGGCCGAGCCATTCTTTATGCCGATAAAATCACTAAATCTATGTGTAAAGCCATTGATGAAACTGAGCGTCGCCGAGCTAAACAGCACCAATACAATATCGACAATAATATTGTTCCTAAAGGCGTTATTCGTAAAATAACCGATGTGATGGATACCGGTGGTTTTACCAAAGGAAAACAGTTAGACAAAGTAGCTGAACAACATGCGGGTTATAAAGTGGATGAGCAGGGTGAACTGCACATGATGACCACAAAAGAAATTGATGATAAAATTGAGCAACTTGAAAAAACTATGTATTTGCATGCACAAAACTTAGAATTTGAACAAGCTGCCTCAATTCGTGATGATATTGCCAAGCTTAGAACTCAGCAACTTTCAAGTTAACGATAAAGTTACTTAAGCTCTAAAATCGAATAATGACCAAGAATACTGGCAATAGAGTCACTACTGCAGTTACTTAAGTAGCTAATTTCTTCAATAATCCTATCTTGAATATCGACAGGAAATAATAATAATTGCTCCAAGTACATATGCGCTTGCGTATCATTATTTGCATCTATCATTTGATTTAAACACCGTGCTTGGTGCTTGAATGCTTCACTCATAAGCTATCCTCAAAAATTCAGTGGATATTCTTAAGTCTAGTCGAGCGTGAGCTGAGGGTTATATAGATTTAATCTTAAAATATATTCAAAGGAAGATAATATTCTATAGCACTAAAAGTTATTAATATTCAATATATTATTAATTAGCTTTTTTAGCTAAATTATAAAATTACTTTATTTTCCACAATGGGGGCACTTATTACCGTGATGTCCTTGTTTTAAGAGCGTAATACTGCGTTGTAAATCTTTAGGCTCTATTTCCAATTTATCTGCTAGTGTTTCTAATTCCTGATACTCATTTATATTGATATAACCATCCGACAAGGCGCCTTTGATATGAACGTCTAAATTTTCTTTTCGCTTTCTCAACTCTTCGCTAAAGCGCGCTGCCAACATAGCAGCAGGTAAAGCGACCAAACCTACACCAATAAGCATAATAAAGGTTGATATTACTTTACCCGCAGCAGTGATTGGCACTACATCACCGTAACCAACCGTTGTCATGGTAACAACAGCCCACCAAAATGAATCAATTATGCTACCAAAGGCCTCTGGTTGGGCAGTACCTTCAATTGAGTGCATTAAGCTTGCAGCAATAATAATGAGAAATACCATTACCATAATAGCCGCAGCAATACTTTTAGACTCTTTAACAATCACGGTAATGAAAATGTTAAACCCTTTAAAATAATGGGTTAGTTTTAACAACCTTAATACCCTGATCAAACGTAGAGTTCGTAAATCAATGGCAAAAAATATAGCGATGACAAAGGGTAAAACGGCAATTAGATCAATTAACGCTATTGGAGTAAAAATATATTTTACTCTTGCTTTTAAATGCGAGATGTTTTGATATTCCTTTGCTTCAACACAACACCACAGCCTAAGTAAATATTCAAAACAAAAAATAGATAATGATATAATTTCAAGTAAAATAAAACTATTTTTATAAGGTAAATAATAGTCTTGCTCTGAAGCTATTATGGCAGCAGCAACATTGCTAACAATAAGTAAAATCAACAGCCAAGTTATTATTTTTGCTGCAACACTTGAACTTGTCTCACTTTCTAATAATTGATACGTTTTAATCCGTAACTTACTTATTTTATTTTGCTGATTTGACATAATAATGCTTATTATTGTTAGTTATTTTTCATACTCTATCGGGTCAGTAACATTATTATCATTAAATGCTTCAAGACGTTCTTGGCAAGCACCACACTTGCCACAAGCTTTATCTCTACCATTATAACAAGTCCAAGTGTTGCTATAGTCTAACCCCATGCTAAGTCCGTCAGTTAAAATAGCCGTTTTATTAACGTCAAGATACGGGCTGAAAATTTCAACGCTTTCATAATTTGCTATTTGACAAACATCATTCATTTTTTGCACAAATTCGGGACGACAATCAGGGTAAATAGCATGATCCCCTGAGTGAGCACCGTAATACACTTGTGCCGCTCCCACAGAAACCGCATAACCAACAGCCAAGGATAACAAAATCATGTTTCGATTAGGCACTATCGTTGATTTCATGTTTTCTGCTTCGTAATGCCCTTCAGGAATGTCAATGTCATCAGTAAGCGAAGAGCCCGCTAATAATTGATTGATAGCAGAAATATCAATCACTTTATGTTGAATGTTAAGTGATTTGCAAACTATGCTAGCGCATTCAAGTTCTTTTACATGGCGTTGGCCATAATCAAACGAAAGTGCATAAACTTCTTTACCATCTTTTAGCGCACGATTGAGGACGGTAAATGAATCCATACCGCCAGAGTAGATAACAACTACTTTCTCAGCTCCTATTTCATCAGTGAGTAGTTTTTTTGTCATAGTAAGGTCTCTTAAAAATAAATAAGGTATAATCAATAACGTATATTTTACTTGATTAACCTAACAGGCAAAAGCATAAAGTGAAAACTAGCCCAGAAACTATCCCCAGCTATAAAATTAATGAGCTTTTTGAAACCATACAGGGTGAAGGCTCATTTACCGGACAGCCATCAATATTTATCCGTTTGCAAGGTTGCCCTGTGGCTTGCTCATGGTGTGATACTAAACATACTTGGCAAATAGAGCTTAGCGATGAAGTTAGTCAAAATGACATGTTAGCTAAAACTCAAGAAACTTCGCAGTGGGCAGCAATGACTGTAGAGCAGATTTTAGCCTTAGTAAAAGAAAAAGGTTTTAAAGCAAAACATATCGTTATCACAGGTGGTGAGCCGTGCATGGTTGATCTAACATCACTATGCAGCGCTTTTGAGCAGCTAGGGTATAGTACACAGGTGGAAACTTCAGGCACCTTTGATATTCATGTTTCAGATAAGTGCTGGGTAACGGTATCACCTAAAATCAACATGCGCGGCGGTTACCCTATACTCAACTCTGCCATGTTGAGAGCTAATGAAATAAAACACCCTATCGCAACAGAGCTGCATGTTGATGATCTCAAAGCGCTGTTAGCAGAACATAATATTGAAAATACGCCTATTTATTTGCAACCTATTAGCCAAAAACCAAGAGCAACTGAGTTAGCTATCGCGACTTGTATTGCTAATAATTGGCGTTTGTCAGTACAGGTACACAAGTACCTTGGCATTGAGTAATGACTAGAGATACTCTTAAAAGATATACTTTTTAGGAACTCGATCTGACACTCTTGTTAGCAATTCATAATTGATGGTATCCATATATTCGGCAACCGTTTCAACGGCAAGGTTTTCACCCCATAGCTCAGCTAAATCACCCAGCTCAACACCATTGATATCGGTTACATCAATGGTTATCATATCCATAGATACACGTCCAGCAATAGGCGCAAGCTGGCCTTTAATAAACACAGGGGTGCCGGCTTTAGCGCTTCTAGGGTAACCATCTCCATAACCTATGGCAATGGTTGCAATGCGCGATGGACGTTTTGCCTGCCATATTTCACCATAGCCCACAGACTCGCCAACATTTAATGTTCTCAAACCAATAACCGTTGATTGCAAAGACATCACAGGAGCCAATTCAAGAGGCAAGTTTTTAGCTGGTATTGATGTAGTACCATATAAAGCAATGCCGAGTCTGTTGTAGTCACTATGGCTTTCAGGCCAGTTAATAATACCGGCAGAGTTTGCTAAACTTGTTTTATAGTGACGGTGTTGGTTTACTTGTTCTAACTGTTTTATTTGTGACAACGTTTTTGGGTTATCCAACTCTTCAGCATTAGAAAAATGCGTACATAGTACTAAGTTTTGTATTTGCTCATTCGATAACTCATCTACAAGATTATCCACTTCGTTTGGTAATACACCCAAACGATTCATACCTGTATCGACTTTAAGCCAGAGTTTCCCCGTGTAGGGTTGAGCTTGTTTATTTAACCAATCAACTTGCTCAGCGTTGTGCAGCATTAACCAAAAATCTTGTTTTAACGCGATAGCAAAGTCTGCTTGAGACAACGCTCCTTCTAAAATTAAAATCGGTTGGGTGATTCCTGCATCACGCAATATTAATGCTTCATCAATAAAAGCGACCGAAAAAGCAGGTGCATGCTGACTTAAGGCTTTAGCTACTTCTACTGCGCCGTGACCATAAGCGTTTGCTTTGATCACCGCAATGGTTTCACTATGAGGCGCTAAATTAGCAATACTATGATAGTTTTTTACCAATGAAGATAAGTTGATAATTGCACAGGTTTTTCTAGAGGGGGAGTTCACTTAAATAATTCACTTGCCAGCAGCATAACAGTTTTGATCAGTGTACCATGTTTGTAAGTTTATACCCATGCTAGCGAAAGATGTATGGGTATATATAATTGATAGCGAATATATTATTTAAATGCCTTATTAATATTTTTTAAGATAGTATATTTTAAAGATTGTAAATCTCCATTGAATTTTGAAAATTGTCTACTGTGGTAAAGTTGCAAAGAGAAGGTTAAATATGAATACACCATTAATGAATAAACAGTCTCAACTGATTGATGAGCTTAAAAGTATTTCTACAGAAGGACAAAACCAAGATACCTTAGATATTGATTTACTTGATGCAAAAGGTGTTTTAACAAAAATAAATAATGAAGATCAAAAAGTTGCAGGGGTGATTGAAGCTATCATTCCTGATATTGCTCAAGCAGTCGACAAAATTGTTGATGCTTTTAGCAATGGTGGGCGACTTATCTACATCGGTGCTGGCACTAGTGGTCGTCTTGGTATTTTAGATGCCGTAGAGTGTCCACCAACCTTTAGTGTCTCAGAACAGCAAGTAATAGGCATTATTGCCGGTGGCGAACAAGCTATTTATAAAGCCGTTGAGGGCGCAGAAGACAGCGAAATTCTTGCCATCGAAGACTTAAAAGTAGTTAATCTGTCTAGTAAAGATATAATCGTTGGTATTGCGGCTAGTGGTCGAACGCCTTATGTTATTTCGGCAATGAACTATGCTAAATCAGTCGGTGCTAACGTGGTTGGTGTTAGCTGCAGTTACAATGAAAAGTTTGAACAAGCCAATGATATTAACATTTGTGCGGTTGTTGGCGCAGAAGCATTAACAGGCTCAACACGAATGAAGTCTGGCACGGCGCAAAAGTTAATTCTAAATATGCTCAGTACTGCTAGCATGATCCGCTCAGGTAAAAGCTATCGCAACTTAATGATTGACGTTAATGCTAGCAATGAAAAGCTTTATGCTCGTGCTGTTAGGATTGTTATGCAAGCAACCGATTGTGATTATAAGATAGCAAAACAGGCTTTAGATAATGCAAATAATAATGCCAAACTTGCGACCTTGATGGTGCTAACAGGTATGTCTGTTGAACAGGCAAGGGTATCACTAAGCAAAAATAATGGTTTTTTAAGACAGTCGGTCCAGCAAGCAGAGCAAAAATAGCTATATGAATACTCATAAAAATCTCAAACTAATGAATGGTGTATGCACTTTTTTAACGGTTTTGCTTTTTAGCTTTTTAATAGCTTGTTCATCATCACCAGTAGAAGAGCAAATGGCGTCAGTTACTTCGGTAAAAAGTCATTTTGCCGATACTTTTGATCTAAATAATGAAAGTAATACTCTTGTTGGAGCCCAGCAGCTATCTCGTTATTTGCCTAGGATCAAAGGGAAAAAAGTAGCCTTGGTAGTAAACCAAACATCACAAGTGTCAGGTGTACATTTAGTTGATACCCTCATTGCTCATAACATTGATGTTCAAGCCATTTTTGCCCCTGAACATGGCTTTCGTGGCGATCATGATGCCGGTGAAAAGTTTAGTTCGAGTATTGATGAGAAAACGGGAGTTGAGATTGTTTCAATTTACGGTAAAAACCGTAAACCTTCAGCTAAGCTATTAGCAAATATTGATGTTATTATTTTTGATATTCAAGATGTTGGTGTACGCTTTTACACTTATATCAGCTCAATGCATTATATGATGGAGGCGGCAGCAGATGCAGGTATTAGCTTTATTGTTTTAGACAGACCAAATCCTAACGGTGCCTTTGTTGATGGCCCAATATTAGAGCCAAAATTCACTTCTTTTGTGGGGATGCATAAAATCCCCTTACTTCATGGTATGACTGTGGGTGAATTGGCATTGATGTTAAAAGGAGAAAACTGGCTCAATGGCAAAAAAAAGCTAAAGTTAACGGTAGTTAGTGTTAAGAATTATCAACGTACTATGTTTTATTCGTTACCTATCAAGCCAAGCCCCAATTTGCCCAATGATGTAGCAATAAACTTATATCCGTCGTTAGGCTTTTTTGAAGCAACGCCTGTCAGTATTGGTCGAGGTACTGCTTTTCCTTTTCAAGTTATTGGTCATGATAAAATTTCATTAGGAAATTTTGCTTTTACACCAGTATCCACACCAGGTGCCGCTGCTACCCCTAAATTAATGAACAAATCACTACTAGGGCAAGATTTACGAGATAGTCAAGTACGAGGTTTAGATCTTAATTTTATTATTCATTGGCATAATAAATTCAAAGCACAAAATCATGTGTTTTTTACTCGCGCTGATTTTATGGACAAACTCAGCGGTACAGATAAATTAAGAAAAGCGATTGTTGCAGGACAATCAGCAAGAAAAATCAAACAAGGTTGGCAACAAGGATTAAATAACTTTAAAACCTTAAGAAAGCCTTATTTGTTATATCCAGAGTTATAGATTTATACCAAATGGCATTATAAAAATAGTGAATCTAAAAATGAAAAATATGAGCCAACCAGTGATGAATACTTTAACCAAAACCGTTGCTAAATTTTTGGCATTATTTTGCTGTTTGCTGTTAGTAAGTTGCACATCCAGCACTTTACCTATTAAAGAAATGCATTCTAAAAATTATGGTCAACGTATCAAATTTTTGATCATGCATTACACCGGAGGAAACTATCAAGAGTCTGTTCGTGCTTTAGTCAATAAAGGTGGCGTTAGTTCACACTATTTACTGCCTGAAACTTATGATAAAACCTACCTTGATGAAGGTTTAAAAGTGCTAAAGCTTGTTAATGAAGATGAGCGGGCTTGGCATGCGGGCAGAAGTTATTGGCAGGGTAGAGAATCCATTAATGACCAATCTATCGGTATTGAAATTGTTAATACCTCTACATGTGAACGATTACCTCAAGAGCAAACTGAGCTAGCGGTAGGTCAAGATATTGCTGTTGGACAAATGTGTTTTTTCCTCGATTACGATCCCAAACAAATCCAGTTACTTATTAAGCTCTCAAAAGAAATATTGAAAAATAACCCTGATATTTCACCTACACGTATTATTGGTCATAGTGATATTACCCCGCAGAGAAAAAGTGATCCGGGCCCTCGCTTTCCTTGGTATCAGTTATACCAAGAAGGCATTGGTGCTTGGTATGAAAAGGACGACGTGCTCAAGTATTGGCAATTATTTGAGTCTCAGATGCCCAATATTGGTTTAGTACAAAAAGCACTTAAAACCTATGGTTATGATATTAGCGAAACAGGGGAGCTAAATGAGCAAACCCAAGCCGTTTTACATGCTTTTCAAAGCCATTTTTTGCCATGGAAAATAACTGACAGCATTGACGATCAAACAGTTTCAACCTTGTTTGCATTGCTCGAAAAATATATGCCCAAACAAGCCGATAACTTGCTAGCTCGCTATCAAAAAGAATTAGTACCGTCAAAGCAGCCCAAACATGTTACCGCTAAAAATGGCCAAATAGAGCAAAGTTTTCCACAACAAAGTCGAAGTAGCCGCGAACTGGTTAATGATCGCGCTATTTTTAAAAGCTATAAAGGCCGTGGTGAAATTGTTATCGATAATCAAGATGCCACTTCTGCTGATATTTATATCAATGGTGAAAAAATTAATATTGCCGAGCCATTGCAAGCCTATAACACTTACCAGTACAGCTTAAAAAAACGCACTAAAAATGGTGATAATACCTTTAGGGTTGATAATGTTTTACCAGAAGGAGCCAGTTTAAATATCGCCATTGCTTACCCAAGCTTAAAAGATGAAAGCGTAAAACATCAGCAAAGCTTTACCAAAGTTGATGCCTTGATTAATAAAGATGTTGAGCAAGGGTTTCCTGGCGCGGTATTAGTGGTAGTAAAAGAGGGAGAAATCATCAAAAACAGTGCTTATGGCTATGGAAGGAAGTTTACAGATACGGGCGAATTACTTTCATCACCGGTAAAAATGAGCACAACTACAGTCTTTGATATCGCTTCAAATACTAAAATGTTTGCCACTAACTTTGCCTTGATGAAATTAGTAAGTGAAGGCAAACTTGATGTAAGCAAACCGATAAGCCATTACTTACCTACTTATCGCGGTGCAGGGCGCGACTTACGCACAGTCAAAGACATTCTTACTCATAGTGCGGGTTATGCACCTGAGGTAAAATTTTTTACTAAAGAAAATAGACTAGGCAGTGCTTTTTTCTCGCAAGATGCCAAACGCACTAAAGAGTTGATTCTCACCAAGGTGCCATTTGCTATTGGGCGCAATACCAAACGTATGTATAGCGATACCGATTATATTTTATTAGGTATGATCGTTGAGAAAGTGACAGGCATGGCACTAGATAAGTATGTAGAATACGATATTTATCATCAGCTTGGCTTGCGTAATACCGTTTTTAACCCGCTTCATAAAGGCTTTAGAAAAAATAAATTTGCCGCCACAGAAATACATGGTACAACACGTGGAAATCGAATCGATTTTGATAATGTGCGTACCTATGTGCTACAAGGCGAGGTGCATGATGAAAAGGCTTATCACTCACTGGTAGGAGTATCAGGTCATGCTGGTTTATTTTCTACCGGCAAAGAATTAGCTGTTTTAGCACAAGTGCTTTTAAATCATGGTGGTTATGGTGATAAGCAATTATTTTCAGGCAAAGTTATTGACCAATTTATTAAGCCTGATGATGGTAACGGCTCTTATGGTCTAGGCTGGCGGCGGGCTAATAATGGTGATAGAAAATGGCATTTTGGCCCTTATGCTAGCGCGTCTGCTTTTGGGCACACAGGGTGGACAGGCACTGTTACTGTTATTGACCCTGAACATGACCTCGCTATTATTTTACTAACCAATGCTCTGCATAGTGAAATTGAAGGTGATGACAAGGACTATGAATTTAAAGGCAAGCAATTTAAAACGGGAAAATATGGTAGCGTTATATCGCTCGTTTATGAGGCTGTTTTAGAAAACTAACTTTAAGGGCAAAGTAGTGGAAATAACCTACCATGAACATGCTATAAACTATTGACGGTTATGCCTTAAGTGAAGTCACTAGTAATAAATATTATTACTAGTGTTGATCCGCCACTAAAAAATTGATTCTGTCATGGTATACTCAGACTAACTCATTCTTGTTTACAGAAAAATATTCATGTTACCCCGTATTGATCACCAAACTCATCTTGCACCTCTTTATGATAATTTTGTTAGTTCATTAAAAGCCAAAAGCTTTACTGGCGATATTAATGCCAGTTACAGCGCTCGTTTAGCTGTTGCTACTGATAACAGTGTTTATCAGCAACTACCGCAATTAGTTATCCACCCTCGTAGTAAGCAAGATATTGTTTTATTAGCTAAAACTGCAAGTGAAGATAACTTCAATGATATTAAATTTAGCGCTCGCGGTGGCGGTACAGGAACCAATGGTCAAAGTTTAACACCAGGTATTGTGGTTGATTTATCTAAGTACATGAATCATGTATTAGAAATAAATGTTGAAGAAAAGTGGGTGAAAGTTGAAGCGGGTGTCGTTAAGGATCAACTTAATGATTTTTTACGTCCTCATGGCTTTTTCTTTGCGCCAGATTTATCTACCTCAAATCGTGCCACCATTGGTGGCATGATCAACACCGATGCATCAGGGCAGGGCTCGTTAGTTTATGGTAAAACTTCTAATCATGTCTTAGCACTTGAATCAGTATTAGCTAATGGTGATAAGCTTAATACCGAGCCAATGACAATTGACCAAGCACAAGACTTAGCGAATGCGAATAGCAGCCATGGTCAAATAACCAAGCAAGTATTGGCGTCAAGTCTTGATAATCGCTCGCTTATTTTGGATAAGTTTCCTCGCCTGAATCGTTTTTTAACTGGCTACGATTTAGAAAATGTAATACAAAATGATGGCAATACTTTTGACTTAAGCCGCTTGATCACCGGCTCTGAAGGCTCGCTGGCTTTTGTTTGTCAGGCTAAATTAAATATTACCCCGATTAGCCCAGCTAAAACGCTGATAAATATTAAATATGATAGCTTTGACTCGGCATTGCGCCACTCTCCGTTTTTAGTCAATGCTAAAGCAACGTCGGTTGAAACCATTGACAGCAAAGTACTAAACCTTGCCAAGCAAGATATCGTTTGGCATAGCGTTAGCGACTTAATCACTGATGTGCCAGATAAAATCATGGATGGCATTAATATTGTTGAATTTAATGGCACAACTGTTGAGGCATTAGCAGAGCAAGTTGGCTTATTAACTAAAGGCTTGGATGAAACTATAGCCAGTGATAACAGTGGTGGCGTCATTGGCTATCAAGTGACTTCAGATTTAAGCAGCATCAATAAACTTTATGCGATGCGTAAAAAAGCGGTAGGTCTTTTAGGTAATACTGATGGTAGTCAAAAACCACTAGCCTTTGCCGAAGATACTGCCGTTCCCCCTGAAAATCTAGCTGATTTTATTGCTGAATTTAGAACCTTACTCGATGGTTTTAATTTGCATTACGGCATGTTTGGCCATGTAGATGCGGGTGTTTTGCATGTACGTCCAGCATTGGATATGTGCGATCCAGAACAGGAAAAGTTACTACGTACTTTATCTGACGAAGTCGTTAAGCTTACCGCTAAATATGGCGGTTTAATGTGGGGTGAGCATGGTAAGGGCTACCGTAGTGAATACGGACCTGAGTTTTTTGGTGAAGCATTATTTACTGAACTTCGAAAAATTAAAGCGGCTTTTGACCCTAAAAACAAAATGAACCCAGGGAAAATATGTACGCCAATTGACTCTACTGAGCAATTAGTGAGCGTTGATGATCAAAAACGGGGCTCTTTTGATAGACAAATTCCAGTAACGGTTAAAGAGTCGTTTAACGCCGCAATTGATTGTAATGGCAATGGTTTATGCTTTAACTATGATGTCAATAGCCCTATGTGTCCGTCGAGTAAAATTACTAAAGACAGACGCCATTCGCCAAAAGGGCGTGCGGGTTTAATGCGTGAATGGTTACGATTATTGGAAAAACAAGGTGTTGATGTCTTAGCCCTAGAGCAAGATATTAACAATTGGAGTATCAAAAAATTATTAGATACCAGTATTGCTAAATTTAAAATTACCTTTTTAGAAAAAGATGAAAACAAAAATGATTTTTCTCACGAAGTGATGGAGGCCATGCAAGGGTGTTTGGCCTGTAAAGCCTGTGCTAGCCAGTGCCCGATAAAAGTTGATGTGCCTGACTTTAGAAGCCGCTTTATCAACCTTTATCACTCTCGCTACTCAAGACCATTAAAAGATCATCTCGTTGCTAATGTAGAGATATTAGCGCCATTAATGGCAAAGGCGCCAAAGCTAGTTAATAGCATTTTAAGCTTGAAGGCTTATGATAAATTATCAGAAAAAACCATTGGCTATGTAAATACGCCGTTACTCAGTGTGCCTACCTTAAAAAGCCAAGTGAAAAAAGCAGGTTTCTCTGGTTTTGATCTCGCTAAATTACAAGGTTTAACAGATGAACAACGTAAAGGCTATGTGCTGATAGTACAAGATCCCTTCACCTCATTTTATGATGCGAATACGGTAAAAAGCATGATGGCGTTGATCAAAGTATTAGGTTTAGAGCCTATTTTATTGCCCTTTAAACCTAACGGTAAGGCACAACATGTTAAAGGCTTTTTAGCGCGCTTTGCTAAAACAGCTAAATCATCAAGTGCGTTTTTAAATGAACTAGCTCATCTCAATATACCTATGTTAGGTATGGATGCTTCTATGGTGCTTTGTTATCGTGATGAATATGAAAAAATCTTAGGTGATAAACGTGGTTGCTTCAATGTGCAATTAGCACATGAGTGGCTGTTGTCATTTATCAAACAAGATCAAAACGTTAAAGTTGACGTTAAAGATAAACCACAAGCGTTTAAGTTGTTTGCCCACTGTACTGAAAAAACAGCCTTAGTGAATAGTGAAAATGAATGGCTGGAAATATTTAATCACTTTGGCTTAACGTTAGACAAAGTCAGTGTTGGTTGCTGTGGCATGGCAGGTACTTATGGTCACGAAAAGTCTAATTTAGATAATTCGAAAGGGCTATTTGAACTAAGTTGGCAACCTAAACTAGAGAAACTTAGCTCTGAGCAAATATTAGCAACAGGCTTTTCGTGTCGCTCGCAAGTAAAACGCTTGACCGAATTGAAAGCGAGACACCCAGTTGAAGCTTTATTAGCAGCGTTAACATAGGCTTGAGTCTATCAGAGGTGCAAATGTCAGAGCAGCGATTGATAACATTACTAAAAATTTCAATTGGTATTGGTTTATGCTAAATGCTGCTTGGCATTTACCTTCATAATTTTAGTGAATACATGGAGTCTTTAGGCGTTACTGGCATCATTATTAGTGCTGTTTGTATCGCTTTGGGCTTGATATTTTCTTTGCCAACTAAAATGTATTTAACCTTTCTTTTGGTTAAACGTGAAGCTGATCAGCAGTCAGCTTCTCAAGCTATGACGGACTCCGCAGATAAAAATTAAAAATTTCTGCTAAAAGCACTATTTACCCTACATATTCATTGATTTTCGTGTAAAATCATCAGCATTTTTTAAGTCTATTTACTAAGCGGCTTTTCTATCGTTTACAAAAGTTGTTTTTAGTCCCGTTTTAGAGGAAATCATGAGTTTAGACACTACCACCATAGATGGCATTGTAGCGCAGGCAGAAAGTGCTATTAGCGAAGCAAGCGATCCGAATGCGCTTGATCAAGTACGCGTTAACTTTTTAGGTAAAAAAGGTTTGTTTACTGAGCAAATGAAAGGCTTAGGTAAGCTACCTAAAGAAGAAAAGCCTAAAATGGGCCAAATAATTAACATCGCTAAACAGGCGGTACAAAAATTATTAAACGAGCGTGGTGAATTACTACGTGCTGAAGAAATTGCCCAAAAATTGGCTGCAGAATCTATTGATGTGACATTGCCTGGCCGTGGTACACAATTGGGTGGTTTACACCCTGTGTCCCGTACCATTGAGCGTATTGAAAGTTTCTTTGGTGATTTAGGCTTTGAAATGAAAGCAGGCCCTGAAGTTGAAGATGATTATCATAACTTTGATGCCTTAAATATTCCTGAACACCATCCAGCGCGTGAAGATCATGATACTTTTTATTTTAACCCTAAATTAGTATTACGTACGCAAACGTCATGTGTGCAAATACGTACTATGGAAGTGGAAGAACCACCGTTAAGAATTATTTCTCCGGGTAAGGTTTATCGTAATGATTACGACCAAACTCATACGCCAATGTTTCACCAAGTAGAAGGTTTAATGGTTGATAAAGGCGTTAGCTTTACTCACCTTAAAGGCATACTGCATGACTTCTTGCATCATTTCTTTGAGGAAGAAGTAGAAATTCGTTTCCGTCCTTCTTATTTCCCATTCACAGAGCCTTCTGCAGAAGTGGATATTATGGGTAAGAATGGTAAATGGTTAGAAGTGTTAGGCTGCGGTATGGTGCACCCTAATGTGCTTAAAAGTGTTGGTATAGACCCAGAAGTATACACAGGTTTTGCTTTTGGTATGGGCGTTGAGCGCTTAACTATGCTGCGCTATGGCGTAAATGATTTACGTGCATTCTTTGAAAACGATCTTCGCTTCTTAAAACAGTTCAAGTAGGAAACCACAAATGAAATTTAGTGAATCTTGGTTACGTGAGTGGGTAAATCCTGCACTTTCATCAGATGAGTTTGCTCATCAAATTACTATGGCTGGTCTTGAAGTAGATGGCGTAGATCCTGTTGCAGGCGAATTTACCGGCGTTATTATTGGTGAAGTGGTCGAATGTGGCCCACACCCTGATGCAGACAAGTTACAGGTAACTAAAATCAACCTTGGCGACTTTAGTGCTGATGGTGAATTAGTCGATATTGTTTGTGGCGCAAAAAATTGTCGTCAAGGCTTAAAAGTAGCAGTAGCAACTGTTGGCGCGGTATTACCGGGTAACTTTAAAATCAAAAAAGCGAAATTACGCGGTGTGCCTTCATTTGGTATGCTTTGTAGTGAGTCGGAAATCGGTTTAAGTGATAGCTCAGATGGCATCATGGAATTGGCAGCAGACGCACCCATTGGCACATGCTTACGTGAATATTTAGACTTAAACGACGTGACAATCGATGTTGATTTAACCGCTAACCGTGGTGACTGCTTAGGTATTAAAGGTCTTGCACGAGAAGTTGGTGTACTTAATTCGTTATCTGTAAATAATGTTGAAATTACCACTGTTGCGCCAACCATTGATGATGTTCGTGACATCAACATTGAAGTAGGTGAGGCTTGTCCTCGTTATTTAGGTCGTGTCATTAAAGGCATTAACCCTAATGCACAAACCCCTTTATGGATGGTTGAAAAACTACGCCGTTGTGGCGTTCGTGCAATTGACCCTGTAGTTGATGTTACCAACTATGTATTGTTAGAGCTTGGTCACCCAATGCATGCGTTTGATTTAGCCAAAATTGATGGCGCAATTAACGTACGCTTTGCCAATAAAGATGAAAAATTAACCTTATTAGATGAAAACGAAGTAACCCTTAAAGATAAAACCTTAGTGATTGCTGATGAGCAAAAATCGCTTGCTATTGCTGGTATCTTCGGCGGTCTTGACTCAGGTGTAACCAGTGAATCAAAAGATATCTTTTTAGAAAGTGCTTTCTTTGCTCCGCTTGCTATTTTAGGTAAAGCGCGTCAATACGGCTTGCATACTGATGCATCTCACAGGTACGAGCGTGGTATCGACCCAACATTACAACATGATGCCATGGAGCGCGCGACACAATTATTGCTGGAAATTGTTGGTGGTCAAGCTGGTCCAATCGTTGAGGCTAAGTCGGTTGAAAATATTCCACAAACTAAAGACGTTAGCTTACGACGTGAAAAATTAGACGGTCGCATTGGTCATCACATAGAAGATGCAAAAGTAACTGAAATATTAACTCGTCTAGGTTTTGTTGTTAGCGTCAATGGTGAAGCACACGATAAAGTATGGTCTGTTGTTGTACCTGCTTACCGTTTTGATATTAGAATCGAAGTAGACTTAATCGAAGAAGTTGCTCGAATTTATGGCTATAACAATATTCCTAATATTTCGCCAAAAGCCAGTTTAAAAATGGTTGCGAAAAAAGAAGCCAATATTAATTTAACGAAATTAAAACAAACATTAGTAAATAGTGATTATCAAGAAGCGATTACTTATAGTTTTGTTGATCCCAAAGTGCAATCGTTAATTCATCCAGCTCAAGAGGTGATGACATTACCACATCCAATCTCATCAGAGATGTCAGTGATGCGTTTAAGCTTATGGACAGGCTTGTTGCAATCTGTTGCTTATAACCAAAACCGTCAGCAAGGCCGCGTACGTTTGTTTGAAACAGGTTTACGTTTTGTGCCTGATGAAGCGGCAGAGAACGGCGTTCGTCAGCAAAATATGATTGCTGGTGTTATCAGCGGCAACCGTGTTGATGAACATTGGGATATGGAAAAAGCAGCAACAGACTTTTATGATATTAAAGGTGATGTTGAAGCGCTTTTATCTTTAACCTGTGATGTTAATGCTTATGAGTTTTCAAAAGCGGAAGTTGCAGCATTACATCCAGGGCAAACAGCTCAAATCACAAAAAATGGTCAGTTAGTGGGTTATGTTGGTGCCTTACATCCTGAATTGACTAGAAAATTAGGGTTAAATGGTCGAACTTTAATTTTCGAGCTGTTGTTAAGTGAAGTGTTAGCTCAAAAAATCCCCGAAGCCTTTGCTGTATCTCGCTTCCCTGCAAATCGAAGAGACCTTGCAGTGGTCGTGAAAGAAGATGTTGATGCAAAAAAAGTGATACAACTTATTGAAAAGGTTGGCGGAAATTATTTAATTGATCTAAACTTGTTTGATGTATACCAAGGTCAAGGTATTGAAGAAGGCTTTAAGAGCCTCGCCATCGCCTTAGTATTACAAGATAACGACAAAACACTTGAAGAAAAAGACATCACAGATGTTATTGATCGAGTTGTTGCAACCTTAAAAACTGAGTTAAATGCATCACTGAGGGACTAAGCAATGGCGCTTACCAAAGCAGAAGTAGCAGAACATTTATTTGAAAAAGTTGGGCTGAGCAAGCGCGACGCAAAAGAAATGGTTGAAATATTTTTTGAAGATATACGCGAAACCTTAGAAAGCGGTGAGCAAGTTAAGCTTTCTGGGTTTGGTAATTTTGACCTGCGTCAGAAAAGCGAACGTCCTGGACGTAACCCTAAAACCGGCGAAGATATTCCAATTTCTGCCCGTAAAGTGGTCACATTTAGACCCGGACAAAAATTAAAAAGCCGTGTTGAAGACGGGAATAGCGACTAGTATTCACTACTATTTGTTCTGATGAATAAAAACCACATTAGCTTGATGTTAATGTGGTTTTTTTGACTTAGCTGTTAAGTATTGCTAAAAGCTCTACCTAGCTAGTATTGCCATCTTATGCTTGACGTTCTCAATTGATTAAGCACTCTTTTTTAACTCCACAAACATTACTCTAAGCCGATAAAATATGCGCCGTTCAAGCTACCCTGACAACGAAGTTACTACCATTAATTGGCAAGCTTTTAAGCTTATTTTACCTTACCTGTTCGAGTTCAAAAAACGTATTGCTTTCGCACTTGCATGTTTGATACTGACTAAAATAGCTAGTGTTTACCTACCTTTTATCTTAAAAGATATTGTGGATACTTTAGATGCTCAAGTACCTGCAAATATGCAAACATTGGTGGTACCATTCGGTTTAGTTGTATCTTATGGCTTAGTACGTTTATCTATCGTGATCTTTGCGGAAATTCGAGATACTTTATTTGGTCGGGTGACTGAACGTGCAATACGTCGCATTGGCCTGAAAGTATTTCGACACTTGCATCAACTCGATTTGGATTTTCATTTAAATCGTCAAACAGGGGGCTTGTCACGTGATATTGACCGTGGGACTTCAGGCATTAGCTTTTTAATGCGTTTCATGGTGTTTAATATTGTGCCCACCTTGCTTGAAATTGTCATGGTAGTGACTATTTTGTTTGTTAATTACGGACTTTGGTTTGCACTCATCACCTTAGGCTCAATTTTAACTTATATCGCTTATTCGGTTTATGCCACAGAATTACGCACCCGCTTTGTAAGGGAAGCTAATAAAGCGGACTCTTCAAGTAATACCCGAGCCATTGATAGTTTATTAAACTATGAAACGGTTAAATATTTTACCAATGAAGATTATGAAGCTCAGGCTTATGATAAGCAGTTGGCGACATGGGAACAGGCGAAAATTAAAAATCGTTTATCATTATTTGCTTTAAATGGTGGGCAGGCGCTTATTATTGCCATGGCGATGACAGCCATGCTGGCACTTGCTGCCGTTAACGTTAGTGAAGGTAAGATGACTTTGGGTGATTTTGTTTTGATTAACGCCTTTATGATGCAACTTTTTATGCCGCTCAACTTTTTAGGTTTTGTCTACCGAGAAATAAAAGGCTCATTAGCGAATATTGAAAATTTATTTGGTTTATTAGATAAAACGCCAAAAGTTGAAGATGTTGAAGGAGCAAGTCAGTTAAACATAGGGCACGCAGATATAGCCTTTAATAATATTACCTTTGCTTACAATCCTAAAAGACAGATTATTAAAGGTATCTCTTTTAATGTTAAAGGTGGTGAAAAAGTGGCGGTGGTAGGAGAAAGCGGCTCAGGTAAGTCAACCTTAGTTAAGTTATTGTTCCGCTTTTATGATGTGAGCTCAGGCAGTATTACCATTGATAGGCAAAATATCAGCCAAGTGAGCCAGCACTCGTTAAGGCAACACATAGGTATAGTGCCACAAGATACGGTACTGTTTAACGATACCTTATTTGCCAATGTTAATTACGGTAACCCTGAAGCTAGTAATGAGCAGGTGATGCAAGCGATAGATATGGCGCACCTCACTAAGTTTGTCAGCAGTTTACCTGATGGCGTTGAAACTATGGTTGGTGAACGAGGCTTAAAGCTCTCTGGTGGTGAAAAACAGCGGGTTGCCATTGCGCGTACCATATTGAAAAATCCACAAATACTGGTTTTTGATGAAGCCACTTCTTCACTGGACAGCCAATCTGAACAGGCCATTTTAACCGCAATAAATGAAGTGGCTAAAAATCGCACTAGCTTAGTTATCGCCCATAGATTATCGACTATCGTTGATAGCGATAATATTATTGTGATGAGTGAAGGGGAAATTGTCGAGCAGGGAAGTCATCAACAATTGTTAGCTTTACAAGGTAAATACAGTAAAATGTGGCAATTACAGCAATCAGGACAGTAAATGGTTTTTATGAGCAGTTTAGATACAAGTAACGATAATAGTATGACTAGCAAGAGCGATAATGAAAGTGATAGCAGTGTGGTATCAGCTACTAAGCAGTGGTTAGCAGAGATCATTATAGGCCTTAACTTTTGTCCGTTTGCCAAAAAAGAATTTGTTAACAATAGTATTTGTTATTATGAGTCGAAACAAAGTCAAGTAAAGCCAGCTTTGCATGAGTTTATTGAGCAGTGTCGCTATTTGCAAGCACACCCTGAGCTAGAAACTACGCTACTTATTTATAATGATGGCTTTCGAAGTTTTGAACGTTATTTAGATTTAGTTGATTATGCTAATGATCTATTAGTTGATTCAGGGTTTGAAGGTGTTTTTCAACTTGCTAGCATGCATCCTGAGTATTGTTTTGAAGGTGAAGACTTTGATGAGGCGAGTAACTATACTAACCGATCACCATACCCGATTATTCATATTATTCGTGAAGCAAGTATGGCAAGGGTGTTAGCCGTTTATAATGAGCCAGAAAAAATTCCAGAAAATAATATTGCTTTAGCTAATGAGAAGGGCGTTAATTTTTTCAAAGATACTTTAGCGCGAATACACAGCAAGCATAAAGAACAAAGTTGATATGAGTTTCCTTGAGCAGTTCTTTCTTATTGCCGCAGTACATCTACTTGCAGTGGCAAGCCCTGGGCCCGATTTTGCCATTATTTTGAAGCAAAGCATTCGTTATGATCGTCGAACTGCTATTATTACCAGTTTTGGCATTGCTACTGGTATTTTATTGCACGTTACCTACTCTTTAGTGGGAATAGGCTTGTTAATTGCTAGTGATGAACGTTTATTCACGGCTTTAAAGTACCTTGCCGCCAGTTATTTTTGTTATATTGCATGGCATGGTTTAAGAGCTAAAAAACCAGAAAATAATCGTAGCGAGTTATCAGTATCGAGTAGCGAAAACAGCGAAAACAACAATAACAATAGCGATATACCCTCAACGAAAAAAGCTTTTTTTACTGGCTTTTTGGTTAATGGTTTAAACGTTAAAGCAACATTGTTTTTTGTCAGCTTATTTTCTGTCGTTATTGAGCCAATAACACCGTTTGCAATTAAACTTACTTACGGTCTTTATATGACGGTAGCGACGGCTGCATGGTTTGTGTTCTTATCTTATTTGTTAACTCATCAAAGAGTTAGCTATTTTTTACAGCTAAAAGGTTATTTGTTAGATAGAGTGATGGGCTTAGTATTGCTGTTACTAGCTATTCAACTCGTGTTAAGTGATTTGAATTAAAGTTATTTACGCCTTTTCTTCCAATAAGAAATCATCTTAATAATCAGGTATAATGTCAGCTTATTATTGTTTATTTCTTCAAAAGGGTTATTGCTTTGCCTGAAAAAATTTCTATTGTACAAGTTGGTGGTAGTGTTGAACGTGCATTGCAAGGTGATTATCAAATTGATGTTAAAGCTGTTTTAACAGAAGCTTGGCGGTTAACATTAAAATCTCGCTTGGCCATTAATGTTGGTTTATTGTTTTCAATATTGTTAGGTATGTCTGTTTCATTTTTTGTCAGTAACTACCTTGGTGGTATTGAGGCGGTACTTGAAGATCCACAAGCGAGCATGCTTTTAAATATTGTTGTCACTATTGCGGTATGGCCGTTTATTGCTGGTGTTGAAATGATGGGGGTATTACACTCTGTTGGCATGAAAACCCACCCTAAAATGACTTTCGCCTTTTTGCAAAGAGCAAGTTGGGTTGTGTTGTGTGCCTTACTTACCTCAGTATTAATTAGTCTTGGTTTTCAGCTGTTTATATTGCCAGGGATATTTTTAGCAATCACCTTATCGTTAACTGTTCCTCTGGTAATCGAGAAAAAAATGACCCCAATGAAAGCGATAACATTATCTGTTCAAGCATTGCGCTTTAAGTTTTTGTCTTTGCTCATAATCTATTTTATTTTATTACTGTCTTTAGTGGTGTTGTTTTTTCCATTAGCTTTCTTACTTGAGTCAACGCTCGCGCCAATAGGTTTTATGATTATTATTTTTGGTATCTCGTACTTAGCACCATTGTTTTATAATACTAAAGGCATTTTATACCGTGAAATATTTGGTGTTAATTTAGTCACAGATAAAAGTGCTGAAGAGCTTACACAATCAACAAATTCACCCGCATCTAAAGTAAATTCAGACTCAGATGATACATTCTCAGCCTAATGTTAATCTTGAGCAAAGATAAGGGGTATAAATGACTAGATCCGTATTGATTAAATGTACTTTGCTATTAGCGCTTATAACGTTTGTACTAGCGCCTTTTACTTTTTTAAAACCGAAGTTAACCGTTGAATCAGTTAAAGTTCCATCAACCAGTGTTCAAACAGTAAGCCAAAGGCCAGTTAAAAAGATCATTGAAAAACCTTTGCATCAGGTAAAATTACCTGACTTTGCGGCGATTAGAGACGTAAAAGCAAAAAAAAAGCACTTTTTTGATTTTCTTCGTCCATCAGTTGAAAGAGAGAATACTAAACTATTAGCAAAAAGAGCGAAGCTTGAACTTTGGTTAGAAAATATCTCTTTAGGTTTATCATTGTCTGATGAAGAATTAAATACCCTAGCAGTTTTAGTTAAAAAGTATCGTGTTAATGAAAAAGAATCTGTTTTACAGCAAGTTAATGAGCTGTTGGTGCGTATTGATATTGTGCCTGCGCCACTAGTATTAGTTCAGGCGGCTAATGAGTCTGCTTGGGGAACGTCTAGGTTCTCTAGAATAGGCCTAAACTTTTTTGGAATTTGGTGTTATCGCCAAGGCTGTGGCATGGTGCCAAGTGGCAGGAATACCGGTGCAAAGCATGAAGTGGCTGCTTTTAAAAATATTGATGCTGCTGTAGCTCGTTATTTTTATAATATCAACTCACATAATGCCTATCGTGTTTTTAGAACTATTCGCTTTGAACTACGCTCTCAAAATCAGCCACTAAAATCTGAAATATTAGCCACTGGCTTGTTACCATACTCAGAGCGCGGGGCTGAATATGTTATTGATATTACAACAATGTTAAGACAAAATAAGCAATATTTGCAAGATAGCTCAACGAAAGCAGATATTGTCGCTGCTGACTAGACTAGCTTAATTTGCAGCCCCTAATTCTTTAATAGTCGTTATTTAACTTCTATTACATTTAATTCATTCGAATGAGTGTTTAAGTCTTCATTTTTCTCTTGGGTTACTGCTTCAAGTACTGGTTCATCGAAAGCGGTATCACCACCGTTTATGATGCCTGATGAGCTATTGATACTTTTGAAATCAAATAAATTACTATCACATAAATGCGATGGCACAACATTACGTATGGCGGTAAACATAGACTCTATTCTACCTGGATGTTGTTCATGCCAATCTTGCAGCATTCGCTTTATATTTTGACGCTGTAAGTTAGGTTGAGAGCCGCATAAATTACAAGGAATAATAGGGAACTGCTTTAATTCACCATATTGAATCAATTCAGCTTCTTTACAAAAAGCCAGCGGTCTGATCACTACATGTTCGCCATTATCAGACACAAGCTTTGCTGGCATGGCTTTCATTTTTCCGCCGTAAAACATGTTAAGCATCAGAGTCTCAATCATGTCGTCGCGATGGTGTCCTAGCGCTATTTTAGTTGCTCCTAAGTTTTTAGCAGCCTTGTAAAGTACAGCGCGTCTTAGTCTTGAGCATAAGCTACAGGTCGTTTTACCTTCAGGGATTTTGTCTTTTACTATGGCGTAAGTGTCTTCTTCAACAATGTGATATTCAATACCTAAAGTGTCGAGGTAATTTGGCAATATATGCTCAGGAAAGCCGGGTTGTTTTTGATCTAAATTTACGGCGACTATGTCAAAGTGAATAGGTGCAGACTCTTTCAATAGCATTAAAATACTTAATAGTGCATAACTGTCTTTGCCGCCTGATAAACACACCATGATCTTATCACCATCTTCAATCATGTTATATTCAGCGATAGCCTGACCAACGTGACGTCTAAGACGTTTTTCTAGTTTCGATAACTGTGTTTGTTGGGTAGAAGAGAGTTGTTTTAGCATGTTCATAAGGAGGCAGCTTTAATTCAAACAGGGTAATTTCGCCGCGCATTATAGGGCTTTTAAGGCTTTAAAGCTACAAAGTAATCAGACTGTAAACTAAGTTTATTCATGATTACAGTCTGATAGTTATTAAATATATTCTTACTGTAGTGGTGACACATAGCCATCAGGTTTCAGGGCTAATACATCACAATTAAGTTGGTCAATAACATGCTCTGCTGTATTACCTATTAACGCCGCGGAAATCCCTGTTCTACCCACAGTACCTAGTATGACAAGTTCGGTATCAACCTTTTCTGCAATTTGCTCTATTACTGTCTCAGGAAGACCTTCTTTAACATGGGTATTAATAACACTTATATCAAACTTGTTGGCATGAGCAATCATCGCTTGTTGATGGTGTTTTAACATAGTGTCGTTATATTCAGTTGAATTAAACTCAGGAATTTCAATGGCGATGTTTACTGGGGTTCCTGGAAATGAATTTACTAGGTGCACATTTGCTTTAATTAATGAAGCTAACTGCTTCGCTTCTTCGGTTATTTTCACATTGAGGGAGTGATGTTCTTCCTCATCACTGCCCACGTTTAGCGCGGCAATAATATTTCCATTCTCTGGCCATTCATGTTCTTTAACCAATAGGACAGGGCAAGGGCATTTACGCAAAATATGCCAGTCAGTAGGAGTAAATACCACTGATTTAAGCTTATCATGTTGATGCGTACCCTTAATAACAATATCGTAGTTATGCTCAATAACTTGCTCTATGATGGCTTCAAAAGGTCGATTATGCCAGACCACGTGGCATTCTATGTTAATACTACCTTTTAACTCATCAATAATGTTGTCTAGCCATAATTCTTTGTCTTTGATGACAGATTGACGCATTACATCACGCTCATCACTGGAAAGGATTGTGGTCATTTCATAAGAAAAATCAAAGATAGTTAAAAAGGCACTGACTTTAACATTCTCAATACCACTAGCCCTAATACTAACGGCTAATTCAATGGCTCTTTTTAAGGCTTTTTGTTCATCCGCTGTTGGGTCGATAACGGCGAGGATATTCTGGTAAGTTTCCATGGCTAATCTCACTTTTGTTTAATAGAGCTAGTTAATTTATAGCAAAACTATGAAATTAATGCTTGTTTTAAATCAATTTAGTTGAGATTTACATAGCTAACCTACTTCACATTTTGAGGTAGGTTAGGTTATTTTAGGGGGAATATTTTCAGCGCGAGCTAAGATGAATTATAGTTCAGCGCAATCGGTTAATTCATCAATGTCTAATATAGTAATGAGTTTACCATCAACGTTGATTAAGCCATTTTTATGAAAGCGGTTTAACAGTCGGCTTATTGTTTCGACCGTTAAGCCTATGTAGTTACCAATATCACTACGTGTCATGGTTAATCGAAACTCTGAGGGAGATAAGCCTCGAGCATGGTAACGGTCACTTAAACTCACTAAAAAAGTAGCAACACGTTGCTCGGCATTTTTACGGTTTAAAAGGGTTAGCATTTCTTGATCGGTTCTTATTTCATTACTCATCAAACGTAACACTTGCTTTTTAAGTTTCGGCATAGTGTTAGATAGGGTATCTAAATTATTATAAGGGATCTCACAAACCATTGAGGTTTCAAGAGCCTGCGCAAAACTTTTATGTTCGGTATCGGCAATAGCATCAAAGCCCAATAAATCGCCCGCTAAGTGAAATCCGGTAATTTGCTCTTCACCTTGTTCATTTACAGTAAAGGTTTTAAACGTACCAGAGCGAATAGCAAAAAGAGCATGCATTTCTTGACCATCAGTAAATATCTTGTCCCCTTTATGAATAGGACGTTTACGATCAATAATTTCGTCTAATGTTGTTAGCTCTTGGTCATTTAACGTAAAAGGTAAACAAAGCTCACTAATACTACAGTTTTGACACTTTATGTGCTGTGCGCTTGGGCAACTTTTGTTCGGCATGCGTTACTCAGTTTTTTTATAACAATATTTGATTTTAATTCGTTTAAGTTAAGGTAATTACCCTAAACTTTAGAATTAGAGTATGGTATTAGAACATTTGTTGATATGCAACAATAAAACTATAAATACCGAAGGTTATTAATATTAAAGCCATTATTTTCCGTAATGTTGGCTTGACTAGTAGATTTTTTATGCTACCAAAACTTAAAGATAAAGTGAGTAAAGCGGGTAAGGTGCCTAAACCAAAAAATAACATGATACTTGCACCAGAGACAAGGCTGCCACTGGCTAATGCCCATGTAAGTACAGAGTAGATAAGACCACAAGGTAGCCAACCCCATATAGCGCCTAAAGAAAATGCCTTTGTTGGGCTATTTACGGGGATAACCTTTTGCGCCAAAGGGGAAATATATTGCCATAACCTTTTACCTAAAGCCTCAATGCGGTTTAGCCACATTAACCACTGGCCTAGATAAAGTCCTAATAACACGATAAAAACAGCTGAAAACATGCGTAAACCAGCAAGTGGCATGCCGATATTTTTAGCTGCTATTGAACCTGTGAACCCAACAATGGCGCCAATGATACAGTATGAAGCAATACGACCTATGTTGTAGTAAATAACTAAGGTATGCTTGCTTGTTTGAGTGCTATGTTGATTATTAACAGGGATCTGTTGGTTACTATCATATTTATTACTTGGCAGTGCTGAGGTCAACATGGTTGTGATACCACCACACATGGCAATACAATGTCCTGAGCCAAGTAAGCCAATAATAAAAGCAGAGAAAAAATCTAAACTCATTTATCTGTGTGCTCATCATTTAAAACTGAAGAGTCACTGCTTTTGTCTTCCTCCTTTTCGTTACTCGCAACTTGAGGTGTGTTGTTCTTATCATCTTCATCGAACAGAATGCTCATGCCTTGCTTTTCAAGATCATCGAATTGCTCGGTTTTTACTGCCCAAAAGAATAAATAGATGCCAAGAGCGGTAAGTAATATTGCGATAGGGATTAATATATAAATGATGCTCATAGCATAAACTCACTTTAAAGTTATTTCTTTAACAAGCGTAGTGAATTGGTGATCACTAAGATAGAACTAGCAGACATACCAATAACAGCCATATATGGCGTGATAAAACCAGCAACAGCTAAAGGCAAGACAATAGCATTATAACCAAAAGCCCATAAATAATTCTGAATAATAATGCGTCGAGTTTTTAAGGCTACCTTAGTTAAGGTGGTAACACTCGTTAACTGGTTATTTAATAAAATGACGTCAGCACCACTTTTTGCAATGTCAGTTCCGCAGCCCATTGCCATGGATACATGGGCAGCACCAAATACTGGTGAGTCATTAACACCATCACCGATCATAGCAATTTTTGCATCTTGCTGTTTTTGTAATTTGATCAGCATATTCATTTTATCGGTAGCAGAAAGGTCGCCATGACAGTTATTTATTGCCAACTGCTGGGATATTTTCTCACAGGCTACTTGACTGTCACCAGATAAAATAAGCGTTCGGTTATTATTTTTGAGAGAGCTTATTAATGCTTGAGCATCGCTTCTCACTTGATCAATTAAGTAAAAAGTTCCGATAAGTTCATTTTCACAAAGTAAAACACAAGAGGCTGTTGTTATGGTTTCATCAAGGCTATTTAATAGCCATGTTGGTTTTCCAATACTAAAATGTTGATTGTTTATTTTTCCGGTAATGCCTTTCCCTGATTCAACTTTCACCTCGTCGGCGACAAGGGTAAAGTCTCTATGCTTGCTAAAAGGTTTGGCTAAAGGATGCTCAGAGTGTGATTCTAAGGCAGCTGCAATCGCTAATATTTGTGTTTTTGTGTAGTTAATTTTATCGCTAACGCTCACCTGTGCTATCGCAAATTCACCTGTAGTTAAAGTCCCTGTTTTGTCAAAAGCAAAGCAATTGATATTTGGCATAGTTTCCATTACATGAGCCGATTTGATCATTATGCCATCGCGATTTAAGCGAGTTGTCGCACAGGTTAATGCGGTTGGTGTTGCTAAAGAAAGCGCACAGGGGCAAGTGGCGACTAATACAGATAAGGTAATCCAAAAAGCCTCTTCGGGTAAATGCTGTTGCCAATAAAGTGCAGTGCAAATAGCCGTCACTAAAATGATAGCGACAAAGTATTGGGCTATTTTGTCAGAAAGACGTGCAAGTTTGGGTTTATGAGCTTGAGATTGCTCACTTAAGCGAATTAATTGGCTTAAAAAAGATTGATTGTTAGGTCGCTTTACTTTGACCGTTAAGTTACCGTCACCATTAATAGTGCCAGCAAAAACATTGTCGTTTATCCTTTTATCTACAGGTAACTGCTCACCAGAAAGCATTGCTTCATTTATTTGTGAGTTACCTTGAGTAATGATACCGTCAGCGGGAATAGTTTCTCCAGGTTTAACTAAAACTAGATCATCTATTACTAGTAACTTAGCAGCTACTAGCTTCTCTTCGTTACCTGCAACTAGGCAGTCACTACTGCTCTTTATTCTTGTTGCCATCATTGGCATAAGTTTTAATAAATTAGCTGAGACTTGAGCGGCATGAGAGCGAGCTCTAAACTCTAGAAATTTGCCGATAAGTAATAAAAAAGTGAACATGGAAACTGATTCAAAATACACTTCACCTTGTTCGGTAATCGTTGCCCATCCACTGGCAGTAAAAGCAAGAATAATAGCTATAGTAACAGGGACATCCATGGATAAACGTTTTACTTTTAGCGCATTAATAGCACCAATATAAAAGGGCAGAGCGCCATAAGTCACAATGGGGAGTGCTAAAATAAAGCTCACCCAGCGTAAATAAACTTTATTATGCTCAGCCATATCTGCAAAGGCGCCAAAGTATAAGCCTACGGCAATCATCATGATTTGCATCATTAAAATACCACTAATACCTAGCCTTTTAATAAATTTTTTACTTAATATTTTATTACGTTGTTCAACCTCATTGGCTTTAAAGGGTAATGCTTGATAACCAATTTTTTCTATAGAGTTTAGAATTTCACTTAGCGTTAGTATATTGTCTTGCCATTTTACCGTAGCTCTTTGGGTGGTAGCATTGACATTGATACTTTTAATGCCAAGTTGTTTACTTAACTGCATTTCAATTAACCAAGCACAGGCTGCGCAACTAATGCCTTCTACGGTTAAAATTGCCTCTTTTGTTTCCTTATTTTGATAAATAAACTCACTTTGAAGCAATTCCTCATCAAGTAATTGGTTTCTTTGTAGTTGCTCAGGAACAAGCGTTTCGCCTTTATGGGCAGGCTCTGTTCTAACGGCGTAATATTGTGTCAGATTATTGTCAACAATAGTTTGTGCCACCGCTTGGCAGCCAATGCAGCACATGGGCTGTATTTTATTATTAATTGTGACACTAAGCTCAATACCATTGGGTACAAGCTCATCACAATGAAAACAGTTTGTTTGCATAAACGACATAAATAGCTTTGCTAGAGTTAAATCTTATTAAGTAAGAAGGTTACTGCGCTTTAGTTGGATCTGGAACGATGTTGATAAACTCACTTTGCGGTAAGCTAATGGTATCTTGAATTTTCCATGTATTATCAAATGGGGTGATGGTAATTTTCCATTTTCCTGAAATGTCATTGTTAAATACTTCTCTAAAATGACCGTTACCGTCTGGTGTTAAGACTAAATAAAAATCCTTTTCTTCAAGGGTAGGGTGGAAAAAATTGATATTAAGTAAAGGAAATGTTTTTTCAATGCCCGTCGGTTTGACCACAAGTTCATTATTGGAAAACTGTAATGCGAAACGCATGCCAAATTTTTGTGCGTTTTTAACCTTAGATACTTCCAAGTTGATAGCTTTTCCCGTTTTGTAATAATCACCGACAACTAATGTATCTGGATCAGTGTTTGCGATGATATAGGTCGCTATGCCAGCTACTACAGCAGTAAAAGGAAGAATAAAAACTAACCAAGCCCATGGCTCACGGTACCAAGATGATTTCATAAAGATAAATAAAATAGAATAAATTTGTCTGTATTATAGCGTTTTTATTTGCTTTGGGCTAGTTTTGTTATTGGTGTGAATGTAATAAAAAAGGCCATTTAACAACGAGTTATCTGACCTTCTGAATTTATTTTTAACTTAGATTAAATCTAAGAGTTAATCTCGATACTAGTCTTGAGAAAGGGAGTAAACATAAGCACTGATCACATGTACTTTCTCTTCGCCTA
>ERZ1048872.743-NODE-743-length-32873-cov-11.538973_pt1 | contig 32873 bp, 26 predicted proteins | sample MGYA00383100_ERZ1048872 | MGnify/ENA primary metagenome ERZ1048872 (study PRJEB29581, sample SAMEA5548370) | metagenome | biome: marine; feature: coastal; material: water | depth 50 m | study: Short-term variability in the microbial, nano- and picoplankton...
TGCTTGCCGAAATCAAATCACTCAACGATGCCAACAAGGACCTAGAAGCTGAACGTACAGCGATCGAAATTGAGCTACTACGCCTCCAGAATGAGTTGGAACAGCTGAGCAATGCCGAGTAATAGCACCCAGATAGGCAAGCACATGCCACCACGCAAAAACTAGTGATTGTTCAGCCAAGGCGGATCAACGACTTTATTGTTGGTCTGTTGACAACATCGAGGTGCAACTCCGCCAGCAAGCCAAACAACTACTGACCATCTAAGGAATCACCGCGTCAGTGGTGTCGAAAAAATCGACTGAAAATCAACAATAAGCCAAAACTGCTTGTTGCCAAGGGCACGCGGAAGCGAATAAAAAGGCACTGTTAACCGTTGCCATTACTCTTGATAAAGCGGTGACGATGCCTTCATCGCACGCGATTGAATACGCAGCGTTACAACAAGATCACCGGATTCATTAAATGCATGTGAGTCATACCAAACAATCTCTGTCTTCGGGCTCTGGCTGACGCAGACTACTTCACATTCAACCCTGTACTTTTTGTCTTTTCCCATCAGAAATGGGCCATTGGTGTAGCCAATCTCCATCGCACCGAAGAGGCCAGTCGATTCACCAATCAAAGGCCCAAGCCCCCTCATGGCATTAGCCCAGAGGAATTCCAAAATCGTACAAGGCGCAGCTACAGGACCTCCCCATGGAGAAGACGCTTTGTACCAGGTCATTGGATCACTGATCAAATTGTTGTCGTAGCGTTCAAACTGCTTATCTGTATTTGCAACAATATCGTAGGTCCCCAGACTCATACCCGGTTTTACCTTTTTCAGGATTCTTAACGCTTCGGGATCACACGGACGATAGTCGAGGCGACGTAACTCCGATTTCGAATGATCTCCGAGTGCTGCTGTACCGGTGCAGACCAATAGACCGTCATCACGCTCCATCCACACGTTGACCTGACGCTCACCTGGCTTTAGCGCCTCTGCAAACACCTGCACCTTCTCAAGGTCCACCGTCGCATTTTTAAAGTTCAATGAAAGATTGCCCCTTTCGAACCAGTCGTTGCCAAATATTTTGACCAGTACCGGCGGGAACTGATTCATGTGAATGTCACCTGCAACGGTGCCGCCCCTGAAGCCCAGTTCGGCAGCAGTATCATCATCATGAATGCTGCCTTCGCCGTCATTAATGTTCCAGTTTCGTGCGGCCCAAAAGGGGCCAGTAATTACTTCTGTCATGAGTAAACAACTCCGCTTTCTATTTTCTAGGCTCTAATCTTTATTCTTTGTACCGAAGCGCTTTTGAAGCTCCTGCATGGCACCGACCATCATGGCGCCCCAGATTTCATCTCGATCTAATGCATTTTTCTGGAGAGCTACCTGATCCTTTTCGTCATACCTGAGCGCGAGCTTTACCGCCTCTTCTGCAACGTTAGACGGGATGTCGTAGCTACCTATAATCTCATCGCTCAAATACTTCACAACTTCCGCTCTCGCTCTTTGGTCGGTTTTTGACATTGCTGTTCTAACAGACGGGTCGCCTTCTAGGCGCTTGATCAATAACTGCCGTTTATTTTGGTTCAGCCGATTAATGCTCGCCGTTTGCTTCACCATATCCTCGAAACTATGCGGCGACTCCATCACTGCCCGCTGCTGAGCCTGTAGCTTTCCCAGTTCGCGTTTATAGAGCTGTTGTAGAAGACCAGAGATGTTGGGAAAGTAGCTATACAGCAACGCCTTGCTGGCGCCTGCTTTCCTCGCGATCTTTTCCATGGTGAGGTTTGAGATACCAACGACAAGCACCAACTGGTAAGTTGCATCAAGAATTTCCTGCTGGCGCGCATCCGGCGACAATCGACGACGTTTAGTTGATCGCTCAGACATCAGTCGGGCAATCCAAGCACGCGCTTTGCGATGATGTTTAGCTGGATCTCATTTGAGCCACCGGCTATCGATATTGACTTCGCCTCGAGGTTCAATCGGCACATACCAATCTCTTCAGCGGTAAACGAATTACCTTCCCAACCAAATGCCTGGGTGCCGCGAATGCGGTTCTGCAACTCCAACTGTTCTTTCACATACTCTGCTTCGATGTAGTTAAAAATCGACGTAGCGGCACCAGGTGTATCGGCCTCGGATTCCGCCACGGCTCTTGTCTGCGTTAGATTAAAGGCCCTCTTTTGCATTTCGTTGATAACAATTTGGTCCCTTAACACTGCATCCGCAATAACGTCTGCACCCGCGTAGTGCTTTGCAAGATCGGGCAACGGCATAGAGGGTTTAATTCTCTGAAGAGGCCCAGCCTTGTCTGCGCTGGCAAGCGACGCGAGCCCGGATCTTTCATGCTGAAGTAAGCGTGTCGCAACACGCCAGCCCTGATTTTCTTTGTGTATCAGATCAATCTTAGGCACTTGAACATCGTCGAAGAATGTTTGGCAAAAAGGCGAGTGACCGTTCAATAGCTCAATCGGTTTTACAGACACGCCTGGCGAATCCATAGAAAACAGCAGGAAGCTGATGCCTTCGTGTTTTGGTACCTGCGTATCCGTTCGAACCAAGCAAAATATCCAGTCGGCGTGCATGGCACCTGATGTCCAGATTTTTGAACCATTTACCAGATAATGATCGCCTTGAGATTCAGCTTTGGTTTGAAGACTCGCAAGATCGGAGCCTGCTCCCGGTTCGCTATATCCCTGGCACCAGGCAATATCCCCATTAATAATTGAGGGCAGATGTCGCTTTTTTTGATCTTCTGTACCGTACTCAAGCAGCGTTGGGCCAATCATGGTGATTCCCATGCCACCTAGTGGCGGGCGGGCTTTAATGCGCTGCAATTCCTCCAACAGAATCAGAAATTCGTCTTTCGGAAGCCCGCCACCGCCATATTCCTTAGGCCAAGTGGGCGCTGTCCAACCCTTTTCCGCCATCCGTTCTAGCCATACATAGGCATCCGGATTTGTGCTTTTCCGTTTTCTGCCGCCGCCAACATCTTCACCAGCAACCATACGAGTACGCATGGAGGCCGGGCAATTCTCCTCAAGCCAAACCCGAGTTTCTGTCCTAAAATCTTCGAGGGAAGTCATTCAATTACCTTACTGACGTTTTAGTCAATAAGATACGCAAGCAAGCGATCCTCGTCAATCGACAGTTCGTGTCGAATGCCTTCCTAAAAGATCCTAGATTACATCAAAGCGTAACCACCACCGGATCACTCAGACAGCCCAAGCTCGGCCAAGACCTCTTCGGTATGCTCACCCAGCAATGGTGGCATTCTGCGTCATTTTCTCGAACCGGGCTGCCGTGCTAAACGAGCGAATGGGTTCATCCAGTAACCCACCCTATTGTTCGGCGTTATCCGAATCCACTTTCGTCTCTGTGGTTTCGAACCTCGGATCTGTAATCCATTCAGGATGATCTGAGGCCCGGATCAACCCCGCGTGCATTCGACGTGGTGGTTATGGCGATATATGATGCAAAGACACAAAAGAATATCTGACTCGGTAATGACCAGCAGGGTGCCTCGATGGTAAGGATACTGAACCGAATGTTGTCGCTGCTTGTTGTAGTGTTAACGACGAGCTGCGCAGACCTTCCCACAATGCATGACTACACAGCCAATCAAACGGGGCTAGTCGCATGCAAATTCGCTGCCGAGACTATGCCTCCCATGCCCACCCACCACGAACTGGCGATTTATGGCGAAGGTACGGTGGAAAGCCGCACTCAGGCACGACAAGGTATTGCCAACTGTTATAAGCGGCTGGGGCAGAAATAGCCGCTTGCTTACGCGCCATGCAGGGATAGGTTAGTAGGAGATAATGTCGTTAAAAGCCATCCAGTATCATCAGAGGGCCGGCCAATCGAAAAATTATGACGCCAGCCAAAGTAAGAAGCAGGTTGTGGCGAATCGAGCTTGTTAGCAGTCCTGTCAATTCTAAGGGCGGTCAACCGTTAAATTACCAATGATCAGATACCCTACCGGTGACCGGATACCAAAATCGAACCAACATTGACGCACCCACTGAGATCGTCCGAATATCGTTGTTCCACGCGCGAAATCGACCCAGCTTTCGCGGCGCCTAAAACTCAACACAAGGAAATAACAATGATAAAACTAGGACTCATCTTAGTCACCTTGCTCTTCGCTGCCACTAGCTATGGTGCGCAACAAGAAGAAACTTACCGAGGCATGGACCTCAATAAAAACTTTGGTATTCAGTTCGAAGTTTGCACGCTCAGGGATGGAAAATCGATGGCGGGCGTTGATCGGCTTAATTCTAAGATTGCCAAAGTTATGAACGAGATCAACTCACAGGGTTCGGTGTTGCGAATGAAACCCTTTTACTCTCACGGCTCAACCTCAAACCCAGGCCCGGACTTCATCGATTTGATCGTTGGCCCCATGGATGAACTTGGCGTTATCTGGACTGACTTTCTTGCATCAGACGATGGCCCGAAGGTTTACAGTGAATTTCAAAACGCCGCACAATGTCACAATAAATTAGCTTACGGCGTCCCAAAATTAGTGAAAATCGATGAAATGATGTCTACCGATGAGCGACTGATCACTTTAAATTGGTGTACTCCTAAAGCTGGAATTAGCATGGCGCAGCTAAAAGCAAAACATGCCTCTTGGCTGGCAGCGAACGAGGACTCTTTCAAAGCGGCTTCATGGAGTGTGCTCGTTCCCCGCCAAGGCGCAGGCAATGCACAGGGTAAATATGCTCATATGAATGTCTTCACTAGCATCAAGCAAATGTTCGCTAACGAGGAATGGATAGCGAATGGTGGTGGCAGTGCGGGCCTCAGCGACTATTACAGCTCATACGCTGACTGCGATGGTGATTCATCGTTCACTGCAGAATACATCTACAAACCCTCAAATTAATTTCCACCTAAGACGAGCCAGGTCTTCATGCTGTTTAACGCAGCGTGGAGGCAGATGGAGCAGAGCCAATCTCAATTCCGCCACATGCGGACCAAGGTTGATTGTCGTTTTAGTCTCTGGCGTGGACAGCAAGTAATGGGTGCTAATTAGCTATCCACTCCATGACCTTTTGAGGCTTGGAAAGGGAGACCGCTTGACCCGCTTAGTGCGATTAAGCGGTCTCAGCTATTTCTAAAGTTTAGCGAAGAAAATAAGGTTATCTTTTTCGCCTAACTGCACGAATCGTCCCGTCTGCTCGCCAGCTTCACGCTCGGTCTGTTCTCCCAGCTCTTGCCCGGCTCATGCCGCAGCTACTCCGCTTAAGCCAAGCCACCTTAGAGATTTCTTTGGCTTTCGGATACGCGAATGTCCGGTCGACTCAATCAGATTGCGCCAAGAATTTTGCTAATATTCTTTCGAAACTTTTCGCCAAAAGGCGGACGCGCGCCAATGATAGGCAACACATCGATCATCGTTTGACTGTAAATCGCGCGAGCATGGCTCATGTTTCTGAAGCCCTCCGGACCGTGATAGGCACCCATGCCAGAGGCACCAACACCGCCAAACGGCAGATCCTCTTGCACGTAATGCAGCGTAATATCATTGACACAGACACCACCGCTTTGCACGTGACTTAGTAAGTACTCTTGCTCACTTTTATCCTTGCCGAAGTAGTACATGGCGAGGGGGTTTCGGCGAGGCTCAATCATATCCGGAACCTCGGTGATTTTATTATAGGTCATGATCGGTAGAACGGGGCCAAAAATTTCTTCGTGCATGACCTGCATGTCCTCACTGACGTCTTGGAGTATGTGTAAAGGCATGCGACGATTGTTAACAGAGGCTCGAGTCTTGTCAGCGCCCACAATCGTGAGCTTCGCGCCCTTAGACACAGCATCATCAATGTAGTGCTGCAACCTCGCGAAGTGTCTTTCGTTGAAAACGCCTGCATAATCCGCATTCTCGGTAATGTTCGGATACATTGCCTGCGTCTCGTCGATTACCCGCGCAACGAGTTGCTCTTCCAGCTCCTTCGGCACCAGCACGTAGTCTGGTGACAGGCATAGTTGACCGCCATTTAAAAGCTTCCCGAAGGCCAGACGTGTGCCGGCGAGATCAAGCTTTGCGCTGCGACCAATCACGACAGGTGACTTGCCGCCAAGTTCTAACGTGACCGGTACGAGGTTTTTTGACGCGGATTGCATCACTTGCGCGCCGACACGAGTGGACCCGGTAAACAGCAAATGATCGAACGGCAGCGATGCAAATCTTTGACCGATATCTGCGCCTCCGGTGACGACCGCGACTTCATCTTCTGAGAAATATTTGGGCACAACCTCGGCAAACAATGCCGCTGTTTCAGGCACGAACTCTGAAGGTTTCAATAACGCGCGGTTGCCGGCAGCCAGCGCACTGGTCAACGGCGCAACCGTTAAGCCAAAGGGTAAATTCCAGGGCGAAATGATACCAACAACACCCTTGGGAAAATGCCGGACCTCGCTCTTTCCTCCCAGAAAGTTCATGGGCTTGTTGGTACCTCGTTTCTCTGGCTTCATCCATGCTTTCAAATGTTTTATCGAATAATCAATTGCTTCGACCTTTGATGCGAACTCCGAGAATAGACTGAACTCATAGGATCGTGCACCACCAAATTCCCGTTTGGTCGTGGTAGCGAACGCGGTCTTGTTTTCCACAATCAGCGCCTTGAGTCTTTTAAGGCGATCAACCCGTGTGGCATAGGTGACCTCGCCCTCAGCACGGAACTTGCTTCTCTGCAGTTCAACTAGTGCTGTCAGGTTCTGTGTTTCCAATTCAATAACATTATCGTGTTCTGCTGTGCTCACCATTTCTCTCCTTGCTTGTTTTGCGTAATTTCTATTTAGTGATTCTTCTATGCGTTTGATCCGATTAGCTGTCTGATGCGGCTTCCGCGCGTATGCCCTCTATAATGCGAACGGCATTCTTGACGAACAGAGGCTCAGACGAAAAACTGGCAATCAGGGCCTGAACATCTTCTGGCAGCGATTCGTTATTCAGTGATGGGCCTTGGTCCCCGCTGGTCGCGCCGATCAGAAGGATACCCATTGTTTTTACGACCTCTCTCGATTGCGCTTCACTTAGTTTAAGTGAGGTTGACGTAGGTTCCGCAACAGCCTCTACTTCGCGTATGAACACTTGTTTCGACGTAATTAATCTAGGGATCGCAACATTATGTTCGATGATATGTTCAAGCCTGATGAGTAAAGGTAAGAAGGTGCCATCCGCCATCGCTGTGTTGTAGAGCGTTTGAGCATAGGCCTTGCTCGTCGTGACATCTGACAAGTGGCCGATGAAAACTTGACTCCATCGGATCAGGCTTTGCTCATAAAGGGTAAGGAAAAGCTCTTCCCGAGTTTTGAAGTAAAGGTAGAGTGTGCCTTTCGCTACTCCGGTTTTCTTGGCGAGTTGCGCCATAGAAAATGCCTCGTAGCCAACTTCAAGGAAGTACTTTTCGGCCGCCTTTAGCACTTCGTGCCGCCTTAGCGCCTTTTGTTCTGCGCTTCTCGCCCTCTGATTAATCTCAACGATTGAACTCATGAGTGTCTCCGCACTGCATCTGATTTAGTTTTACGGACATGTTTTCTTAACGACGCCACAATAATTGACCACAAGTCACTTATATAACTGACTGCTGGTCATTACAAGTGTTTCTTAAAAAAACTTCCCTGTGGGCGCTCAATGGTGAGAATCGCGGGAATGCACAGGCGATGTGCTGCTCAGATAATGTCAACGGAGGGTTCGGCAGGGTTGCGGCGTTTATTAATAAAACAGTGCTTCAGAAAATACGGTTTATTTCTCTTGCGCTTTGTGACATTTTTATCCAAATGAATGCGCGAGATCCTACAACAAAAGGGCGTAAACCTATGAAAGCGTTAAAGTGGCTCGGTTTGACTGCTCTAGGTTATGTTGTTTTGGTCATTCTGTTTGAAACAGTTTTTCTTGGCGTTTTTCAGCCCACAATTGAAAGCTCGACCATTAAGAACCTAGTAATCACGACCACTGACCGTTCTGGTCAATCTAGCCCGCGCAAAATTGCTTTTGTTGAGCTCAATACCAGACTTTACGTTTCGGCTCACCATTGGCCACGTGGCTGGTATCATGAGGCGGTAGACAATCCTAACGTGGTCATTGACATGGGAAATGTCGAGGCAGACTACGTCGCCACGCCGGTTCGGGGAGAAGAGTTTAAGTCGGTTGCTGAAGCCTTTCCACTGCCATTGCCAGTGCGTTTCTTGATGGGTTTCCCTCCCAAACGTGACATTTTGCGGCTGGACCCGGTCGCGTCCAAACTTGCTAACCCTTGATCTCTAAAAGCGAAACGGTATCCGCCTGACCAACACATAGCCGGCGTATTTCGGCCATACGTTTTAGTGAGGCGTTCGCAACCAATTGGATCGCAAAGTGTATCGAGTAGGTGAAGGCTGGATGACCTAAGTACCGGTAAAATTTGCCTCACGACGCTCAAGAAAAGATGCCACACCTTCCCGATGATCGTCTGAAGCAAAACACTCGGCCATTGCCTTTGTGTGCCTTGCCATGTGGCCACCCACATCTGACCCTAAACCTTCATAGACAAGCGTCTTGATTCTTGACTGTGAAAATGGAGAGTTCTTTGCAATTCGTTCTGCCAGCGCCTGTGCTGCCGGCACCAATTGCTCAGCGGGCATCAACTCGTCGACATAGCCAATTTCCAGTGCCTCTTCGGCGGTCAAGAAGTCGCCGGTGTACAACAGCTTCATCGCACGCTGAACCCCTATTAACCTTGGGAGCAACCAACTGCCTGCTCCCGTGTCAGGTACAAGACCACGATGTGCAAAGTTCCAGGCAAAACGCGCATTGGGCGAACACAACCGCAGATCGCATTGGGAGGAGAACTCCGCGCCCATGCCTACCGCCGGTCCATCTATCGCGCCAATCACAGGCTTTGGACACTCAACGATCGGCCACCATTTTCCGCGTTCTTCCGCTGTGCCACGAAGTCCTCGCTTCTCACCCGGTATCGTCGATAAATCCTTGAGGTCAGTACCTGCACAGAATGCACCAGACACCCCCGTCACGACAATCGCTTGAGCCTTGTCATCCTTACCCGCTTCTTCAAGCGTTCGGATAAAATCACCAAGCATGGCGAAGGTCATCGCATTGCGCGCTTCCGGTCGGTTGATGGTGATCGTGCCAACCTTATTGGCGACATTGTATTCAATAAACTCAGACATAATTTAGCTTCCTATCTAGTCAAACTTCTCTCGCCCACTGGCGCGTTTCTGCACTTACAAAACAGCACAGTTGAGTTAATCAGCATCAAGCGTGATTAACAATTCACCCGCTTCTTTTATCGATAACATTGCCTGCTGCCTTGCGTGAGACTCTCTGGCAGGCGCAAGCCCCCAGAGGCTCATGTATTTTTGAGCGGCCGCGGCAACGTAGATCTGCCATAGCGCAAGTCGTTCAACATCGATCGCTCTATACTTGGCATACGCTGCTGAAAAACGAGTCATTGCTTGCTCCCCAAAGAGATAGCGAAGCTCTACCCTCGCGATAGCCACGTCCGATAGCGGGTCGCCTACCGCGGCATCTTCCCAATCAAGCACGGCGGCAATTGCACCATGTTGCCAAAGTAAATTCTCGGGCCAAAAGTCTCCGTGCAACAAGGTTGCTTGTTCTGAAAATCGCTTCACTTTTCGCCTTTTCAGATATTGCCATAGATCCTCCCATTCCTGCCCTTCCGGAAGGTAGTCGAATAGTTCGGGGAGTGGCTCTGTGCGCATACCGATATCCGGTAACGTTGGCACCGCTGTCTGGTGAATCGATGCCAAGGTAGCCGCCATTGCATCAATATACTGAGACTGTTGACCTTCGGGAATTCGGGTACTGCCACCAACAAAAGCGATGATCACGTAAGGATAGCTAAGATTGCAGCAACTCGCGTCAACAGCCAGCGGGCGAGGCACATTAATGCCTGATGCATAGAGCGATTGTAAAATATCATGCTCCATCTCCGCGGAATGTCCTGAGTGCTTTTTGCCGTGCTCGCGAATCACAACACTTCGCTCGTTTCCATCTCTATCCAGCAGGTCCAGACGATGTGTATCAGCCGATACGCCTCCTTTTAACCTTTCGAGCGACATGAGTTTTGTGTCGGGGAAGTGCTTAGTGACAACCTGTTGGTAAGCAATAATATTCAAATGATGCTTCTTTATGACTCATGTTGATCACCGCACAACTAACCTCGTCATGCGGCCGCTCATTTTAATGGACGACTGCGATGGCTACCGCCGACTATTGTGCAAAAGGTGTTGATTACACCTCTTATCTTGGCACCGTACGACATCAACCGGCCTATATTCACTCGGTCAGTATCGCACGCAAAGTCTGTTGCAACACCTCGATGTAACGCGCCTGAGTCCAGCCGCAGTGGTGGCGAAGGAATGCCCAATTCTCCACCGAAAGTTGGGCCCAGAGCAGGTCTGTCGCCTCTTTGGTGGACAGCGTCGGCGTCAGCCTGCCATCACGCGCGACGGCTTCTACCGCCGCCTCGCACCCATGACGAACAGCGCTCATGCGATCGGCCCAGGCGGCACCGGCTTCCTCGTCTTTAGTTTGCATCGCGATGAACGCACTGGCAACGCCATAGATCTCCGGAATGTAATTACCCCACGCCTCGACAAACGCCTCGAGACGCTCTAACCCCTCTGACGCGCTGCGACTTTTGGTTAGCCGTGCGTCGATGTTTTTGACTCCATCAATGTAGCGCGTGGTCGCAATCAACAACTCCGCACGTGTTGGAAAGTGCAGGTAAACGGCTTGCCGACTGATGCCTGCCTGCTTTGCAATATCACTCATGCGCACTGCGCTAGCCTGACTACTGGCTAACAGCTTCCAAGCACTTTCGAGAATTCTTTCGCGTGTTTCAGTATTTTTACTTGACATGGTGTCAATCTAACATTAATTTACGCCTTGTCAACTTGACACGGTGTCAAGTTAAAGACAACTTATTGAGGAAAAGTTATGAAAGTGATCATTTTTGGCGCAACAGGCAGCGTGGGCAGACTTGCAGTTGAGCATCTGTTGGCGGATGGACACGAGGTGACGGCCTTTGCGCGCCGACCGGACGCCATAGAGATAACAGACCCCAAGCTAAAACGGCTAACGGGTAATGTGATGATTCTCAAAGAGGTCTGTAACGCGGTCGCAGGACAAGACGCCGTGGTAGTTACATTGGGATCCGGGACATCCCGCAAGAGTATCGTACGCTCGAGGGGAACCGACCACATCGTGAAAGCTATGCAACATCACCACGTCGACCGATTAATTTGTCAATCGACGCTGGGCACCGGCGACAGTTGGAGCAACCTCAATTTCTTCTGGAAAAGAATTATGTTCGGCCTGCTGCTCCGACCCGTGTTCTTGGATCACGAACGCCAAGAACAACTCGTGCGTGAAAGCGGACTCGACTGGACCATCGTACGACCGAGCGCATTCACAGATGGTCCGGCCGAAGGTAACTTCAAGGTAGGTATTCCAGCGGGCGAACGTAGGCTTAGGCTCAAAATTTCGCGCGCTGACGTCGCGGGCTTCCTGACCAGCTGCCTGCGCGATACCACGTATATGCATCAGGCAGTCGGTATCAGTCACTGACCTAGGCCAGCATTAACCCCGCGGACACCAACGTTGAAAGTTACAGCTATTGACCACTCAAGCGGGAACGCCGCTTATGCCCCTGTCTTCAGAGTCGCATATTGTTAAAAAGCGTTTGATGATTTTCGATGATTCGATCTGTGACGTCTTGTTCAATGTGACGGGTCCAATCATTTTTTTTGTAAGAGCCACCCAGCAGTATTTCGCCCTTGCGAGGAAACATATAAGTCACACCTGAACCGCCACCAATCGTTAGGTAATCTATCGCCGGGTCGGGCTGCATAAACAGCAGCTGCCCTTTAATTGGAATGAGATCCTCGTCGCCAAACAGTGATTTGGCGCCAAGCCCGGTACAATTAAAAATCACAGACTCATTAAGAGATAGGACTTCAGCTAACGAGAGGAAATGCCGAGCCACAATCTTGCCTCCCGACAAATGAAAATCAGATCGAACACGTCGAAGAAAAGTTGCCGGCTCTATCATCATGGTGACCACCCGTTTTGCGTAGGGAACAGGAAACGGGTGCTCATGAGGCTGCAAATCCGCGACTGACGTAAATAACTCTGGCAGCTCGCGCAGGTAATATCGATCTTCAGATGGTTCTGTAGTTAGGTAGTAGTTCTCCTTAAACGATATGCCGTACCCTGCACCACCTAAATTTTGGTAAGCATGATGCGCAATACGCGCAGCATATTTATATTGTTGTTCGAACGCTTTAGAGGCAACGCCCTCGTCGAATACACTGGTCGGTGCCCATTGGCCGGCACCAACATTGGAAGTGCTATGGCGTGACGCATCGCGTGAGAAGATCGTCACATCCCAACCGGCATCCTGCAACAATCTCGCCGTTGTGAGCCCCATAATGCCAGAACCCAGTACCGCCGCTTTACCAGGTTTTATGCCAGCAAGCTGTTGCAGCGCCAACGCAGAAGATCCCCAGGAAAGAGATATACCGCCGCCGCCGTGGCCATAATTATGGATCACTGTTTTTGCATCGTAGCGTTCTTTTTTGACCACAAATCCCTGAGGTCGAAACGGGCGAAGTCCGGCCACAGCTCGAACAATTCGGTCATGGGATATGCGCGGGGCAACAAAGGGCTTTCGCGACAGCGGGCGGAAATAGGATTTGGCTTTTGTACCTGCCAGACCTGAACAAGCTCCAAGAGACCCAACTAGTAGACCGCCAGCGGATCGTCGCAACAATTGTCTTCTTGTGAGCGACACCTTGTTTTGCATTATATTTTCACTGAATGATTGGGATACACCATTGTAGTCTGCGGATGCGGGTGAATCAAAAAGCAGTAATTAGATGATCGCAGCAACTAACGCTTAGCGCGGCGACCGCCATTAACGCTTCAACGCGACTGAATTAACAGGTTAGTATCGCCGGACATAGCCAAGAAATTGCTACCCACTGTAGGACGGTGCCTTCTGTTGTACCCCATCACCTTTGGGTAGGTCAGACCATTTATGCCTATTGGGTTTTCGGGGGATTTTAGGGAGGGGCTGACGCTCGGTCGCGTCTAGAATTGAAGGTAGGGCTGACAGCCGTCAGCCCTACGAGGTGGCCAAGATGGCCGAGCAATACTTATTTGGGAAGTACTACTTGGTTGATAACGTGAATTACGCCATTGTCCGCTTCGATGTCTGCAGCCACGACTGTCGCGTTATCTACCATCACGCCATTCATCGCATTAACCGATAGATTGCTACCCTGTACTGTGGCGACTTCTGCTGTTTTTCCCGCGATGTCTGCCGACATAATCTTACCTGGCACGACGTGATACGTAAGAATAGCTGCAAGTTTATCTTTGTTCTCGGGCTTCAATAAATTCTCAACGGTGCCTGCCGGCAACGCGGCAAATGCCTCGTCGGTAGGCGCAAAGACGGTGAAAGGACCATTGCCTTTGAGCACGTCAACTAGATCGGCGGCTTGTACAGCTGCAACGAGGGTGCCGAATTGGCCAGCGGATATTGCTGTGTCTACGATGTCTTTTGCCTTGGCGCTAACGCTCGCAAAGGCCAAAGGGAATACTACAAGTAAGGTGAGGCTAAATCGTTTGAAAGTCGTCATAAAAACTCCGGGTTGTTTAGATTGATCTCTTGTGTAAGTTAATTTCTAAGCAGAAATATGATGTGGTCCACAGAAACTGATACGGGATGATTCAGACGGCGGATCACAAAAAAGAAAACATTTTCAACCCATGTGCAACAATCTTTTTACACTTTTTAATAAGCTGCTTGTGAAATTGAGCACGATAAACCACATGTTTTGCAGTTTCCAACTGCCAATAATGTTGTGATCTTCGGCACAAGAACTAGACACTAACAGTATGCCTTTGCCGCGTTAACAACATCTGCATAGCTGCAGATATCGTATCTTGCAGATGACTGGCTAGGTAACTTGGGTGCGTCGAAGGCCAGTCAAGCGCCATAAGTTTCTTATAAGCTAGTACTGCATTCTGAGAGTCTTAGCACGCAGGGCAACTAAGCTCTTTGCGACAATATCATTTGCCTTAACTCATCAAATGTTTACGACGTGCGATAGCAAGCAACAACAGCCCAAATCCGAAGAGAGTCATGGGGGCAGGCGAAGGAACCCCAGTTGCGAGAATAGATGCACTAACACCATTAAAAGCTGACTCGCCGATGACCGGTTGCTGCACTATCATCGATGACGTGGTCACATCCGTGCTCGTAACATCAGGAAAGCTCAGCACTTGGAACGATAGACTCGCCAATACAACACCATTTGCATTGTCTGGTTGAAGAGCTGCAAGGGCGAGACCTGGCAGCGTACTTTGCTCAGCCAATGTACCTTGTCCAACTGCGGAAAGACTAAAATCACTCAAACCATTCGCTTCAGCGAGCGAATGGTTACCCAGTGCACCGCTGTAGGCGAAACTTTGAAATAGAAGCGCCGCCGAGTCCCAAAAGATATCAAGGGTGTAACTCTCGATTGGGAAGCCGCTAGGAGGCGCAAGTCCGGTAGCAACCAGATCGAGCGTCACCGTGTCACCCAAAGAAGCCACAGTTGATGATGGCGTTATAGTAATTGTTGTCGCCTGTACCGTCGCTCCCCACAACAGGAGTATGGTAAATAACATCTTTTTCATCGCTTGCCCTTCCCATGGCTATAGTGGTTTCGATAACTTTTCAGGCCCCAATATGCCTGAACGAGCCTTTTAGGAGGATCGCCGGATACATTGATGTGGCCATCGATATGCTTACCGACTAGGAACGCAGCAAGAATCAAGCCACGTATTGCAGGTAATGATCACGACCTACCGACAACTCGAATTTTATAGCTATAAATCAATAGCATAGGATTTTCGACTGATAATACGAATGGCTAGAAATTTGCACCATTCGTTCAACGTTCTACAAAACATGTAGCACGTACAAATTTCGACTGATAGCTGTAAAATTCTTCGACGGTAAAAGAAGTTGATTTTTCTAGTATCGAAAAATGCTTCGAGCGACTTAGTTTCCACAACAAACAAAACACCCACCCAAAAGTGTTCAGAGCAATAGGCGAAATGCATTTGAAGCATTTTTCGGTCAAACTTCCGAGGATATATAACGTATAAGAGTTCCCTTATGAAAAAAATTTTGGCTTGCCTTATTACCCTCCTGATTGTGACTCACGACGCCTACGCAGAGGCAGTCCTGTACGAGGGCGTCAACCAACTAGCCGAAGTCGAGCAGGCAATAACACAACATGTAAAATCACACCCGGGCAATGTGCTCGTGGTGTTTGATATTGACGACACACTGCTGGCCTCACGCCGCTTTTTTGGCGGGGACACATGGTACAACTGGCAAATTGGACGCGAAGTCGCTCATGAAAATGGCAACAAGGTGGTCATTAAGGACCACAACAAGATGAGTTGCATCTTTGCCAAACTTGGCACCCTGTATGAGCTAGGTCTGTATCACGCCACCGAACCCGGGGCTGCAGAAATGGTTGCTCGCCTGCAGGAACAATATGACGTCATTGCTTTGACCTCTCGCTCGCCTGATTACCGCGCCGGAACTGAACGAGAACTGCAACGGGCAGGCTTCGATATTGCAAGAGATCACCTGTTAGCTAAGGACACAGCCTTTGCATATCGCTTCGATGACGGTCGCAGCGAACGCCCCGTCACCCTCCAAAACGGCATTGTTATGTCGACAGGCTTGAACAAAGGTAGAGTGCTGACGGATTTGCTAAAACGCACTAACCGCGAATACAAGGCTATATTTTTCGTCGATGATAGCCGCTCCAATATCGTTAATATGCACGACGCTTGGAAAGACAGCGAGACCCACATGGCGATATTTCACTATACCCGTATAGACAAGACAGTGAGCGATGAGCAGATGCAACGCGCATTAGCATCACAGCGCAGCTTCGATGAATTTCTGGAAACAGCCTTTCCAGATCGTCATGCCGATTTCAGTGCGGGTGAGTGCAACTAGTAAATGCGCCCGCAATCAAGACGCTGTCTCACGATCATAAGCGGAATACTCCAAAGAATGAGCGAGCGTCCACCTCGATGGCAGGCGTCGCCGAAATGGCATTATCTTTGGTCTGCACCGGAGACGCACAGACCAAGATTATGCTGCCATGAGACTGACAAGATTGGTCGCTTTTATCGGCGTTAGAAAGGCGCGGTTTGCAAGATCTTCACGAGTGCGTATGGATCAAATGCGTCTTCATCCTCTACTGCCGTGTAAAGCGATTCTAGCCAACCCTCGTGGGCTTCGTATTTTCCAGCGGTATTCATCAACAAATCGATTGCCATCACCGCCTGTTCTGCTGCGACGTAATCCTGAAATTCACCTTCACCACCTAACACGACAACATCGTTCAATAACACGCCAGATTTTTCAGCAATCATTCCAAAACCTGTGATCGCTGCCTTCATTACCCGAAGCGATTCATCCAATTCACGGATCGCTTGCGCGACATCCCCCTTGGTCGCTATCGTTTGATGTAGCTGTTTCACCCGCCCCTCTAACATCACCGCTTGGCTTGGTGATACAAGCTGCGCTATAGGGAACAACATTGTAAAACTTGAGTCATTTATCCGAACGCTGCCCGGCGGCAAGTCAATTCGTTGTTGCTGTTGCCAACGTAAATCTGACATTGGGTGATGGCAAGAATGACAGTCAAATAGACTCAGCTCCGGGAACAGCTGATCACCTGCAAGGTGTGTTTCAATCAACCGCAGGGTTTGGTTACCCGCTTCAACTTGGCCAAGCGCCCAAACGGTGACCTCATCCGTCACCCCCTTCCTCGTTTCGTAGTCATCGTCCAAGACATAGTGTGCAGGTTGCAATGCCCCAAAAGTATCTAATTCAAAGGACAGCCGCGGATGACCTGCTCCCATTATTTCGTGGCTAGCAATTTTTTTATCGTCGCCAACATGACATGAAAGACACAACTTGGCCCGGTCTTCGATGCGGTCTGTTGGATACAGACCATCATCAATATTGTCTTGATGACTTCGGCCCGCCTCCGTGTGGCTAGATAAGTAACGCTCAGAACCGCCATGACAAGCCTCACAACCAACACCGTCATTTACCTGAAATCGACTACCCTGCTTCTCAGCAGGCACATTGTCAGCGTGGCAGTCCAAGCAAACCTGCGCCTCATGCGCGTTCTCTAAACCCATGTTTTTTGCAATCCAACGGGACTTTTCACCGAGCAAAATGTTGTAAGCGTTTTTGTGCCTGTCTAACCGACTCCAAATTACGTATTCGTTTTGCGCAACTGCAGTCGACGAGCGCGGGCGAACCGAACCGTGACATACGCTAGAGGCGCAGGTCGCAACACCTAAATGCGCATCATCGCTGTACTGCGGCAACGTTTCAGCCTGAGCGCTAAACGCACACACGGCGCTTAACATCAGCAACCGGCTGGCAACATAAATTGATCTAATCATTCTCAGCTCCTCCCGCCATTTCTGGTGACAGCGTCTCTGCAGGCAAATCATCCACCACAAACCATGGCTTACCGTCTGCATCTAGATACATCTTGTGCATGTCTGATTCAGATAACGGTCCCGAGCCCAATCGACTGAATACAGCCACCTGCCCACCGCTCTCATCCACAGCTCTATCACGCTCAAGACCTCTTGATAATCCTAGCGCTGGTTTCTTAGTAGGATAGTGCGCAACAAGTTCTGGTTTAGGATCCGGACTGAAGCCATAGTATCTCGGCTGCGACTCCGGCGAAGTCAATTGAACGACCTTCAAGCCCGCCACACCATCAGCGACGTAGGCGAACAAGCTTGCATTTGTAGATGCAACAACCACATCTCTTGCGTCAACAATGCCATCTGTAAATTGCTCGTACACCTTCAGACTGGCAGGGTCTGAAACGTCAACGATGACGAGACCGTCTTGCCCTGCTGCTACATAAGCGAAAGTCCTTGCGACAAACACACCATTCGCGTTTTCAAGGGGAATGGTGTTCCCTGAGGTGAGGAACGGATTAGTCGGGTCGGTAATATCGATCGTCTTTAACCCATCGTCATCAGTAACTAACAGAAATCTAAATTGCTGCGCAATATCTCGACCGTTATTAAGTGGCACCGTCGCAACTAACACCGGCTTTAAGGGCGCATCCATATTGAGGACAACCAAACCTGCGTCAGCCATGATATATGCGTAACGGCCTCCTACTTCTATATTTCGCGCACCATCGAGAATACCGTTTTCGTTCCAGGTCAGTGCTCGTTCTAGGAAGTTATTCCTGGGCTCTCCGTCTGAAAGCGTTCCTACATCGGTCAGAATTAAGCCCTCTACGGAGTCGGTAATAGCCACATACTTGTAGATTGGATGTGTCGGCTTTTCTTGATTAACCTTACGCATCAAGTCACCCTGGTTTCTATCAGGAGCGATGGGTTGGGTTGTGATCATAGAAAGACAGGTCGCATTGGTACTTTTAATCCTCGTATTTTGGCCAAATTTGGAAGCTGGCGCGGTGATGATTTTTTGACTAATTCCCTTGTTACCAATGCCGGCTACGTCGTATACCACCATGCCTTTTTTGCCAGCTGCAGCAAACAGATATTCACCTCTTAACTGCAAGCATTTAACCTCACCAGATCGGTGACGATGCCCCGTCTCTAACTCAAGATCCTTTTCAACGTGCTTTTCGTAATAGTCTGGGTAAACGATTTTCTGCAAGTAACTGCCAATCACAGCTTGCGGTTCGCTCCATTCCGTTACCTGCACGGCTTCCACTGAGCCCTCCGTTCCGACCCATGCGTGAAATCCTACAAAGTCGATAAAGTCGGTGCCGAAACCTAGCGTCTGCGCCATGATGGCGTTGTTGTCGTTGCCTTCCGCAAGGTGACAGTCAGAGCAAACTCGGGTTTCAGTTTTTCTTACCGTGTGGGCAAAGTGAGGATTAATTGCCTGAGAACTATGTCCACTGGCGGCAATCGGCGGTTGCTGCACATATATGCGCTCTCGACTTGAGTTAGTGGATGAGAGCACCAAGGCAGAGGTAGAACGAAGCGGCGCAATTCTGCCCCCGTTTATCTCACCGCGTCGACCCAACATAAATATTTGATCTCGGACGACTTGCGGATTGTAAGTCGCGTAATTTCTTGTCGTTCCTCCCTCGTAATGTTTTCGATCTGTTTTCCAATTCGCTTCAATTGGAAGATGACAACCGCCACAGCTTGTTGTCCATGACTGGTGGCAGCTATAACACTCCATGTTGTCGTCGCCGTGGGCCAAGTCGGCTTCAGACTCTGCTGTATCCCAGGATTGGTTCTTCGCATCTTTCGACATTAACTTGGCACGGGCCGCCTTCGTATTGTATTTCGGGTGATTTTTATCAACCGAGTCTTTAACTAGGCTGAGCTCCCATTCACGATCTGGCCATAAAAGGCTTCTCTGAAATAGTTTTCCATCACGCCAACTAAAGCGCGACTGGCCATCCGGGTTTCTGATTAAAGATAAATCTGTACCACCTGGAGGCGCAGCGGGTCCTGACGTTTTTAATGTGGGGTATTGAGTGGCAGTACCGTGGCAGTCAACACAATCAATCTCTACGGCGTTCGCAACCTCGCCATAGATATGGCCATTACCGTGGCTGTCCTGCGAAAAATGACAATCAACGCAGTGCATTCCAACGTCGAGGTGGATGCTCGACATGTGAACCGCCTTGTCGAACTTATCTGGATCGTCGGGTTCAACAATATCACCGACTTCATCTAACAAGTTACCTTTGCGGTCTTTTTTGAATACGGCTCTAAAGTTCCAACCGTGGCCGTGGTAATCAGCAAACTGCGTGTTTTTAAGCGTTGGATTTAGGTCACTGACATTTCTCGAGAATTCTGGGTCGCTCCAAAGCCCTAACGGCGCTGCCCCTTCCGGATTACGAGCATTGGTCTTCCTTGTTTCGGCACTCGAAGGGTACTTTTGCTTTTTCGGAAACATAGAGGGCGCGTCTGATTCATAATCCCACATCGTGTAGCCGAGGAAAGAGTTAACAAACATGTTCGGCTGGTGCATGTGACAAGACATGCAGCTTGCAGTTGGAATCGCACGCGTAAAAGAATGCTTCAGCGGGTGTCCCGTCTCTCCCTTTTTGATGGTCGGGTCGACCGTCTGGGTTTCACCGGTATTTCCAAATTGACCATAAGGACCTGAATGTCGTGGATCACGATCATTCGCGTAAACTACGTGGCATGCTCCGCAGCCAGAAGTTCGATAGTCGCCAGGATTGTCGTTTGTGCCAAGGAACCACATTAACGGATCGTTAAGACGCGTTTTGTGTACGTTAAGCACGGGCACCGAGATACGCCCTCCTGTTCCTGGGCCTCGGTTAGACTGTCTAAAGTCAGGTCTGCCGGGTTCCTCAATGCGCTGGATTAATCCCAATGCATTCGGCAAGCCTGTTTCGGGGAAGAGGTTACTGATGTTTCTGCCCCCACGCTCAAAAACTCTGAAGATGTCCCCCGGCGGCGTTGTCTCCCATGTGGGAAGGGGATAAAGCACAGGCAAAACACCCTTTTCTACCCAATCAGCATCTGCATCCTTGAGTGGAGGACCCTTAATCGCACTAGGTTCACCATCTGGCGTGTAAGCTTCGCCGAGTAAGTATTTTTTGAAGGGGAGAATATTGTTTGCATAGGTTGCTGCGCCAAACAACATCGCGCCGGTCGCCATAATACTTCTCTTGGCAGCTTGCACCGTTTCCAAGTGACAAGCACCACAGGCCTCTTCTGCAACGCGCAGGTCCGATGGATTCACAAAACGCACGAACTCCTTTGCTTCTCTATTCAACAAAGTGTAGGTGGATTTCGGATTCGCGCTGTGCGGATAATGCCAGTCGTCAGGATAACTGGGTAACACGTGCGCTTTTTCCATCAACGCTTTATTTTTATAGTCGCCTTCAGTAGAAAAAACGGTTGCATCACCGCCATGACAGTCTGTACAACCTAAGATGACTCCGGGACTTTCGTGCATCGTCATGCTATCGGTCGGGCTGTGGCAGGACTGACACCCATCACTTTTCTCTAAAGCCTGCGCCATCGATTGCGTCTTCGGCGCGGGAGGAATTTCGGCGTATTGGCGTTCTACATATAAACTTGATTCAGACGCGGTCACCCCTTGCCAGCCAAAAAGTGAAACCAGTAATAGGCAAAAGATTGAATAGATTTTCATTAGTAAGTCAGCGTCATGTTGAAAAGGATTGAATAAGGTGTTTCTGCTTCCGCCCCAAAAAGGTTGTCAAAGCCTTTCCCAGGCACGAGCGCCGCGGCAGAAAGTCTAAACACCACGTTCTGAGACATAAATGGCCTCCAAATTAAAGACATCGAAACGTCTTCGCCCAGAGATTTATTGATCGGCGCTTGTTGGCGAACGCGTTCGAGCACTTCCGTGTTGTCAAACCGGAGATGATTGATATTGAACGACAATCGCAGTTCGGGCAGCAAGTCCGCATCTACCCCGAAACCGAAGAGCAGCAGACCTGGATTAATAAAGTTTGATTGGCCCTGCTCTTTACTTGCTCGAAGTGAGGGTAAAATACCATTTCTTCCCGCTAGTGCAACGCCACCGCCACCTATCAAGGGCACATTTTGGCGTACCCAAAAACTGGTGTCCGCGCCAGCAAATTGCGGGTTTTCGAAAATTGCATCAAAGCCTTTCGCGGTCTGATCGAAGGGATCATCGTCGCCAGACGCGTACAAAAAAGATAACTTTGGACGCAGCCAGTCAATGTCCCATGACAGCTCAGTTGCTGTGAACCAAGCCCGCACTTCCTCGTCAGCATCGCGCAGACGAGAGCTCTGCTGTTCACCGTAGGCTAGATACCACGAACTGGAGATATTAATGCGATCAAAATGACCTTCGGCGCTGTATCCAAAGTAAGTTACGTCGTAATCACGCGCGAACCTTTCTTCGTATAGCGAGGAAGGCCGTTGTATAAAACCATTTTTGTCGAATTCAACATCGCCGTTTTCACGATTCCTGTTATGTATCACCGTTGCTTGCGAGATCAATCCGAGCTTGAGAAAGTCCTGCCAATACAGATTTGCTGCGAACACATCATCTTTGCGGATAGATTGCGTCACATCATTCAGGCCTGAATTAGTATCTTTTTCTAAACGGCGAAACCAAGCCAGATTATATTGGAATACATTGTTTGCTCGCGTTCCAAAGAATCGCACACCCAACTGCGAATCTTGGAACAAAAACCCTCTGAAATCAGACGAAAACGGTTGGATGCCCACGCGCACGCTGTCAAAGTCATATCGATCTGACACGTTACGCAAATGCTTGTCGACAAACAGTGCTTGAACGCCCATAAAAGTATCGTTTCTTCGCCTAGACGATCTGCCACCCTTATCAGGGTCGACGTTCAAGACGCCGATCTCGTCCGCGTGAACGCGATTAATGTTGAACGCGGGTGTAAAACGAAACTCCCAGTCGGGCGGCTTAAACACCGTGTCCCCTTTGTAGAACACATTTTCAACAATGAAGGTTTGCGCAAGTATGGTCGTCTCACCTTGGCCTATCGTGTCGAGACTGCCAGTCCTGGCTGTAGCAGCTCCTCCCACGGGGATAGGAAAACGTCGGGGTTCTACAATTGTGTCAGAGATGGCGATCACGCTGTAAAACCAATCATCTTTCCAAATAGGCATATCGCCTTTCAGAACATTCTGACCGTTGTAAGGATCCCAAAGATTCGATTTTACGCCCACTGCCTGGACGATTCTCCATCGGTCAGGCACCGCCGGTCCTAAATCAATCGGGTCTGCCCAAGGCAAGATACCGGGTTGATTTGTTTCGTCTAAGCAAGATGATGGCAGCTCCTCTTCGACCCTAGAACCGGGCCGTCGTCTTGACGCGAGGGATTTCTCGGCGGCACAAACACTGTTAGCCTCGGAAACTTCGGCCAACTCTGGTTTATTTTCCTCTGCAAAGACAGAGAAACTTACCGCCAACAAGGGTGCTAAAAAATATCTAGAGACCATTACAGACCTCTGTTACATCACTGTCTATGAAAGGGACTTGAGGACAGTTTACATAACGTAATCCTGATGACTGTCCCGGGATATCGATTCTGTCTGCTCGAAGTTCAGCAGGTGCATTACCCACGGCCGTTATTCCATTTAGCGCTCCTAGACGTAAACCTGCTCTGTGCACACCCAGGAAAGAAATCATGTCATCTTGATCAACGCCATCACCAGAAACACCAATCCCACCGATTAAAGTATTGCCTCTGAAAATGGGCACGCTGCCGGGGAAAATTTGGATGCCATTTGCCAGCCGGCCAGTAAGGTCAGTGGCTGCAAACGCATTTGTGGCAGAAAAACCCGTATTTCCCACGCAATTTTGTGGCACATCTTGAGGCACAGCCCCTAGATAAAAAGCAACGTGATTGATAATCGCGTTGTAGGCTAAATCTAATTGAAGACCATCACTAAAGATGCTCCACTCGCCGGGCGGCTTGCTTAGGGGACCCGGGGGTCCATTTTTTGGGCCGTCGGGGTAATCCGGTCGAGACAAATTACCACCCGATCTATCCGAAAATGCAATGACTGAACCTGACGACTCGAGCGCTTCCGGTAAACCGAGGAAGAACTTAAGCGCCGTTAAATAGCCGGAAAAACTCGGGCTAGGCTCTTCTAAAGTTGAAAGTTGACCAAGGTCGATCGGCTCTGGAAGCGGAGCAAGGTATAGTGGGTCTGGCAGGGAACGAAGTACGTCAGCAGAAGAAAACCCATCTTGACGCCCGGTTCCAGAGAAGAATGTTGCCGTTCTTGCTTTTTGCAGTGACACGTCCGCACCAAAGACCGGACCATCACGTGTTCTCCCCATGCCTAATATCACGCCGTTTGTATCAACGACCGTCACAGTTACTCTCGCCTGCGACCCAGCCGGAATTCTTATTTGCGCCCGCGACTGATTCGCTACTCCGATCGCTTCATTGACGATCATCTGAACCTCAGCGGCGCGAAGGCGGTTATCTGCGCTGCCGCCAGGCGCATCGCTCGCATCAATAGCAGGGTATCGATTGGCGTTGGCTTCGTCGACGAAAACGAATGCATCTAACGAATTCCCGTCGGCATCGGAAAATACCGCGGCATCGGCGGGTCTAATGCCAGAAGGAGAGGCTCCGAAAACGGTGCCTGCAAGTACTTCATCACCAGCAAAATAACCCGGCGCAGCGATCAGACTACCCGCGCCATTTGCCTGCAAATTAGCAAGACTCAGCGCATCAGCGGGTGTGGAGAGGAGATCCTCGACAAAAGAATCGCTAAATCTTGCCGTTTTACCCACCAAGGTTACCTGGTCGGCTCGAATTTCCAACGGCGCTGCAAAGCCTACGGTCGCTGCCGTCGCGATGATTTCGTCTAGGTCGTCATCGAAATCGTTAATAAATTTGTCTAACCCGTAGATGCCATCTGCTATAACTCCAACGCCGCCGACAACCACACCGTCTATGTAAAGGGGGATTCCACCCGGATCTGCAGACAGCCCCAAGGGTGCCCGATGAGGACCGTGTCCTACGCCCGCACTAAATCTTGTTGAAAAGTCGGAACAAGGTAGCTGACTAAACTGAACACCGAAAAGGGGACCTGAAGGGACATTTGCCTCACCTGGATTAAAGTTTTCCTGGACGATTTGGCTTGCGGTTCGTGAAGTAAAGGCGTTCCCCGAAGTAGAGAGGTAAGCACCGGTCATCGCCTTAGAGATAGCCGCAAGCGCTGATGGTATGAAGTTCAAGCCTTCCAAGCCGCCAACAATTGGTGTGCCTGCCTCGGCTGTAGAGGTAATCGTCACAAAGGGCTCGGCACTTCCCATTTCATACAACCCCAGCACATTGCCGACACGGTCAACCACTGCGATCGTTGCGCTGGCGTTGCGAGCTGAAGCCTCAGCCGCTGCTTGCCCAATGACTTGTTCAACATCGGCTGCCGTTAGGAAACAGTCAGGGTTGCAACTCCGCGGCCCGCTAGTCGCAGGTGCAGAAACTGATTGTTGCTCTGCGTCGATAGTTGAACCACCCCCACCACCGCCACAGCCTGCGAGCAACAACAAAAATATAATCGCTGATCTTTGCATTGCTAGGGCCCTGAATCACTGTCGTTGTCAATTGTCGTCATCGTGCTGCCGTCGACGATTGTTTCCAATTTCGGCGTAAGCAAACGTCCAATGCCTGCGTCTAGGCGCGCGCCGGCTGCTTGCACTGGAGAATGTGAAGACATCGGCGCTTGGTCATCTAAATGATATTTATGACAGCTGATGCAGGTGCTTTGTAGCAAATTTTCCGAATGTTCGCCACCGTGGCAGGCTTGGCAATTATCAATATCAGGCATCAAAATATCAGAAGCGACCGCGGACGATGCTGCTTCGTGGCAACCACTACATTCCATACTGACATGGCTATCGTGGGAAAATTCTGCCATCGGCATCCAGTCATCCGTTAGCTTAACCGGTAGGACATGCCAAGGAACCTCGCCTTCCTGCTGAGTGATTTCATGACATATCGTGCAAGTTTGTCTTTCGAACAGGTTCGCAGCGGCTTCGTTCACTTTCAGGTCAACAGCCGCTTTCGCCTCTCGCGTCATTGCGCCGCTGGTTTTTTGCGCGAAAACCGGCGCGTCTATGACTTGAGGCGTTCGGCGTCTGCCGGGTCGACGTGCCTTTCTCTGCTCGACGAGCGGCTGCATGGCAACATTACTGCTACTACCTTCAGAATCTGTTTTTTCTTGAAAATATTCATAGGCATAGTAGCCTTCAAGTTGCTGAAGTAGATCACTTGGAGAGCCGTGCGGCACCACCCTATCTAACGCATTTGGATCAAAAGTTAGCTGGTGGCAATCAGCACAATGCTTTTCCATTGTGACTGGCTTCATGCTTAGGCCGCCTTTCTCAACGACATGACAGCTATCGCACGTGAGTATTTCTACGCTGTCCGGACCTTCTATTCCATCCTCACTTACATGAACATCGTGAGGGAACTTTAAGTTAGAACTTTCACTTAAACCTGAGTCCGCCAGCGCAAGTCTTTTAACATCCCAGGTTTGATCAGGAGACATTTCAAGCACAGACACCTTGAAAGGCGGGTGTTTCTCTAGGAAGTCGGTGACATTTCCCAGCTCAGTTTCTGCTACGCCATACTCATTTAAATCTGCATGACAATCGACGCACAGTTTTTGATCGTACCGAACAATACCATCTGGCCCGTTGTGATCCCGATGACAATCTCTGCATTCTGCATTTTCATGCGCGTTGCCTTGATCAGCCAGCAAAGCTGTGTCGAAATGCTGCTTCACATTGCCATGACAGACCAGACACTCCTGATCCCTCGTCGGTTCAAAAGGCACGACATGACAAGCTTCACATTCGTCAGACAACAACGCGTGCGATGCGTGCAATTCACCCGTGAACCACTGACGATCATCCGGTAAAGGTGACTCCCTCACCACATCCATCCCCACAAAAAAACCAGCGGCAGGAATCAAAAGACTGACTGAAAGAATTGCCCAAAACATCACCCAGCTTAACGACCTAACCGGGAAGCTGAGCTGCTTCAGCCTGGTTTTAAATCTATCTTTTAGCGGTTCGACGTCCGAAACATTGACTTCTACCTCTACGACAAACCCCGATGCTCCCTCCGCCGGCATGACCCGAATCTCGTGACCAAGGATCTCAACCAGGTCACCTGGATTAAGCGTTTTCTGACGACTCGATTGGTTGTTGTGGGTGAAGTTTTGGCCTTTTTCAGCTTTTAACTCAAGCCCGCCCTCTCTTAGCATGAGAGTCGAATGCGCAAGAGGCACTCTACGGTCTTGGATTTGGATCGTTTGGTCAGACCCTCTGCCTATGGTTGCCCGTTCTCCATTGAAGACCGCTTCACTACTTTCGCGAGTAGCACCTTTGGATTGAATGTATCGAACAGTTAATTGCAACTTAGTTAATCCCCAAAGCGAGCTTTAGTAATATAAGAAGACAGAAAAAATGTGCGCTGTTAATGCCGCTATCAAGGCAAAAGTAACAGGCACGTGGAACAACAACCAAACCTGAATAGTCGCCTGCAACCGGATGTCCTTGCGAATAACCTCAATCAACTTTTTTCTGCTGTTAAAGACTTTTACAATCTGGCTTAGACTTTTATTCTCGTCGCCTTCCGATTTAGAGAACCTTTCTACTAGCGCTTCCAAGGCAGTCTCTTGATTAGCATTCGACGCCACACTACCGTCGATGACGACTAACGAACTATCTCTTCCCAGCAACTGATCAAGATATCCTCCGCCAATCACTGTCCTTTCTATTGCGCTGTTGACCAGAACCCGGGTTTCGTTTGAGGCGCCGGCTGCCAACTTAATCAATTGAGACTCTAGATCTTCGACTTGCGTGAACGTCTCATCAATTGTGAGATTTTTTTTCAACTCGTTTTGCGCAGTAGGATAGGTTCTGTAAACGAAAATGCCAAAGAAACCACTAAAAATGACAAAACACATCAACCCAAATGCAAAAGTATGAATATTCCATGCAAACTGGAAACCTGTATGCAGCGTTGCGACAACAAGCAACGAAGCACCTAGATAGACGTGCGCTGAGACCCACCCCTTAACCGTTCCCCAGCCACGAACAAAATTCCGTTTCCGTTTGCCAAGGTAAGCTAACCAGAGAATGAGTAGCGCCCCAATTGTGCCCAGAGAATATCCTAACCAAGTCCCGCCATTCGGGGGTTCAGTTGGGTCGTCCATCACATAAAGCACAATGCTCAAAGCACTCAAACCTAGTGCCACCCAAAAATAACGGCCCTTAGCATGGGATAAAAAAGAAGAATGCATCAGCGGTCCACACTTACTAAGTCAACAAAATCTTCCGGGCTCATTCGCACAGCGGCACCTGTAGGGCAGGCTCTTACGCATGCTGGGCCTCCAGACTGATCAATGCACATGTCGCATTTAACAGCCTTCTTAATCGCATTTTCGTTCGCTCCACTTTTTGCTGAAGCCTTGCCCGGACTATCGCCAAGCCCAAACAGCATCCATCGCCAAAAATTGTCTGGTGCTTCTGTTTTGTAGGACATCTGAATGACGTCATAAGGGCAATTTTGCTCACAGTTACCGCAACCGATACAGTTATCGCCGATAAAAACTTCACCACCGATCCCGCCTCTCTGAATCGCGTCAGGAGGGCAATCTTTCATGCAACTTGGGTCTTCACAATGCCGACAAGAGGTTGGCACGTGAATGTGGGCAAAGGTTGGACCTGCTTTACGGTTGAGACGCGAAGTACCCTGGTGCGTGGCAGCGCAAGCTTGCTCACAAAAATCGCAGGCAACGCAAAGCCCCTCATCGATTAACAAGACGTCGGTTGCCTCTCCAAGTCCCTGCCCCATCAAGAAAGTCAGCATGTCGCCGTCGTCTTCATAATCGGCTGAAGACTGCAATACGAGGTTTTGCCGGTTTCTTTCCTCGGCTAAAGACTGCATTTTTTCCTTTAACCCAGGCGCCTGCTCAAGAAGCATTTGAAATGAATCTACATCCAGCGAGAGGGTTTCAGTCTTCGCGGCAGCTTTAACCGTGGCACTTCGCGTCGTGTTCCCAAGCAGCGCCATCTCTCCAACCGATTGGTTTGCTGGCACGTAACTGATGACGACTTCTTTACCATCATGTTCATTCGATACAGTTACCGAGCCGCTGCGGATAAAATGAAAACTATCGCCTGGGTCTCCTTCAGCAAAAACCACTTCGCCTGGCGCATAACTATTGATTTGAGTTTTTTCGGAAATATGTTGCAGATCTTCAATTGGGGTCTCAGGTGCAAACTTCTGCTGGATCGTTCTGACGATGAAAGTTTGATCCAGAACCCGCTTGACCGCGTCCACTGAAGCAATCAGCTTGTTCATGGTTCTTCGCGGCGTTTCGATGACTATCGTGTTCTCTCCGGCAAAAACTGTCGCCGATCTGCGACGCCCGGAAATGAGACTCATTTCCCCAAAGAAATTACCGACACCCGATTTGATGTGCAGATTCTCACCAACCTCAATACTCACGTCGCCTTCAAATATGGTGTAGAAACTGCTGTCGTAGTCATTCTTCGTGAAAATGACCTGTCCCTTCTCCATCACATGAACTTCGCTATCCAGCATCAATTCTCTAAACTGCAATGCGTTCACGTGCTCAAACACGGGAATCCGCTGTTGCATGAGCTCAAGCACTTCGTCAACTTCAAGATCTAAGGGCAAAGAAGAGAATTTGGCGGCAATTAAATCGTGATCTGCAGGCTTAACTTTATTGCCGAGAATGTATTCCACTACTTCGTAACCCTGATTCATCGCCTGCTTAATCAAGGGATAGCCGCCTAACGCGCCAATCACATAAATACCCGGTACATTACTTTCGTACTGGCTGCTAAGCGCAGGAATTGCGTTCGGATCATCGTTCGGAAATTCAATCCCAAAGGACTCAACCAACCGTCTGGGCGCAATCGCTCCAAGGCGGCCAATAATTCGATGGACAGGCACGTTAGCCTCTCCTTGCGAAGTATTTAGGACAAACACGCCCTTGTGATCATCGCCCGTGGGTGCGTCAATGCGTGCCGGCGTGGTCCCGTAAAAACATTCGATTTCTCCGGAGTCGATGGCAGCAGATATCAGGTTTAAGTTGCCCTCTTTCGCTCGAGCGAATTCATCTTTGCGGTTGACGATGTAAACTTTGTTACTGGCCGCCAACGCAATAGCATTCTCTATCGCCGCATCACCGGCGCCAACGACGACGATGACCTCGTCTTTATATTCATCGGGGTCGTCCAACTGATACTGCACAAAATCCGCCTGGTCTCCCGGTATACCGAGCTGCCTTGGATTTCCTTGCATACCAATACCCAGAATCAGGCTTTTGGCATTAACAGACTCGCCATTTGACAGCGTAACCACAAAGGCACCTTTTTCGCCTTCAATCTGGGATACCTCAGCCGCATAACGCACATTCGCCCCAAGACTGGCGATACCTTGTTCCCAACGTTCGAGTATCGTCTCGCGCTTACCAGCGTCAAATTCAATAGGACTTCGAAGGGGGAGAATGCCTGGCTCTGCCATGACATGCTTTCCCTTTTGATATTTCTGAATGGTGTTTGCAATCAGAGGCGAGCTTTCCAAAAGAATATGAGAAACACCCAACTCCGCGGCGTGGGCAGCGGCACTGAGACCGCCCGGACCAGCACCTATGACTGCTATGTCGTAATCATTATTGGACAAAATCCCGCCTTAATCTCAGCGCTACTCACGCAGCATTCAATAACTTGAGTAAACGCACGCCGCCTGCTTTAGGCTAAGAGGAACAGCTTTGAGGATGGCTTTCCTTTGAAGGCCGCGGCACGTTTTTATTCTTCTTCCGAGTATATCCCTTTCGCTTCGCAGAGTCAGTAACAGCTCATCCTGAACAAGACTCTCGCTGGGGACTCCGCTTTGCTTGATCTATCACGATCGCCTGAGTCTGCAGAGACTCATTTATCTTCGATCACACTTGCAACTTTCAGGCATATCTCTTCGGAAATTGCTTTGTTACCTTAACGCAACTTTCGGGCTTTGATAAGTTTGATTGGTGAAATCGGCAGAAATAATCAAAGCCTGAACAGGAAATGATCGATTGCTCTGCGTACCTACTGAAAACTCCCAAATGAAGCCGAAGCGCAAACAGCTCAACGGCTTCAGGATTTTCCTAGGTTAATGGTAACGCTGAAAGAAGTAACCGCGATCAAAAGTATCGCAACTGTAGGTGCGCTGAATAATCTTTTGCCAAGTGGCAATGGATTCTGGCTTGGTCAAAAACTCGAGCGTTTTACCAACATCCGCAAAGTCACCGCCCCAGAGCACTTTAAAAGTGCCGGCTGCCTCTTCCGTCGAGCCCGAGCTCGGGAACAGCGCACTGACCCCGTGATCAATACCGTTGGCATCTAAATAGCGATTCCATTTCTGAAAAACATCGGCAACATCTTGTGGCCCCTTGTTCTCCTCAAGCGCACAATCAAACATATTACCAAAGCCTTGCTGCCTGTCGTCTTCACCGGCATCGCTGCGTAAACGAACTGAATTGAAATGTCGCATGTTGGAGCAGTCGAGCACCTGATTGAGCGCGGCGCCTATTTGTCGGCCTGCCTCGGTGGTGTAAAAGGCCTTCAAACCACGCATTTGCTCTGCGTGGCTAGTCCAAAAACCCATCCACAGCATGTCAAAATCGTATCCTTCATTAGGCAGGAAATGCGGTGTCGCCGACCAAAGCTCATAACCATGCTCGTCCGCTTTTAACCACTCAACCGTGGTGGCCATGGTAGCATTGAGGTCGTTCATTGATGCGCCTTCAGCTAATTTGCACCCCCTCATTTCTCCGGGTACCATCACAAAATCCTCGGCGTGTACCCAAGCGCTCATACTGACTAATATCGAAAAACAGCCTGCTGCAAAAATATTTCTAATCATGGTTATGCTCCTTGCATTACTCCGTAACTTCTGTGGCTTGATTGACACGATGATCCGCATCCAAACAACAGATCTAGATTTAATCTTGTCGCACCGACAACCGATGGGCTAGGTTAGTTCGATTTTGGTTGCCGCCGCGCGTTAACCGACACACCAAAGCTCAAGTATCATTGCGCGGCGTGCTAGGTCACGACGAACCAGCGTTTAGTCCGGAAAAAACGCTTAACTCGTGAAGAAAGGCATTGATGGCACTGGGTATTGCACGCCTCCTTTTCCGCGCCATTCGTCTGCGCCTTAAATAAACGAATTTTCGCGATTTCTCGGCAAAATACAGACTATACTTGACTGCGCCAAACGTTCTTCAATGATGTAGCGGGGTAGCGAACCCTTAACGGAGTTACGCAGATTTTGACCACTCCGTTTGAAACAGCAGCATTCAAATTGTGAATTAACAGCAAAAAAAGGAGAGCACGATGACAGTATTAGTCACATTGAAATTTCCTGCCAAGGCGACGGAACTCGATAATTTTTTAGTCGTACTAAAAGAGGCTTTAATAGATACCAGAGCTTACGAGGGGTGCGAAGCAGTCCTTACCTTTGTTGAAAGGGGCACCTCAGCGGTTTTCTTGGTCGAGACCTGGGAGAGCGCTGAGCATCAGCAAAACTATATGAGCTGGCGGATTGAAACGGGACTCATCAGCGCCATTGAACCCTACCTGGATGGCGAAATAGATGTTCATACTTTCGACCCTCGGATGGATGTGTAAAGCCGCGCACCAGCGGCTAACCAATCAATCTCCACAGCGTCAGCAGCACAAGCCAAGTCTGAACGCTTTCAGCGTGATGGGGCGATGAGGCATACATTCGCTCAACCTAATTCCGCGCTTGTTTATGCTCGCTAATGAAAAGCAAAAACATAGGTAAACTTGCGGTGAAAATCCGCACATCACTCTTCAACGTCTACCAATGTCTTAATGTAGGCCGCGATGTCATCAGGGTCGCTTCTCAAAGCATCTTCATCTACAACACCGTTTACTAACGCATCACTCTGAAAACCAAACAAATATCTTAGCAGCACTAAACCATCAGAAAGCGGCGAAACAATACCGTTGGCATCAACGTCTAACGTCGCGAAACATTCACCGACACAGTCTTCTGGAAGCGATTTAGTGGCATCAAAAGGAAAAGCATCGTTGCTATCGTCAGTACCATCATTATCGTCGTCAGCATCTGCGATCAAACCAAGCGCCTCACACCCAGTGTCACAAACATCGGGCATTCCATCGTTATCGTTATCTGCCCTTCCACCCAAGCTGA